>Ga0079223_10000308_pt1 | contig 23157 bp, 27 predicted proteins | sample Stecom2011_FD_75072 | JGI IMG/M metagenome (GOLD analysis project Ga0079223, IMG submission 75072) | Agricultural soil microbial communities from Utah to study Nitrogen management - Steer compost 2011 | ecosystem: Environmental > Terrestrial > Soil > Agricultural land | place: USA: Utah...
CTCTAACGGCAATGGTGGCACTAACGGCAATGGTGATAACCAACAATAACTTAAGTTGCTAAATAAATTAGTAAAAATCGAATTGGGTCCTCTTTCGAGGGCCCTTTTGTATTCTCAAATCAAACTAAATAGACGTATGATGCCCAAACGTTTTTTATCCATTAAAGGGGGAAATCCGTTTTGGCACCTAAATTACCTGATGATTTAAAGTCTTCTATTGTTGTTTCTTTAGTGGCCCTCCCGCTTTGTCTTGGAATCGCACTCGCCTCTGGAGCTCCTCTATCTTCTGGTATTTTAGCAGGAATCATTGGGGGGATAATAACTGGTCTTGTTAGTAACTCTCACATCTCAGTCTCTGGACCTGCTGCTGGACTGACTGTTATTGTTCTCGCGCAAATCGAGCGATTTGGTTTAACTCAATTTTACAATATTGTATTGATGGCGGGCCTTCTCCAGATCTTTTTCTCACTCATCAAAGGAGGAAGAATTGGAGATCTTTTTCCCAATGCTGTTATTCATGGAATGCTTGCGGCCATTGGAATTACCTTAATCATTAAACAAATTCCTCTTGCTTTAGGAAGTAATCTCTCTGAATTTAGCTTAAGTCCTCAGCATCTTCTCATTTCACTCATCACCTTAGTAACAATCATTACCTGGGATAAGTTTAATTTCAGATTTAATTATCTTTCTTTCATTCCTTCAGCACTATTGGCCGTAGGGATTTCTATTATTCTTAATATAAGTTTTGATCTTTTCGCGGCTAAAGATCTTGTTTCCATTCCTGATCAACTTTTAAGCACCATACACATGAATCTTCCCTCTTCTTTTAGCTTAGAGCTTTTTATGGGGGCAGTGACTATTGCTGTGGTAGCAAGTCTTGAGACACTTCTTTGCATCGATGCTGCAGATAAAATTGACCACGAAAAAAGGGTGACTAACAAGAATAGAGAGTTATTGGCCCAAGGATTGGGAAATACCCTATGCGGAATCATAGGGGCCTTACCTGTGACAGCGGTGATTGTAAGAACGACCACAAACATCGGAGCAGGAGCTAAGACCAAATGGTCTGCTATCTTTCATGGGCTCTGGCTCCTTCTCTTTATTTCTCTTGGAAGTTCACTCTTGAATAAGGTTCCTCTAGCGACTTTAGCCGTTATCTTACTTATCGTGGGCTACCGTCTGTCAAGGCCTGCACTTTTTAAGATGATGTATAAAAAGGGCATTGATCAGTTTTTTATCTTCTGTGCAACCATCATCGCTATTTTAATGACTGATCTTTTAAAGGGGATCATCATTGGTTTAGTGATCTGTCTTATTATGGAAGCTAAGTTTTTTAAGAATAAGGTCACCATCAAAGAAGTCAGTAAAAATAAATTAATTTCCTTCAATGCCAGAACAACTTATTTTACAAGGCTTACCATTCAACAAGTTTTCTCAAAACTAAGAGAAGATGAAATTCTTGAAATTCAAAAAAGTCAGGAAATGAATCCGGACGTTCAGGACTTAATTGATGACCTAAAAAAAAGATACCCTGAAAAGATAGTTATCTCTTAGTCTCTAGAAATATGATTAAAAAGATACTCATTGAAACAAGGATCTTCAAAATTCGATAAATGGGAAGCTTCAAGAACCTTTACCACCGACTGAGGTATGAGTTCTCCCATTTTCTGAGCTTCAGCGACGGTGGTTACTTCATCTTGAGCACCTGCTAAAATTAAAACTGGTTTATTTATTTTGGGTAACCCATCCCATAAATTAGTCTTTGCTAAAACTTCGCAAAGAGCGATGTAATCTTCAGGTCTGGTTTCATCAAATCCTTTCAAAGCTTTCTCTACCTTGGAAGGATAGCGCTCAATAAAGCCTTGAGTAAACCAGCGACCACTAGAAGCCTTACGAACAGACTCGAGTCCCTCTTTCTTAACCTGAGCTATTCTTTGTTGCCATCCTTCATCACTTCCAATGGACGGAGCTGTATTAGAAAAAGCAAAAGATAAAAACTTATCAGTGGCATTAATAGCAAGCCATTGTCCTATTAATCCTCCGAGTGAAATTCCACAAAAATGGGCTGAGGGTATTTCAAGAGTGTCCATAAGATGAAGAAGATCTTTACCTAAATCATCTATACTCTTTCTACCTACACCTATCGTCTCATAACGAAGGATGCGATAATCATTATTAAGAAAGTTAACCTGATCATCCCACATGGACATGTTTGTCCCCAGAGAGTTAGAGAATACAATCCAAGGTCTACCTTCTTTCCCATCGATTCGATAAATCATACTCTCTCCAATAATATGGCCGATCCTTGTCCTACACCTATACACATTGAAGCAATAGCATAACGTTCAGTTGACTGAGCTAAGACTCTTGCTGCATGCGGAGTTATTCGAGCACCACTGGCCCCTAGAGGATGTCCAAAGGCAATCGCTCCACCATGAATATTGACGTTACTCGCATCATCAGCAAGCTCTAAAGACCTCATCACTGCTAAACACTGAGATGCGAAGGCCTCATTAAGCTCCCAGTATCCTATATCTTTGGTTTGAAGTTTATAGCGAGATAAAAGGGCCTTTACTGCAGGCACCGGGCCAATCCCCATTATTTCAGGACGAACACCCGTAGCGATAGCACCCTTGATTCGAGCAAGAGGTTTGAGGTTATATTTTTTAATCATCTCTTCGCTGGCAATCAAAGTAGCTACAGCACCATCATTAATACCGGAAGCGTTACCAGCAGTAATTGTTCCTTCACTTGAAACCACACCTTTAAGTTTAGATAGTTTTTCAAGAGAAGTATCTCGTGGATGCTCATCTACACTAAATATTCTGTGCTCCTTCTCCCCTTTTTTTAATGGAAGCTTTATAGGGGTAATTTCATCACTCAAAGCCCCTGCCTCAATAGCTTTAAGTGCTTTTTCCTGTGAACGTAGAGAGAACTTATCTTGATCAACTCTTGAAATATTAAACTCTCGTGCCACCTTTTCAGCGCAAATCCCTCACCTCTCCCGTAGTGATGAGTTATCTTGACCGCGAGCTAACTCCAGAGCTTCACCAATTTATAAAACGGCTACGAATGCTTTCAACAATCAATAAAAGCAGAAACAGCTCCACTAACGGCCAGGCGTTATAAGGTCGGTTGTGGTTGAGGAGGTTCCTGCCCCCTTTGAGTCTTCACGGTTGAATAACTCGCTACCTCAGTGACTTCCTCTTCTTCTTTTTCTTTATCAAGGATTCTTTTGATAACTGGGTTTTGAAGTAGACCTTGTTTGTACTCCTGAATTCCATTGTAACGATCCAGTGAAATCCCTACCGCTTCTACTAAGCGAAGAATAGCTAAGGCATACATATCAGCAACCGAGTACATTTCCCCCACAAGATAAGCATGATCTTTTAATTGATTGTTCATATCCTCAAGACGTTTTTCAATTTTTTGCCGAATCATTGCCATGTATTCTTCCCCAGGGGATTTTTTAGCAAAAAAAGGTGTCAGACCTTTATGGACTTCCGTACTTAAAAAGGTCAGCCACTCAATACACTTGGCACGTTCTTCAATGTTTTTTGGCATATAGGCATCTGAGTGAGTTGCAGATAGGTATTGCAGAATACTCGTAGCTTCAGTGAGAACAGTCCCATCATTTAAAACGAGTGCAGGAACATATCCTCGAGGATTAAAACTTTCTAAGACTTTTCTGTTGTGATGGAGACTTACTTTAGTTGCTTCATAAGGCACAGCTAGTTCTTCCAGCATAATATGAACGGCCAGTGAACAAGCGCCTTCAGCATAAACGAGTTGCATCGCTCTCTCCTTTTTAAAAATGACCTTATTAAGGGTTACTTCAAGGAGAGAAACTTGCTAGGGATAACGAATCGCAGGTAGTTTACTCTAAGATTAAAGATGGTGAGTCCAGTAGTAACAACGAGTATTCCCTTCTCTACCATAAGCATCGTAAAAAACTTGATAGAAGTAATCCCCGTTCTTTCTTAAGTAGGCCCAAACTTTGCGACCAGACTGCCGATTAAAGAAGCGAAGATCATGGCGAGCTGTTTCAAGAGACTCGTATAATGGTTCAATATAGGGAGAGAGAAAATCGTGATCCTTGTCATCAAGAAAATCAGCGCTCCTATTGTGGAAAGTGTAATTGGCAAGTTCATATCGAGGACGACTAATAGGCCCAACGTCATCCACCTGCTCTTTCTCTCTAACATAGAATCCTATGTTTTTAGGAGTGTCAGGACTTCCCCTATGAAAACATCTTCCTACATAAGGTCTATGCAAAATCTCTTCAACTGCAGGTCTTTGCCCGTAGTAAAACAGATCTCCGAGTTGTTCAAAATATGTTTGAGCACTTAGTGGGTTTAGCTGAATAAGGAGCCATAAAAATAATGATATTTTTCTCATAGTTTTGATCCTTTTACCCTCATCTCTACCTAAAAAATCAAGGCTCGTCACTATTTTAGGAAAACTTAATTTTTCTTAAAATCCCTCTCAAAAGCACTGAATAAGTTACATTTCTAAACTTGTGATTCAACGTTTCTAATAACATTCCAAAAAACACAAATGCCTGTCTTTGCTTTCTCAATAAACTGTGGAAAGAAGTAACCGAGAAGACTTCAACGAGCTATTTATAGAAGGTGCTTATGGGAGAATTAATTGAGTTTATTCTTTATTGGATTGGCAAAATAAAGAGAAAAAAGAAATAGTCAAAAAAAAAGGGAGCCCCTGCTTGGCTCCCTTCTTTCGACATCCTGTCGCTTTTTTGAAGTAACATCCTGTCACCTCATACATTCATTATACCTAAAGTTTGAGGCTCTCAAAGCAAAATCTCTGCGGGAAATTTTTTCCAAGTTATCTTATTTAATAATCAATCACAATCATCTAACATAATAGAGAGAAAAGTATCTAACATATCAAAAGTGCGATATTAGTGGAGTAAACCTCAATGAATAACAAACCGAAACGATCGGTCTTTAGAACCTCCTTTACCTATTTCATTCCTTCCCCTCCTCATCGGAAAAGTGGATATCGAGAAAGAGAGTTCGATAAAATCATGCAAGGAATTTTAAACTCAGGTTTTGAAATTGAAGAACTAAGAACTGAAAGTGTGCAGACACCACAGTCAGGGATGTTCATTCTTACTATCTTAAAGGCCAAGAGTAAGAAGGTATTTACTTTAGATGAAAACATCGATATTCACGAAAGTTTTAAACTTTCAGAAGAGCCATTGGACAATGACATTATCTATGAAGAAGACGAATAAGCTTCACAAACTTTTTTTCATCAATCTGTGTCTCCTTTCTAGTTGTGGGATGCTTATCAATAAAATTGAGTCTCCTATTGTTGATAAAGATGTCATTTATAAAAACAGGGAAATTAAACCTACCTATTGTCCTGTTGAAATGAATCCTCAAATTCAATTGGTCGGTTCTAATAAATCTTCCCAAGAAAGTTACCTAAGATTTTCAAATAAACTCAAGAACACTGATGTCATTGATCACTTGGTTCTCTGGAGTTTAGTTCAGCTATCTCTTCGTCCTGATCAGTCCTCACCGACCTCACGCTTGCAAACACTGATCAACTATAAAGACGAAGTTTATTACTTTGATTTCTTTTCGGAAAACGATGACGATCAATACCCCTATCTCTATGGATTGGAGTGGCTTCTTAAAAAGTTTAAGAAAAATACCAATCTTCAACACTACGTCAGTATCCTTGAAGGACGTTTTCGAGATTCTATGAAGGTAAGTCCTGATCTTGAGCGCTTTCTTTTAAAGAATCAGGAAATGATCAAATTAAATGAAACTCTTGCTCCTTATTTTTTCAGAGGGACTGATGTTCTAAGAGAGAATGAAAGTACTCCAAGAATCAATTTGCGTCGTGTTCTGAATGAATACAATAAGGCCAAGAAGAAACAAAATATCGTTATTAATACGACTCTCCATCGCTTCTCTACTGACAAAGGTTATGTCGGAGATTGCAACTACGACTTCAACCTTTATTCTAAATCCATTTTTTTAATTGATAAGACCATGCCGGTTTCAAATATTTTTGGTCTTTCCTTAGGAAAGGATGCCTTTTTAAATTCATCCTCACAGATTTTTAAAAAGGCAGAAGCACTTTTTGGAGGGCCATTGTTTAAAGGATCTTCCAAAGTCAGAAGTGCTGCCATTTGTTCGATTGAAAATAAAAACACTAAAATCTGGGCCATTTCAAATGAGAGCAGAGACCCTGGTCAACACCTCTTTCATCTTATTAAATATGGTCTTCCTCTCTCTGATTCTTTTGAAGATGTTGATAAGCTTTTTAAGCATTCAAGACACTTATTTCTCTCTGATCCTATCAGGCTTATTATTGAGTCAAATCGCAGTGATCAACAACAGATTCAGAACCTTTTAAAGCTGAATGTGCCTATCTATCACGCGGACTCCTTAGGTAATATTTGGGGCTATGTTCAGACTCCGAACAAAGCATCTCGATTTATTATTGATGAAAGAAATAGCGGAGACTTTACTTGCAAATAACCTTAAAGGGAAAGGCTTCTCAGAAAGAGTTCCAGCTCTTAGTGGAGCCTAAACATCTCGATATGAGCCTCTTAGATTTTCTAAGGGCTCAAGGTTTTCCAGTCGCCTCGTCTTGCAGTGGTGCTGAAGTTTGCAGAAAATGCATTATTCAAAATGAGATTTTAAGTTGTGCTGTTTCTGTTTCAGATTTTCTAAAAGAATATCCGGATGGAATCGTTGTTATTGATTATCTTTAAAATAACGAACTGCCCCCTTACACCAAAGACTTGTTTTCTGGGGATGAAAGAATAAAAAAAGGTCCAGATGAACTGGACCTCTATCATTAGTATTTTTTGAAGCCGCCGGTACCTGTAATGAAGAAGGTATCAACATTATTCTCGGCCTTAATCACCGTTGAAATAGTGTATTCAATCAGAACTGTGGCTCCTGCTATTGGATTAAGACGAGTTCCATTATTTTGAATTCCACCCAACTTCATTGTGGCCGTAAAATCATATCCCCATAGGGTCTTAACTTGCTCAGGAAGAACCTGTACAGAAGTCAGATATCGACCTTTGCCATCATATGTTCCGTTATAAGAGTAGAAGACGCTATAGCGAAAATAAACGACCTCGGCACCATAGGCGTTTTTCCAGGCAACCTCATAAGTTCTTTTGGTTGGCATACTCCAATTTTCGGTCTCTAGAATATCAACCGGATCGTTTCCTATTTTAGGGATCACACTGATTGGAGCATATCTTGTTGTATTGCTCGGCTTACCCTTGATAACCAGGCGATAAATATCTTCCCCCAGAGCTACCAGATCTCGAGCAACTTTAATAACTCCTCCGGCCTGATCAAGGGAACTTGGTTGTTGGATAGAAGTAGGGCCCTGGGCCGTTTGCGTGAAAGAGTCTAGAAAATCTCTTTCTATGGCCTCAGCAGAAAGCTCTCTGACTGTTTTCTCTGTAATGGTGAAGTAGTCTCTTTCTACGCTGCTTAATAAGTCCTCTTCCAGAACAGCTGCGAAGGTTGAAGTGGAAATGAGAAGTAAACTTAGGGTCAAATTCTTTAGATTTATCATGTACTCTCCCAAGGTTTCCCAGCTTAAAAACCATGATATGCTGTTCTATGTCAACGAGTAGTACAGACCTTGTAATAATGACAGGGTTTCTCTCTCCCTAGTACGACGCAGAGCAAATATAAAAATAACAATTTGCCCCTGTATTTTCCTATTCTTCATCTTTACAATTGATAATAGTTTAGCAGATGATACATAAGGTTCGCTAATGAACTGTATTAAATAAACTTAACATTAAGGTTTTTAAATGAAGTTCTCTCTCGCATTAATGATGTTCTTGATTACTACACTGGCCCAGGCCTTAACTATCGGTGCCTATAACATTAGAAACTTTGATTATGACACCCGATACAGAATTAAGACCAACAAACCCGCCCTCGCCGAAATCATCAAAAACGTTAATGCAGACATCCTTACAGTAGAAGAAATATCCAACACACAAGAATTTGAAAGATTTGTTAGCTCAAACCTTCCTGGTTATTCAGTGACTCTTTCTCGTTGTGGAGGACGCGGTCAGCATCACCTTGGATTTGTCTATAATACAAGAACAGTTGAACTTCTTTCATTTAATGAAGACCTAAGCATCACTGATCCAGGTGGAAATGTTGGATGCGATACTTCATCTCGTCCTCTGGCCATCGCTCTTTTTAAAGATTTAAAAACTAATAAAAAATTCTATGGTCTAGCTGCTCACCTTAAAGCTGGTTCAGCTAAAGATGCTATTGAAAAAAGACATACTCAAATTAGCATTATCTCAGATTGGATTAATCACCTTAAAACAAACACGGGTGTAAAAGATTACTTTGTTGCCGGAGACCTTAATACAACTCTATATTACAACAATGGTGTCGATTACCGTGCCCTTGAAAAGTTCGCAGCTCAAAACGGTTTAGTGAATGCCACACATACTGCTGGTTGTTCTGCTTACTGGTGGGGTGGAACAAATGATAACATTGAAGACCCTTCTCTTCTTGACCACGTTTTCATCTCTAAAACGTTAATTGGAAGAAAAGGCTATACAGCAAAAGTTGGTTCTCACTGTCAGCAGGCCAGTTGTCGTCCTCAGGAAAAGAGAAAACTTGGTGTTAGTTATAACCAAGTCTCTGACCACTGCCCTATCTCAACTACTTTTTAATCAAAAACATTCTATCGTAGTAAAGGGCCCTCTTTGAGGGCCTTTTTTATTGCTCTAGGTCCATCATCCCCATTAGAATGGTAATAGGAGATGTTCATGAAATATTTAAGTATTGACCTTGAGGCCACGGGCCTTGGAGAAAATTGTCAAATCATAGAATTTGCTATGATTCCATTTGATACCCAGTTTAAACGCCTGGAAGATAGCCTTGCTAGATCTGTTTATGTTCACTGCCCCTCTTTCGAAGACTTAAAACCAACTCTTGATCCATGGGTAATTGAACATAATGAAAAACTCATTCGTAAGGCCCATAACGAAGGGCTAACACTGAATGAGTTTAAAAATTATTTGAAAAATTATTTAGAGAGTAAAGAAGTTAAAGAATATTTCGGAAATCAGAAAATAGTTCTCTTTGGTAAATCAATGTCGGCCATCGACCTTCCATTCTTAACCAGGGATCTGGGCTGGGAGTTTATGAGAAAATACTTTCACCACAGAAACCTTGACCTCTCAAGTCTTGGCTATGGACTTATTGATCTGGGTTATCTTGCTCAGGGAATGGATTCAGGCACAAATCTCATGAATCATTTGGGTATGGGTGCAGTTGCTCACACGGCCTTAGAAGATGCTCGTAATACGGCCATCATGTACCTAAAACTTTTAGATAAATTTGGTAAGAGTTCTTAACTACCATCGTTTGAGGTGTGGTCTTCAAAAAGAGAGCAGTTATAATTTTAATTAGCTCTTGATAAGTATTGGGCAGGATTTCTCTTCTTATTCTTCATACGAATTTCAAAGTGAAGATGAGGTCCTGTTGATCTTCCCGTATTCCCCACTTGTCCTATAACTTGTCCGCGTTTTACCCGCTCACCCTTAGAAACAATATTCTTTTTATTGTGGGCATAGACTGTGTAGGTATCCTTTCCGTGAGAGATCACAATAAGGTTTCCATATCCACGGATTTTATTATCTGAATAAACCACTACCCCATGATCACTTGCTACAATCGGAGTTCCACTGCGAGCAGGAATATCGATTCCATCGTGATGTCTTCTCCCTCGTGGACCAAAGTGACTAGAGACGCGGTAGTGATTAGGCACAGGCCAGAGGAACTGTCCGGTACCGAGATGTTTATAATCCTGGATGGCATAAGTATCTTGAAGGAAATAGGCCAGGCCTACTTTACTTGGGATAAAAATCCACTCTTGCCCTTGAAGAGATTTATTCGGGTTCGCATTTCTGATTTCCTCAAGAGTGACTCCTCTTTGAGCAGCAATAGACTCTAGATCTTTTGCACCTTCGATGTAGACATATTGTCCACTTTTCATCTGAGCACAGGAAAAGGTGAAGAAGAGTAAAAGTACGAGCTTGAGCGAATGTTTACCCATTAAAATCTCCCAAGTTAATCAATCTTTTATCTCCTCGACAGGATTATACAAAATCCTGAGACTTTTGATTAAAAATGTTGCAACTGGTCATAATTGTACCATTGACCAATCAAAGTGATCGGATAAAAAACTTAGAACTGTACTTGGTTGAATTCAAGACGCGAAGTGGCCCATTATAGAGGAAAAAATTTGGGAGCGGCCTTCTGTTCCTAGAGATTCCGGGTGGAATTGAAGGCCGATGATATTACCCTGGAAACTGGCCATCACTTCATTGTCAAAACTCAAAAGCTTAGCATCACTCATAATGGAATGTTCTAAGACGGCCAGGGAGTTATAACGTTGAACAACAAGTTTAGGTAAAGAAAAGAAACGAGACCAAAACTCATCAAGAACCAGCTCCATTTTTTCTCCATGGCCCGGGTATTTTGAACGAGTAACCAATGCATCCTGCAGGTTCCAGATGAGTTGATGCCCCAAGCAGATGCCGAGAACCTTTTTAGAGGATTGTAGAATATTTTTTAATAGAGGAAAAAGAACAGCGTAGTCATGGGGATGTCCAGGCCCTGGGCCTAAAATTAACAGATCAAATTCATTTTTCTCACTAAACTCTGACCAGGGAATAACCTGGGCATTATGCCCGATGTGCTTTAATTCCGACAAAATATTAAAAGTAAAACTATCCTCAAAATCAACAATGACTATTCTCATAACGCTCTCTGGGCAAAGTATTCATTGCGATAGCGACTGAAGGTTTCGTCCCCAAAGTTGAAGAGAATATTAAAAGAGAAACGAGAATCAGTAATCGACTCGCGATAATTAAAACTTAAAATCCAGCAATTATTATTAGGCATGATATCTACCCCATAATTAGTACGGACAGAGTTGCTGGCATTGAAGTCCATATCTTTAAGAATAGAAAACCCTAAATTATCTGTCGGACGCACCTGGGCCCCAAAACGAAGAACATTTAAATTAGAAGAATTAAAGGACACATGGTTATAGGCAGCCGTCAGATTCATATAATCCAGGCGTCGATTGAAATTGAGTCTGATAATATTTTCATTTTCCTTGTGGTAATAGTAATGAAGCAATCCCGTAGACCAACGTTGTCCGGAAAAGCCTGTATCGATCATAAGACGAGTCAGGCGATCTCTAAAATCCGTACTATCCTCTACTTCATTCAGTAAATAACCTTGAGAGACGTTAAAGTGACCAACTTTTCTATAAGTAAAATTATCTCTAAGATATTTATTATCTATGAGGTAGCTGGTTTTCTTAGGAGATTTTCTTACGATACTATTTTTCCACTGAAGCTCCATGGTGTTCGTTGGAGGCATGAGAGTTCTAGTGGTATCGGCACCAAAAAGGAATTCCTGAGAACGAAGAGCATCTTCGTAATCAAACCATCCTAACTGAGAAGCCTGAATCTGATTGATGAATCGTTTATTTCCGTATTCATTCTCAGAAGTTAAATAATGGTGAATAAGTTTAAACTCTTGAGCATGACGGTAGCTATGACGAACTTGTGTGAAATTTTCACGTACTAAAGAACGTTCAAAACGCGGGAGTTCTCCAATAAGATTATTTTCTTTTTTCTCTTTCTTTATGGGAATCAATCCCTTCTGTTGCTGATGCAGGGCCGGAAGCTTCTCTTCTGGAACAAGTCGCAATGGGACACTCTCTTCATAGGAAAGTCCGAAGATCTTATCCATATAAAAACTTAATTCCGTTCTAAGAATTCCTGCATTCTTTCCAGCGGTATAAGTCTTTTCGTTAGGTAAAAGATAGTGATGCTGATCAAACGCAAAATGAGACTTCATGCTAAAAGGACCTGCAGAGAAGTAATTCCACTGCATATACGGGCGAACCGAAAAGCGATCAGCATTTCTAATCCAAAATTCCTCATCTTTGTTTTCTTGCCTGAATCTAGTGGCTGAAGAATCAAGGCCCACAACAATATGAGAAAGCATCGGAATGTCAGACTGTAAAAGTGTCTGAGGCATAATCGAAAAAGAGGCCCGTGGAAGAGTTTGAACATAGGATTTATCAAACTTATCAGCTTCGGAGAAAAGTTGGTTACGTAGGAATGTCGCTTCTGTTGCCAGGTTAAAAGTCTCCTGCCTCCAATCTACGTGAGTATTTAAACCGATATCAGATCCAATGATCAGCTGGTCGGTATAGGTTGGATGATCAGAAACAATGTCCAGATCCTTCGCTCCTGAATAACGAAGATGAGTATTGAGATTAGGAGAAATCTGCTGATGAGTCTCCACTTCTCCGAAATAGCGGAAATACTCTCGTCCACTCGTTGACTCATTATTACCTTCACCAGGAAGATAAATTTTATCGCTTAGAGCTCTGGTATTGAATTCTACCCAATTGCTATTGTTAAAGCGTTGACGGTATTGATAATCCCCACCATAACCTCTTTTGGCCCAGAAGGTGGGAGAAAAAGTCATGTCTTTGGAATCATCAATGGCCCAGAAAAAAGGTTGCTCAAAAGAAAGACCTTCATTAAGTCTTGAAGAAATACGAGGAAAGAGAAGACCCGTTTTTCTTTCTCTCATAATGGGAAGAACAATATAAGGAAGATATAAAACGTTAATGGCCTTCACTCGGGCCAGGCCGTGTTTAATGGTCACATGGGAGTTGGCCTTAAGCCGAATAACCTTACCAAAAATAGACCAGGACTCTACACAATCTTTACAGGTACTGAACTCTGCATCTGTTGCTAAATATTCATCTTCACTAATTTTTTGAAGAGTAGCTGCCACTAAATTAAACTGGGAGTTAAGAATACGAGCATTACGAATAATGGCCTTACCGGTGCTGATATTATAAGTGAGGTGGGAGCCAAAAAGAGTCATATCCTTTCCAATAAGGCGGACATTCCCCTCTATCTTAACTTCCATCTTCTCTTGATCTAAGGAAGCGACTTCTCCGTAAATAGTGTCATCCTTGGAGATAATAACAACGTTACCGACAGCTTCAAAAAATGTTCCGTTATTTTTTCGATAGGCCTTGTCTGAAAAAACAGAGATAGTGTCCCCTAAAGAGAATTGTTCCTTATTGGCCCAAGAGGGACTTGATATGAGAAAGGAAATAATAGGAACCAGCAACCAATACCCGGCCAGATAAAATCGATGAAATGTAGGCATTAATATCTTCAACAAATTCCAACCCTTCTTGGAGGGATAATTCCCGCAGTAGAACCATTTCACAGGCCTTAGGGTGAGAAAAGTGAGTCACTATGACTTTTCCTAAGGCGGACCGACCTTTCAGCATCTTCATCATCGTTTCTAAATCTTTTTTAGAACGAGCAGAAAAACTAATAATGGTGGTGTTAAATTCTAGCTTATTAGAAGTATAAATGCCTGAGTGTAAAAATTGAATAAGTTTTCGCATTCCATCCACATTATGAGAACCAAAGAGATGAAAATCAGCTTCTCCTCGACAAACAACCTCGCCTCTGTTCTCTACCTTTGACTCATCAAAAATAAGATTCTGCGTAGGATTAACAGGATCCAGCTTCCCTAGAAGAAAATCAGCTCCTACATGTGCAAGAAATTGGTTTTTCTGTGAGAAGTTAAAATCAGAAGTAAATTTAGAAAAGTTAAGCCACTTTGCCCCTATCGAAAAAACTTTTTCCTCGATCCGTTCATTGAGGTAATTTAAATCAAGAAAACTAATAAGAGTCGAACCAGCTCGTAAAACTCCTAATTTTTCTTTTAAAATTCCATCGTAACGGTTCCCTAAGAATTCTTGATGATCACGAGAAATACTTGGAAGCAGCACTAAATTCGCATCTAATACATTGACCGCATCAAACTCACCTCCCAGTCCCACTTCCAAGAGAAGATAATCAAGGTCTTGTTGTTCTACCCAACGACAAAAAACAAGAAACAGAAATTCATAAAAACTCAGCTGAAATTTTTTCTCCACAACTTCTTGATAAGTTTTTTCTAGCAGTGCTTTTAAATCACTGTGCGATATAAGACCTTCATGATTTCTAAAACGCTCTGTTAAGCACTTCACATGAGGAGAGGTCCAGGCCGCAAATCGCTTCTCCTGTAACTTACGGGCAAGACGCAAGGTGGTCTCACCTTTCCCATTAGTTCCAACAATAGTGACAATTTTAATTTGATTAAGTTGATGGAGACTCTCCCCCAGAGCAAAACGCATGCGTTCAAGCCCTGGGGAGTAATGTTCTCTTCCGAATCTTTCAAAGACCCAGTTTGATAGATTCATAAAGATTAGTTTTTAGTAAACATCTTTAGGAAGAAAGAAAGCTCTTTTTTGAGGTCTTTACGGTGAATGATTCGATCAATAAATCCATGATCCTTTAAGAACTCAGAACGTTGGAAACCTTCAGGTAAAGTCTGACGGATGGATTGTTCAATCACTCGTGGGCCTGCAAAACCAATAAGGGCCTTCGGCTCAGAAATATTCAGATCCCCTAGCATCGCAAAACTTGCAGCACAACCACCGGTGGTTGGATCTGTCAGTAAAGAAATATAAGGGATTCCTGCTTCTTTTAAACGAGCACGACTTGCTGAAGTCTTTGCCATTTGCATAAGTGAAAGAATTCCTTCCTGCATTCTTGCTCCACCTGAACATGAAACAACAATCACGGGAATCTTTTTTTCATAACCGATATCCATGGCCATAGCAATTTTCTCACCAGTGACCACACCCATTGATCCACCCATGAATCTAAAATCCATCACCGCTAGAGCAACAGGCATTCCATCAATCGTTGCGGTACCGCAGACAGTTGAATCTTTAATACCAGTTGATTTAATGGCATTTTTCAAACGATCCTGATAACTCATTTTATCAACGAACTCTAATGGGTTATTAGAGATCAGATCCGGAGATATTTCCTCAAAGCTTCCTGCATCAGTCATAACAGCGATACGCTCATAAGCGGAAATGCGATAGTGATGATCACATAGAGGACAAACGTTGAGATTTTCTTCTAATTTATCGGTCTGGAGAATTTCTCCGCACTTGGTACATTTTTTCCAAAGGCCCACAGGTGTTGAAGAAAGCACCCTCTTAGCGTTTTTGATCTTTGGATTTTTAACCTGGTGAAACCAGCCCATAGAAACCATCCTGTTAAAATTTAAATCATTTTAGAAGCACATACGAGCTTTGAGAAGTGAAATGCCCTCGATTTGAGGCAGTCTTTCTATAAAACCCTATTAAGCTTTTTTAAATTTAAAACCTTAACTCCCTTAAATCACATGACAAGCAGTATTTCTAGTAAAAAATCATCAGGTTAAGACGTCTTTAACAGATAAAATTTAAGTCAATAGCCGATCTTACCGATCAGCTCTCTAGGTTTGATATGCTAAAACGACTTTTATTATTGACTCTATTCTTTGTAATTCCGGTCAAAGCTCAAGTGTTGAGTGGCCACCAGGAATTTGTTCATTATTCTGATGAACAGAAAGAAGAGTTTATTGTAAAAGTCATGGAGATGATGACTGAACTCGAAGATAAATACGAGACAGCATCACCTACCAAGCAATATCAATACGCCCTTCTCTTAAAACAATTAAAAGAAATTCTTATCAGCAACGCCTATGCAGCAGAAACAAATGTTACAGTTTTTGGCGAAGATCTGACTCAACTTCTGGATCCAAGCGCTCAAGTCAGTAATCGCTGTATTTATGCAGGCTGGGTTTCCAGAACCGTCTCTGTAATAGATCACCGTGTAGGTAGGAGACAAGTTTGTCAGCACCCTAAGTTTATCCGTAATGGTGCTAATACTCCTGAAGCTAAGGCCTATGCTAAGAGTTCTAGTTGTGGGCAACAGAATGCCAATACCATTGCCTGTAACCCAGCTATCTTTGGTTTTAAAAACCAAGCGCAAGGTTCACAGTTCTGTGTCCCATCTGGTCCTAGTCACTCTGAGAACTCTTCCTATGCTTGTATGCAACTTTCATTGGGGTTAAAGCAAGAAGCAGGTGCTGACCCTGCAGAAAAAAGAATGGAGTACCTGAAGAAGCAATTTGAAGGGAATCCACAATTAATGAATAACCTTTTTGGTTTCATTTACAAAACTTGTCTTTGTAGCGTTCAAGATCAGGAAATCATCAACAAAGATTATCTAAGTAGAACTCGCCCTCATAGAACTTGTCTAGGGCTGGTCAACACTATAGCAGAAACAAATCATTGCGTGGAGTTTGATACTGTTAAATCAAGCGACATGGAAATGATTAAGAATATCAGAAAATTTACCAATGATATCGCTGCTTCAAAAAGCGGCAGCCAAATTGATTCTGATTACAAAGAGCTTCTCGGAACTCTTAAAACTCGCTTCTCTCGAGATTATGCCCGCATCTGTGGCGGAGATATTCCACCAGAAGATGATGGCAAAGAATGTAATGGAGAATGTGATTTTATTGATGGAAAATTCACTAATTGTGTCTTCAAGAGCGGAGATAAAACTCTGGAAGCTCCTGAACTTCAAAATCCAACCAAAAGTGAATTTAGTGTCACTATCGAAGAAGAAAAATATCTTTGTAAAATTAAAGAAAAAGAAGCTCTCAATATAACCTGTAACCTGGAGGCTTCTGAGGATAAAGCTGTCCTTAACATTTCTGCTCCTGAAGGTGTAAATCCAGAACTTAAAGCTACTCACTGGACCCCTGCTCAAGAAGGAGAAGGCCCTATAAAGGAAGTTGTTTTTGGTGATGCAAAAGAAGTCTCTGTAAAAATTGAATTTGAAGTCGATGGTCGTGTTGAAAGTGCTGAATGTAGTGTAAAGAATCCAAAATCTAAAGATATTCCAAAAATCAGCATTAAAACCATTAGTTCAACAGACACCACTCAAGAACTTGATACAACGACTGATCCGCAAGAAATTGATGAAGGATGGAAGTATGTTTGGACAAGAACCAACTCCTCTTCATCAGAAGCTAAAAAAACTCCTCAATCTGAAATAGTTGTTCAGGAAGACTCAACTGATGAAACAGAATCAGAAACCGAAGACAGCGAGGAAACAAAAACAGAAGAAGCTGAAGGGAGTAAGCCTGAAGAGAATAAGTCAGAAGCACAAGCTCCTCAGTCTGAAGGTACTCTCATCAATAATGATCAAAAGACCTACTCTGCTCCGAAGGAAGATAAGCCTTACACAGTCTGTGTTAAGCTTACTAATGGTCAACAAGAGTCTAATGAAGCTTGTGAAACGATCGCCCCTATAGAAGAAAAACCTGATCTTCCAGTTCCTCCGGCCGCTACTAAGCCTAATGTGGGTGGGCCACAACTTCCGAACTTCCAACCTCCAATGAGACGAGGAACGGACTTTTCTCGTGGTGGAATACTATAAGCTAGTCGTTCTTTCGATTCAGTTCCTGGTAGATTTCCTTTGAGGGCCTGTTAAGAATGTGCCCCAGGAGTTTTGAAAGAGTCTTGGCACTATTTTTCTCCAACAACTCCCCTGCAAGTTTTCTTAGCTCGTCACTGGCCACACTACTGGACTTATTCTTGGAATGAACTAACAGAACAAACTCTCCCTTAACAGTAAGTTCATCTTTCACATTCTGATAATCATGATTTTTAAAGCGAATAACTTGTTGAAATTTTTTTGAAAGTTCTCTTACTACACACACATCAAGTTCCGCACTCACTTTAGAGAGAACTGAAAGTGTTTCTTCAATTCGTGTAGGTGCTTCAAAGAAGATGTGAGTTCCATGACTAAGATTTTCAAACTCAGTGTACTTTTTCTTTTCTTCTCGAGGAAGGAATCCATGAAAGTGAAAAGGGATCGGTGGAAGACCTGAAAGCTCCAGGGCCATTATAGGCGATGAGACTCCGGAGTAAGACTCGATCTCAATCCCCTTCTCGATAGCAGCACTCACTAAAGGATAAGCTGGATCTGAAATCATCGGAGAGCCCGCATCACTAGCAAGATAAAGATCACTTCCCCCTAAAACCAAGCCACAAAAGTGATTAATTTGATGAGCTTCGGCATGGTCATTAAAAGACCAGATTTTCTTTCCTTCTAAACTAATACCTGAGTGGTTCAGAAGCTCTTTAAAAACCCTGGTATCTTCTACTGCAAAATATTCACCGGTTCTTAAAGCTTCAAGAACACGAGGAGTGAGGTCGTTCAAGTTTCCAATTGGCGTATTTAAGAGAATGATTTTTCCCACTCTGTCTCCCTTTTATTAAAGTGGTAAACTAATAGAAGCCTAGACCGGTCAAAAACACCAAGGAGACCCCAAATGAGTATGAAGGCCAATGTGCTTCGTGATGCTAACGGAAATATTATCATCCATATGCAAGGAGATTTGAACTACGATCATTCACTTCCCCTGCGTAATGAGCTGACGTCTTTAGCAAAATCAAATCCTAATTCAAAAATTACGATCGACATTGGTGCTATCGATTTCGTAGGCTCATCCGGGATTTGTCATTTTGTTGAGACCATCAAAATCCTCAAAGAAAATGATAACTGCAACGTAGCTCTTTCCAATGTTAAACCAGAATTCCTGCGTATCTTCAAACTCTATTCTTTAAATGAAGCAGATTACGTAGCTGAATTAATGGATTTTGATAATGATGAAACGAATGGGCTTAACTCCCGTTTTGGAAATCGCGCCCATACGTTTGAAAACTAGAAACTATAATTTAAGAAATTAACATAGATCGGGGGAATACTTCCCCCGTTTTGTTTGTAGTTAAACTTTGATTGAATCTGCTCGTGACGATCAAAAAAGCCCCCGCCTCTGCGAGAAGATGAATCAGATCCTCCATAACTAGAATCATACTCATCATCATTATAAAGCTCACTAGAGCGACGATATGGCGAGTACTCATCATCGTAACGAATATACTTACTTTTTTGATGGTGGCTTACTAACACGTATGTCCCAAAAATAAGGCCTGCGTAAAGTCCTAAACTGGCCCCTTGAGCAATGGCACGAGTTGAAGTTCCAAAGGCCATACTGGCAGCTCCCAGGAGCGCTCCACCTGCTGTTCCATAACCGGCAATGGTCAGGAAGGCACGGGCCTTAGCAGGAATTTCTGCTTGAGCACGATTGGGGGTCACGAGAGTTAACAAAAGACAAACAGCGATAGTAAGACTTAACAATTTTTTCATACCTTTAGATTAATGAGATTCTTCGTTTTTTGCAAAAGATACTTACCTGAGTAATTCGCTTTCAAATAGTGTGGATCACTTTAAGACTCTCAGTCTTCCCGACATTTTAAAAATAAGTGTTAAAAATAAAAGTGAACCATGCAAACGACGATATTGAAATGTTGAAAGATGGGCCCCTTGTTCAGAACTCTTTACTTCAAAAATTTCAATTTCTTTTTTCGAGTTAATGCTTGCGATATCCACTTGTCCTAAATTGCGCGAACGAAGAACGCGAGAAGATATGAGTAAGGGAATATTTTGTGCATGAATGATTTGAGAGTGAAATAACTCTTTTTTAAGACCTGATGAACTCTTTAACACCTTTAAAGGTTTTACGATGAATGGGGCTCGGGCCATAAGTCTCAATCGCCTTTCTATGAGTTGCCGTTGGATAACCTGCATGTTGATCTAGGCCATATTCAGGATAGAGAAGATGCATCTCTTTCATATACTCATCTCTAACATGCTTTGCGACTACGGAAGCAAGTCCAATCAGTTTTGAGACGGAGTCACCTTTAACTAATGGCACTTCTTCAAAGATCGATTCATTGTCCCATTTAAATGTTCTATTTCCATCAATAAGAACCAAAGGTTTTATTTCTTTCACTTTTGAAAGGGCAAGAGCTGCTTCTTTCATAGAACGAAGAGAGGCCCACAAAATATTCTCCTGATCAATCACATCCTGATCCATGTCCCAAGTGATAATTTCTATTTCCACTGATTTGATCTGGATGGATTTCTTCTCTCTTAATTTAAGAGAAGTCAGTTCGAATCTTTCAAGGAGCTTGAGTCTTTCTTTTTCAGTTAGGACCTTAGAGTCATCAATGCCAATTTCTCGAAGATAAGTAAGAACTTTTTTTAATTCAGGTTTTGAAGAAGAGACTAAACTAACGGCACCTGCAACCACAGGCCCACATAAAGGCCCTCGCCCTACTTCATCACAGGCAATAATCTGTCGGGGATAATGGTCGTTTAGTTTGAGCTCAATCATCGGGTATTAAAAAAAGACAAAAAAAAGCCCACCAACAAGGGTGGGCCTTAAAGCTAGATTAACGAGAGTAATCAACTGCAATACGAGCAGCTTTACCAGTTCTTTCACGAAGGTAGAAGTGCTTAGCACGACGAGATTTACCTTTAGAAATAACTTTAATGGATTCAACTGCTGGTGAGTGGAAAGGAAATACTCTTTCAACACCCATACCTTCTGAAATCTTACGAACACGGAAGTGACCGTTAAGAGTTCCAGGGTTTTTCATAGAGATACAAGTACCTTGGAAAAGCTGAATACGAGTTTTTTCACCTTCACGGATACGAACACCAACTTCAACAGTGTCTCCTGTTCTGAAAGCTGGGAAGTTCTTAACTCTGTCGCTTGAGTACTTTTCTTCTACTAGTTTTACTAAGTTCATAACATCCTCTCATTCGAGACTTCCATTCACCACACTCATCGGGGCCAGAGGGAAGGAAAATAATTATAGGATCAGAGGCTTCTGGCCAGTCGATCACAATAAATTGCAACCGCTGAACGAACAGACAAATGATTATATCCGTCATTTGCTATGCCAAATATAGGCTCTAGCCGAAAATCGGCCTGCTCAACCGTAGAAGCAGTTAATCCCCATCCTGTACCAAATAACAAGAACATAGGTTTACCGTCAAGTGTTAACTTTGTCATCAGCTCTTTTTCTGCCCCATCGTATTTATCAAAATTAGCGCCGGTCACTACCACTGTGGGACGTTGCCCTTCAATCTTTTCGATTTCCCGACAGGCATCTTCAATAGAATCAATAACTTGGGCTTCAGAAAGGGCATTTTTACGGTCAGGGTTATAAATTAACCCGGAATCCGTTTCCCAGAAACCTAGAATTTTATTCACCATTTGTTGTTGATTTTTAATAGGAGTTACTAGGAAGTAGCGCTTGAACCCAAAAGTTCTCGCCGTTCGGGCGATATCGTGAATATCTAAATTAGTAACAGAAGTTGTGATCTCTTTGCCATCTTTTGAGCGAACTGGCCCATGAACTAATCCAATATAGCAAGAAACTGGAAAACCCATACAATCTCTTTGAAATCCAATGTGAATAAAATGCTTACCTACCCCCGAAAAGCCCCCTCTGTCTAGGAAAAACCTTCGTTTATCCTTTCCAATGAGGGGTAAATCAGCTAAATGAGTCATATGAAAAATACTTCACTTACGTCTTTTAAAGCTCATGAACTCTTTTTGATCTCTGGACCTTGTTCCGTTGAATCAGAAGAACAAATGAGAAAAATTCTTGATCAAGATCATGCTCCAACTCTTATCAGAGGTGGAATCTATAAAATGCGTACTTCCTCAAAATCTTTCCAAGGCTTAGGTAGTGATGGCATTGAGTTGATTGAAAAGCTATCTAGTGACTATAATTTTAATTTCATCACAGAGATCACTGATGCTCGTCAGGCCGAGAAATTAAATAACATCACCTCGGTTTTCCAGGTAGGCGCCCGTAATATGTACAATTACGAGCTTTTAAAAGAACTCACTCAGTATAAAAAACCAGTGATCCTTAAGCGTGGTTTCTCTGCGACCATCTCTGAATGGTTGGGAGCTGCAGAGTATCTTGCGGACCTGGGCGAAGAGAATATTATTCTTTGTGAAAGAGGTGTTCGTTCATTCGATACTAAACTTCGCAATATGCTGGATCTTGGTTCAGTGATTTACTTAAAAAAGAACACTAACTTCAAAGTTATTGTGGATCCTTCTCACTCTATGGGGCTAACGGCTTATGTAACTGATGCTGCTCTAGCTGCTGTTGCTGCAGGGGCCGACGGACTTATTGTTGAAGTCCACCCAGAGCCATCCTGTGCTCTTAGTGATGGTCAACAGGCCTTAAACCTTGAACAGTTTGACCAGCTTGTTTCAAAGCTTAAACAACTCTGCCCGATCTTTGGCAAAGAATTAAGGATGTAATGATATGAGTAAAGCAGAATTCGTTCGTGTGATGTTTAACGACATCTCTACTAAGTATGATCTTTTAAATGACATTCTTTCTGCTGGAACTCACCGCTTATGGAAACAAAACTTTGTTTCTATGATCAGTGAAACTCGTCCTAAAAAAGTTCTTGATTGTGCCACTGGTACAGGAGACATTGCCTTTGCCCTGAGTGAAAGAGTTCCTCAAGTAACAGGGATCGACTTTTCTGAGAATATGATCGAAGTGGTCAAGGCCCGTGAATCCGTTCTTAAAAAAGGCGCGGAATTCAAAGTTGCTGACATTCAAAAGCTTCCGTTTACTGATAAAGAGTTTGATGCTGCCAGCATTTCATTCGGTATCCGTAACGTTGAAAACCTTAAACTTGGTCTCTCTGAACTTGGCCGTGTTTCCAAATCCCTTTATATTCTTGAGTTCGGACAACCTAAGAATAAGCTCTACGCTAAAGCCTATTTTAATCTTTTAAAACTTTATGTCCCTGTTTTTGGACTACTCACGGGCCGAAAAGATGCCTATGAATATCTGATTGCTTCTAGTGAACAATTCCCGAGTGCAGAAAAGTTTGTTGATATCATCAAGGAAGCAACAGACTTCAAAGAAGTGGGTTTTATCCCAGTGTTCGGTGGAATTGCTTATATCTATTACGCGAAATAAGGATTAGTACATGATCTCTCCTATCTTTAATGCTGATGATTGGAATGAAATCGACCTTGGTTTCAAAGATATTACTTTTCACAAGGCTAAAGACACAGGTGCCGTACGTATTGCTTTCAATCGTCCGGAAGTTCGCAATGCCTTTCGTCCACAAACAGTTGATGAGCTTTTACATGCTCTTGAATGGGCCCATCGTGCTAACGATGTAGGTGTTATCCTTCTCACTGGTAATGGTCCAAGCCCTAAAGATGGTGGCTGGGCATTCTGCTCTGGTGGTGACCA
>Ga0079223_10000313_pt1 | contig 23124 bp, 23 predicted proteins | sample Stecom2011_FD_75072 | JGI IMG/M metagenome (GOLD analysis project Ga0079223, IMG submission 75072) | Agricultural soil microbial communities from Utah to study Nitrogen management - Steer compost 2011 | ecosystem: Environmental > Terrestrial > Soil > Agricultural land | place: USA: Utah...
ATTATTCATTATTCATTATTCATTGTTCATTATTCATTATTCATTATTCATTATTCATTGCTTTAACTTCCTCTGGTTCTTCCTTCGAAGCTAAGGCATCCATCGGATCATTATTCATTGTTCATTATTCATTATTCATTATTCATTATTCATTATTAATTATTCATTATCACTATGTGCCATCGCAGTCGCCCGGTGCCGACTACGGGACTCCCCAATGGAAACCCTTTACACAAAATGATAATATGACCTCAACCTCTTAAGAATTGAGAGAAGTTTAGCGCTGCGCTGTTTAGGTAGTTTAGGATTGTTTGCAATGAAAGAAGGACAAAGAGCGTAGGGCATAGAGCTTAGGGAAAAGAGTTGAGAAAGTTTAGCGCTTCGCTGTTTAGAATGTTGAGAAAAAGCGATTATGAAAGAAGGGCAAAGAGCGTAGGGCATAGGGCGTAGAACTAAGGGCATAGAGCTTAGGGAAAAGAGTTGAGAAAGTTTAGCGCTTCGCTGTTTAGATAGTTTAGGATTGTTTGCAATGAAAGAAGGATAAAGAGCGTAGGGCATAGAGCTTAGGGAAAAGAGTTGAGAAAAGTGTTTAGCACTTCGTTGTTTAGAGGGTTGAGAAAACGGTTAGCATAGAGCTGTTTAGATAGTTTAGGATTGTTTGCAATGAAAGAAGGATAAAGAGCGTAGGGCATAGAGCTTAGGGAAAAGAGTTGAGCGCTTCGCTGTTTAGAATGTTGAGAAGAGATGTTGTATAAAGTAGTAAGAACATTTGCTTTCGAGAACTTAAGGCTTCGTTGTTTAGAATGTTGAGAAGAGATGTTGTATGAAAGTAGTAAGAACATTTGCTTTCGAGAACTTAAGGGTCTGGAAGGATGCAAGGTCCTTTGTATCTACGATATACCTTATAACAAAGGAATTTCCTAAGGATGAAAGATATGGAATAGTAGATCAGTTAAGAAGAGCAGCAATCTCGATAAGTTCAAATCTCGCTGAGGGTTCGTCGCGAACCTCAACAAAGGACCAGGCTCACTTTTATCAAATGGCTTATTCCAGTCTTATAGAAGTTCTCAGCCAAATCTTAATATGCTTAGACCTTGATTACATTTCTGAGATAGACTATTCTTCTCTCAGATCAGATGTTGAAAAACTATCGTATCAAATAAACCAGCTTCGTAAAAGCGCCTTATCTAAACTATCTAAACCTCCTCAACAACGAAGTTCTCAACCATCTAAACCATCTCAACAGCGAAGCACTAAACCATCTAAACCTTCTAAACAGTGAAACGCTCAACAATCTAAACCTTCTAAACAGTGAAACGCTCAACAATCTAAACCTTCTAAACAGTGAAACGCTCAACAATCTAAGCCTCAATCTCAACCTTAACCTAGATATTTGGAGAATTTAATGAACTACTTAGTTACCGGTGGGGCGGGCTTCATCGGCTCCAACTTCATCCACTATCTTTTCAATAAAAAAGATTTCACCGGCAAGGTTATCAACGTTGATAAACTCACCTATGCCGGAAACCTCAACAACCTTAAAGAGATCGAGAAAGAGCATAACGGCAGCAGGTATTTCTTTGAGCAGGTAGATATCTGTGCTAACGATGCTATCAGCAGGATCTTTGCTCAACAGAAGCCCGACATAGTCGTCAATTTTGCTGCTGAATCTCACGTTGACCGGTCTATTGATGGACCTATGGAGTTTATCAATACCAATATCGTAGGCACAGCGGTGCTGCTCCAAAATGCTCTACAGTATTATAGAGAACTCGACGATGCAGGGAAAAAGCTTTTCCGCTTTCATCACGTCTCCACCGATGAGGTTTACGGCTCTTTAGGAGATGAAGGTCTCTTCGAAGAGACGACCCCTTATGATCCGAGTTCTCCCTATTCTGCCTCCAAAGCTTCATCTGACCATCTTGTCCGTGCCTGGAAGAGAACCTTTGGGCTTCCGACCTTGATTACTAACTGTTCTAATAACTACGGAGCTTACCAGTTTCCTGAGAAACTAATTCCCCTTATGATCCTTAACTGCCTGGCTGATAAACCTCTTCCTGTTTACGGAAAAGGGTTGAATGTCCGCGACTGGCTCTATGTTGAAGATCATTGTGAAGCTATTGACCTGGTAATAAGAGAAGGGGTTGTTGGAGAGACGTACAATATTGGCGGACATAATGAAATCCGCAATATCGATATAGTTACTCAGATCTGTCAGATTCTTGATGAACTTAGACCTTCTAATAAGCATAAATCATATACAGAAATGATAACCTATGTCCGGGACCGACCCGGCCACGATCTCCGCTACGCTATTGATGCTTCCAAAATCCAAAATGAACTCGGCTGGTCTCCCAAAGAAACCTTCGAATCCGGCATCCGCAGAACCATCAAGTGGTATCTCGATAACGAACCCTGGTGGCGGGAGATTCAGGAGAAGAAGTATCAGCAGGAGAGACTGGGAGTAATAAAATAGTTTAGGAAGTTGAGAAAAGTTTAGAGCTACGCTGTTTAGAGATTAAATCCTATGAAAGAAGGACGATCATTTGCATTTGAGAAGTTGATAGTATGGCAAGATGCAAGAGCTTTCGTGACTAGAATATATCTAACAACAAAAAGATTTCCAATCGAAGAAAGATACGGGCTAGTTGATCAACTTAGAAGAGCTGCAATATCAATAAGTTCTAATATTGCAGAAGGGTCATCGCGAACTTCAGCAAAAGACCAGGCTCACTTCTATCAACTTTCTTTTTCGAGTCTGATGGAAGTCCTAAGTCAAATCTTAATCTGTTCTGATCTTGATTACATTACCGAAGCAGACTATACATCTCTCAGATCAGATATAGAAAGACTTTCTTATCAAATTAACCAACTTCGCAAAAGTGCATTATCTAAACACTCTAAACCTCCTCAACAACGAAGTTCTCAACCATCTAAACCATCTCAACAGCGAAGCACTAAACCATCTCAACCTACTAAACAGTGAAACGCTAAACTCTCTAAACCCTAAACTCTAAACCTTTACTAAACCCTAAATCCTCAACCCTAAACTAAAAAAAACGGAGTTTTTATTATGCAAGCAATAATCCTATCAGGCGGTTTAGGTACTCGCCTGAAACCATTTACTGAAGTTATCCCAAAACCCCTCTTGCCTATAGGTGAGAAGGCTGTATTGGAGATACAGATCGAACATCTAAAGAAGTACGGTTTTGAAGAGATCTATCTGGCAACCAATTACAAATCGAGCTATATTGAGAATTTCTTTGGTGATGGTTCGAAATACGGGGTTAAATTAACGATCAGCAAAGAGGACAAGCCCCTGGGAACTGTCGGTCCCGTGAAACTACTTGCAGATGAACTGAAAGACCCATTTCTGGTAATGAACGGTGATATCCTGACCATATTGAATTATAAGAAAATGTATGATTTTGCCTGCAGTAAAGAATCTATGCTAACCATAGGGACGAAGGAGATCATCACCCCTTTTCAGTTTGGTAATATCTATTTTGAGGGGGACTATGTAACGGGCATAGAGGAAAAACCTGATCTTAAGACCACAATACTTGCAGGGGTATATGTATTCAAGCCAGATTTGTTAGAATTTATCCCTTCAGACAAAAAATACAGTATGGATAAATTGATATTGGATATGCTTGCCAGGGAGCAGAAGATAACCAGATATCCCATAAAAGAATACTGGCTGGATATCGGTCAACTTGACGATTATGAAAAGGCACAGGATATTTATAAAAACCACTTTCAAGAGAACGATAATCAATGATCGACTTCTCTCAACCTTTTTTTCTTTCTCAACCCCCTAAACTTTCTCAACCATCTCAACCTTTTTTTAAACTTTCTCAACCATCTCAACTTTCTCAACCATCTCAACCTTTTTTTAAGCTTTCTCAACCATCTCAACCTTTTACATATTAGTGTCCATCCGTGTTTATCCGTGGACTGAGGAGGAGAATAAATGAAGATTTTGATAACCGGTGCGGACGGTTTTATCGGTTCTCATCTAACAGATCTTTTACTATCAGAAGGCCACAAAGTAAGAGCCCTCTCTTATTATAACTCATTCAACTATTGGGGCTGGCTGGAAGATATTCCGGAAAATGATGATTTAGAGATAGTTTCCGGAGATATCAGGGATCCCTTTTTCTGCCAAAAGTTATGTGCAGGGATCGATATTGTGTTTCACCTGGCAGCACTTATTGCCATACCCTACTCTTATGTTGCTCCCGACAGTTATGTTGATACCAATGTTAAGGGTACTCTGAATATCTGTCAGGCTGCCTTAGATAACAAAGTTAAAAGGATCATCTGCACCTCAACGAGTGAAGTTTACGGTACAGCTCAATATGTTCCTATAGACGAAAAACATCCCTTGCAGCCACAATCTCCTTATAGTGCCAGTAAGATAGGTGCTGATGCCATAGCAATGAGTTTTTATAATTCTTTTAACCTTCCCCTTACGATTTCCAGACCTTTCAATACTTACGGACCCCGTCAATCTGCTCGAGCAATAATACCGACAATAATAACCCAGATCGCCTCCGGTATGAAAGTTATCAAACTCGGAGACATCACCCCTACGCGTGATTTCAGTTATGTGGAAGATATATGCAGGGGTTTTATCGATCTTGCAGATTGTGATAAGGCAATCGGTGAAGTAGTTAATATCGGCTCTAATTATGAGATATCGATTAAGGATACTCTGGAACTGATTAAGGATATAATGAAAAGCGAGGTTATATTCGAAACCGAAGAGCAAAGAATCCGACCTGAAAACTCAGAAGTCTTCCGCCTCTGGTGCGATAACAGTAAAATAAAGGAACTCACCGGCTTTGAACCTAAATACTCGCTCCGGGAAGGCCTCAAGAAGACCATAGAATGGTTCACCGATCCACGGAACCTTGCTAAATACAAAACAAAAATATACAATATTTAGTCCACGGATGAACACGAATGGACACAGATAATTTAAAAGAACTTTTATATAAACATGAGACCTATGCCATTATCGGAGCTTGTATGGCGGTCCATAATGAACTTGGAGCAGGTTTCCTGGAACAGGTATATCAGGAAGCACTGGCGATAGAGTTAGAATTGGCAGGTATCCCTTTCGAGAAAGAAAGAAGGATTGAGATTTATTACAAAAATAAGCTTCTTAACAAGCAATATATTGCAGATTTCGTTTGCTATGGAAAAATTATTGCTGCTCAATTGTTAAATTACCTCAAAGCAACAAGGTTTAAAGCAGGTTTACTAGTTAACTTCGGACAGCCCAAGCTTGAATATAAAAGATATGTTTTATGATTTAATTCGTGTTTTTCCGTGTTCATCCGTGGACTGGTTTTTTTAAAATATTATGACTGAATATAGAAAGATAATCGAATTCATAAGATCATTATACCCCGACAAAGATGTCATTCCTCTTCACGAACCATATTTCGCTGGTAACGAAAAGAAGTATCTACAGGACTGCATAAACAGCACTTATGTCTCTTCGGTCGGAAAATATGTTAATCGCTTTGAAGAGATGATCTGCGAGTTTACCGGAGCCAAGTATGCCGTGGCGACGGTCAATGGCACCGCTGCCCTGCATATTGCTCTTCTCTTAGCAGGGGTAAAGAGAGGGGATCTGGTTATTACCCAACCGCTGACCTTCATAGCAACCTGCAATGCCATATCCTATTGCGGCGCAGACCCTGTTTTTGTTGATGTCGATGAGCAGACCCTGGGGATGTCCCCGGATAGCCTTGAAAAATGGCTGTCCGCAAATAAAATTATTAAAGAAGTTGATGGTTTAAAGGCTTGTTTTTATGATCCAGAAAAGAATAAAGATGAAGTCCACAGATACACACAGATAAACACTGATAAAAAGAGATTTGAAAAAAATAATAATTCTTTTTCTAATGATCTGTGTTCATCCGTGTCAATCCGTGGAGAGAGAAGAATTACTGCTTGCCTTCCCGTTCACACCTTCGGGCATCCCTGCAAGATAGATAAGATTGTCGAGATCTGCAACAGATATCACATTCCAGTTGTTGAAGACGCTGCTGAATCCATCGGGAGTTACTACAAAGAACAGCACACGGGGACTTTTGGACTATCCGGTATTCTCAGTTTCAACGGTAATAAAACTATCACTACCGGTGGCGGCGGGATCATCATTACTAACAATAAAGCATTGGCAACAAAGGCAAAACACCTGACCACCCAGGCAAAGAAACCTCATCCCTGGAAATTCGAACACGATAGAATAGGCTATAATTATCGTCTCCCAAATATAAATGCTGCCCTGGGATGTGCACAGATGGAGATACTCCCGGAGATACTCGAGAATAAAAGAGAGCTAGCAGAGAGATATCGAATTTACTTTGCAGATCTGGATAAAGTAAAATACGTTAATGAACCGGAAAATTGTCGATCCAACTTCTGGCTTAATGCGGTTATCTTAGAGAACGAGAAAGAGAGGGATGATTTTCTCAAACAATCTAATGAAAATCGTGTAATGACCCGTCCTGCCTGGACATTGATGCATAGATTAGAAATGTTCAAAGATTCGATATCTGCTGACATTACTGCTGCAGAGGAGACAGAATCAAGTTTAGTTAATATACCGAGTAGCGTGAGGTATTAGAATGAAGAAGAAGATCAGAGTATATTTAAGAGCATTAGAACCGGAAGATTATTCATCATTACACAAATGGCGCAATGATGAAGAAATTGGCCATAGTTTTAGTGGAAGAAAACTTTTCACTTCGACCTTGAATGAAAAAAAATGGATAGAAGAACGGATCTTTGATAAAGAGAATGTCAGCTGTGCTATCTGTTTAAAGGAAACCGATGAATTCATAGGTTGTATTTTTCTGAATAATATTGATTTCATCAATCGCTCAGGACATTGTCCAACTTTTATTGGAGAAAAGAAACATTGGGGTAAAGGATATGCTACTGAGGCAAGAATTCTTATGCTTAGATTTGCTTTCTATGAAAAAGGATTAGAAAGAATTTGGGCTAATGTACATGAAGATAATTTAGGTTCTCTAAAAATGCTTGAGAAATGTGGATATAAAAAAGAAGGAGTATTAAGAAAATCTTCATTTGTCAATGGTGTTTTTAAAAATTATGTTGTGTTATCTGTATTGAGAGATGAATTCGACGTGGTTGCTAAAGAATACGATCTTTGAAAAATAAGATACCCAGAAACTTAGATCAAGATGAAAAAAGGCATTGATAGTCTGAAAACCTATAAAAACTGGCAGAAACTTTACGAAGATCTCTCTCCTAAGATTAAATCACCTTTCTTCTCTCCAGACTACTACAGTAGTTATCAATATGTTGAAAGAACCGAAGTGGAATGTTTTTGGAGACATCAGGACGATCATAATTATCTTTTTTATCCATATCTGATAAAGAAAATCAACAATCTCGGTTATGACCTGGAAGATGATTACTTCGATATTCAGGGTGCTTACGGATATAACGGACCTATTGGCGTAGTAGGTGATGAAAACTTCTTGAGAGAATACAACAATTCATTGAAGGAATATCTTGAGGAGAAAAGAGTAGTAACTGAGTTTGTGCGTTATTGTCCGATAATCGGAAACCGGAAGTATCATCAATATACTGAGCAAATCGATGTTCTAGATAATGTGTTCATTGATCTCAAAATTGGATTAAAAGATATATGGGATAAATCATTTAAGGGTACTGTAAGAACCGTCTTGCGTCGTAGTAGAGATTTTAATTTTGAGACTACAATACTTAAAGGATATGAAGTAGATCAAGCAACAATGGAGAAATGCCATCATATATATGCAAGTACGATGACAAGAAGAAATGCTGATATTTTTTATTTTTTTGATAAGAAGTTTTTTGAAAATCTCTTCAAGGAGATGCAAGAGAAGGTTCTACTAACAATTACTAAATATAAAGGATATCCGATAACCTTTGAGATAGTTTTATTAGATGGATTGATTGCATACAGTTATTTAAATGGAACGCTGAAAGAGTATTATAATCTCAATGCTAATACATATCAAAGGTATGAGATGATTAAATTTTTGATTGACCAAGGATATTCTATATATTCTCTTGGAGGGGGTACCAGTAGAGGAGATAGATTATATTCATTCAAGAAAAGCTTTTCAAGAGATTGCGATAATCCATTTTATATCGGAACATATGTGCATAATAGATCGATATATGAGCAAATAGTTAAGCAGTGGCAGGAAAAATATCCTGCATTAGTCGATAAATATGAAAACAGAGTTCAATGTTATCGTTATGTTGAATAAGGAGATTTAATGTCAAAAGTTCTTTTTGTATCTGTACACCCCGATGATGAAACTTTGGGTTGTGGTGGTACCATATTAAAACACAAATCTAGAGGCGATAAAATCTACTGGCTCAATTTAACTGGTCCATCAATAGATCATCCTTATGGTTTTTCGCGTGAGATGATAGAAAGGAGAGATTACCAGATTAAAAAAGTCAGTCAAGAATACAAGTTTGATAGCTCTGTTGATCTATCTCAGCCAACTCAAATGTTAGACTCTATTGAAGCAAGAATACTGATCAAAGATATAGTTGATGTTCTTAAATTATTAAATCCCAATATAATCTATATTCCTAACAGAAGCGATGTTCATTCTGACCATAGAGTAGCTTTCCAGGCAATATACTCCTGCACAAAAAACTTCCGGGCACCCTATATTAAGAAGATCTTGATGTATGAAACGCTTTCAGAGACTGAATTTGCTGCTCCATTACCTGAAAATGCCTTTATGCCTAACTACTTTGTTGACATAACTGAATTTATGGACAAAAAGATTGAGATAATGAAGATTTATGATACAGAACTAATGCCCGATCCCTATCCCCGAAGCATTCACGCCATTAAAGGATTGGCTGCTTTCAGGGGCTCCAGGAACGGCGTACAATATGCTGAAGCATTTATGTCACTGTTTGAGAAGGGGTAAATAATATGATATATGATGTTGGAGATATTCAAGATCTTTTTAGCAAAGATGATATAGTTATCGGAAAAATGGATAATTACTTTTCTCGAGTAGGAGATATAAAAAATATCAGATCTGATACTTTAGATTGGGTAAACATAGCAAATCCAAATCCTATAAAGTATATTGTTAGAAGTACGTCTCGATTTATGATATGTCCAAAGATAAACGAGCTAGATATACCACCCGATGTATTAAAAAGAAAGACACTTATTCTTACACAGAATCCTAATCTACTTTTTGCACGTGTTGCCCGAAAGATTTTTTCCCCTGAGCAACAATACGGTATTCACCAAACTACAATAATACATTCAGACGCAGTAATAAATCAGAATATTTTTATCGGTCCTTATACCTATATTGGGAAAGCAATAATAGAAACTGGTACGGTTATAAATGGCAACTGTTTCATTGATAATGATGTTTCGATCGGGAAAAATTCCTTAATAAAAGCGGGAGCAAGGCTAGGTCAGTCCGGTTTTGGTTTTGTCAGAAATGAAGAAGGAGAGTTCGAGGAATTTCCTCAGTTAGGTAATCTAGTTATAGGTGATAATGTTGAAATTGGTTCTAATACCTGTATTGATAGAGGATCTCTCTCAACCACTCTGATTGAAAGCGGAGTAAAGATAAACAGTAATTGTCACATAGCACACAATTCTAAAATAGGAAGAAACTCTTTCATCGGATCTAATGTTACAATCTCAGGCAGTGTGATAATAGGACAAGGTTGTTGGATAGCACCTTCTGTTACAATAAGAGATCACTTAATAATAGGAGATTATTGCATTATAGGGATAGGCTCAGTCGTTACGAAAAGCATACCTGATAACGAGGTATGGTATGGAGTACCAGCGAAATACATAAGAGATCAAGGTAAGCTAGCTAAAAGAAAATGAGATTTAGAGAATTTATTGGATCATTTTCTATTTACGGGTTTCTACCGGTATTTACTAAATCTGCCAGCTTTCTTCTCGTCCCTATTTATGTTAGAGTTTTTTCTGCTTTTGAATTCGGAATAGTCGAACTTTTAATATCTTCTGTACATTTCTTTATTTTTGCGATAAATCTTGAATTTTATGGGGCAATTGGTAGGTTTTTCTTTGAAAGAGATACTGTATCCCAAAAACGTAAACTTATTTCTACAGGGTTATGGATGACTGTAAGCACTGCAGCCATAGTCCTACTAATTTCACTAATTAATGAAAATTCAATTCTCCAAGCCATTTTCAAAAGCCAAGAATATAGATTCGAGTTCCGTTTAGGTCTCATCTGGGCGGTGTTTGCGGCAATTTCTACTTATTTGAGCGTTATTCCCCGCTATGAGAAAAAAGCCAAAAAATATGTTGTCTATAATGCATCGAGTTTAGTCGCGAAATTGCTTAGTACCGTAATATTCGTTGTTATGCTTGATCTTGGTATTGCAGGAGTAATTTGGGGGAATATTACAGGGGCAGTACTTTCAACGATATTATATGGTTCTGCTTCAAAAAAGTATTTGGGTTTTTCTTTCAGTAAAAATGATTTCAGAGAGATTTCAAAATTTGCTATTCCTCTGGTTCCGGGATTATTGATTATAGGTTTATTCCAACCAGTGATGAGAACTCTTGTTACCAGAATATATTCTACAGAGCATCTTGGTCTCTTTGGATTAGCCGCAAGAATTGTTACTATTATGGTTATAGTCGAAACAGGAATACGTTTGTCCTGGCGCCCTTTGTTGTATGAGAACATTAACAAAAACAATTTTGGAAAAGAATATAACAGAATCTCGAAATTTGTAGGTCGTTTGATCTTAGCAGCAGGTATTTTTGTTACACTATTTTCTAAAGAAGTTCTGGAGTTTATCGCTACTCCCGAGTATCTCGATGCTAGATTTTTAGTTGGATTCTTAGTTATTGGGAATGCTCTAAGTAATTTAACAACCTTAAGAGGTTTTGGTTTTGAAGTCGAAAAAAAAACATATCTGCTTTCTTTAACTAAGTTATTTGCCTATTCATTGGGAGTCCTTTTTCTTATTTATGGAGCTCTACCTTTCGGTTTAATCGGTATAGGGATATCCTTTATTATACCTATGATCATAATTTATTTAATACAAGTCAACTATACGAAACGTATTATTGCTACGAAAAAGAAAGATATTGTGGAATACATATTATGGGTTGTTTTGATAATATCTACTATGATAGTCTTGATAGACATTAGCATATATTATAGAATACTGATTTACATAATGGTAATATTAATCTCTATACCGTATTCATATTTAAATCATAAAGTTGCCAGGACGATTAATGCAAGAGTTTGAGTTTCTGACCGCCCGGCACGAAATTCCAACAAACCAGCTTATTGCCTACTTTGCGGTCTTAGCAATAATTTACATCCTGTTTTTGAGGGTTAAAAGATGGGATACACTAACTAGCCTGATTCTCTTAATGTTTATTCAGGGATTCTTTCTTGCTTTTGGGACTTGGGGAATGAGAATTTTCAAGATCGTTTTTACAGCCCTCAGCTTTATTCTTGTCTATCAAGCGAGAAGATATCCCTTAAGTAAGAACGACATCCGTGTAGTTTTTTTATTTAGTGTTTTCAGTGTTTTATACTTAATTAGTTGGTTTATAAACGATGGATTCTCCTTTTCTTTTGCAGGTCGATTCTATCATTATTTGATCCCATTCTTGCTGTTTATTGGCATTAAAAACAACAGTAATTTTCAGAAAAGAGGTGATTACTATGCAAGATTAGTCGTCACACTGTTGATATTTCAGATTATTTTTTCGATAGCCAAGATCGTTATTTTAGGAATCAGAGAAAACATCATAGGTTCTTTAGGAACAACAGGGGGTGCTATATCAGTTACTTACGCTCTTATGGGACTTGTAATCTATTGGCTATACCGGGGAGAAAAGTTTACAAAAGATGACTGGATTTTCGTGCTATTTCTATTAGTTATTCCTATTGCTTCAAATAAAAGAGGTATTTGGTTTATGTATCCCCCTTTACTGGGTCTATTACTGATAAAGAACTTGGATAAAAAACTTCTTAGCAAATTGGTATATCTAATTATTTTGGTGCCTTTCCTTATTTATTTTGGAATAAGGCTCAATCCAAGCCTTAATCCTGATAGAGTTTTATGGGGTAGTTTTGATCCTATGTATACCTATGATTATGTAATGCAATATACTACCGGAGAGGGGAGAAATACAAGGGGTTTAGGTTATGGAAGATTGGGTACTAACCAAACTATCTACTATAATCTACTGAATGATCCATTGTCAAGATCTCACTTGTTAGGATATGGGGACCGAACAATCAAATACGATGAAGAGTTTGACATTGTTCAAATCGGCATAACAGAACACACAACTATTGCTGGGTTGGGACAATCTATACTCGGATATGGTTACATAGCAACCCTTATTTTAGTATTGTTGGTGTTAAAAATGATAAGTTCTATAAGAGATCCATACAACAGATTCTTATTGGGTTTTTGGTTTCTATTTGACTTTATCATCTATACAGGTGGATTCATAAGAGTAGCGACTCATTCATTTATTTTCGTGTTTGCCATAGTATATGCCTCTTATCGTTCAAGAATGAGAATTCAAATTAATGGAAAAGGGTTTTAAGGAAATGAAGAATTGTAAAAATGATAATTATGCCATTCTATTTGTAAGTACATCTATATATAATAAAGAACAGTTTTATGCTACATTGACCGGAAAAATTTTCCTAGAGTTAGGTAAGCATATTAAAGTCACCAGCACTTTATATAATCCATACTTGGATATAGAGAAGAACGAAGTAGTTGACGACTTATTTGTTGAAAGAACGGTTCCTTGCAAGCATCAAGGCATAATTGGCAGATTACGGAATATGGTTTATATTTTATGCAACAATATTAAAGTGATTAAATCTGGAAAGTATGACTTGATTTGGATCCCAGGAACAGCAGCAAAGGTAAATATGCTTTGTTTTTATAGATTACTGTGTCCCCAAATAAAGTTTGCTATCCAGATGTTTACACCAAGTGTTAACAGAGGGAGAATAAAACGTAAGATTCTCAATTCTATCCTTCAATTCAACCTTATCTTCTACAAAAATTTATTGGTGACAAAACATTGGAGACAGGACAAGCTTTTCTTACCATCCAAAAAAATGATTGAGATCGAGGTAGGTTATCCCGATTATGGTTTTGCTGAGAGAGAAAAAGATAATCTCCGGTTATTGTATGTCGGAACTTTGTCTGGCAGGGATATTGAGAAAACAGTATATGGTTTAAAAAAAGTAATAGAAGAACGTAAAATACAAGACATATCCTATGATATAATAGGAAGTGGAAACAGATTAGCGATCCAAAAAGTAATTAACGCAATTATAGAAACCGAATTATCTGAAGTGGTAACCTATCATGGGTTTTTATCTGTAGAGGATTTAGCTGCGATAATGAAGAAATGCAATGTAGGTGTTTCTTTTGTGCCTCTCGATTCGAGGTACGGGTACTCAAGCACTAAAACTCTTGAGTATCTAATCGCTGGAATGCCTGTAATTGCAACTGATAATGAAGTCAGACGTAAGTTTATTAATTCTAAAACGGGAGTTTTATGTCAAGATACGGTCGATAGTTTTGCGAGTGCAGTATATGAAATGTATTTAAATAAAGACAAATATGATTCAAAAGCAATCAGAGAAACTCATCTCCAATATTCGATAGGAGAAACTATCAAGCACTCTTATCTACCAAAGTTACTTAATTTAATTCGAGGAACGTAGAATAATACCTTTTTTGAGCACTTAACGTTAGGGGATAACCAATGTGGATCATAACGAATATTGATATAGACCAACATAAGGATCTCAAATCAATAAAATGCAATAATTTCGCAGTTTATGCGGATAAAGAAATAGGCTATGATGAGCAATTCAGTACCTACCTAATCTTCGAAGGATATGTTCTGGGGAGAATGTCTTATGACTCTTCATTAGATGATCAAGGATTACATAGATTGGTCGCTTCTGACAAGGAATTTATCCATAAAGTCAAGGGTAACTTTTCTATAGTTAAGTTCAGCATTGATAATTTTGAAGTTTACGGAGACAGATTCGGAATTAATAAGTGGTTTTATTACTCCGATCAAGGTAAATTCATCATATCAGATTCATTAGATGAGATAGTCAAAGTAATAAAGCCTGATGTCTCACAAGAAAGTATGGCTGCTTACGCGTTAACATATCATTTCTCTGCCGGACTAACATTGTATGAAAATGTGTATCACAACAAACCTGCTCAAAAGATAATATATGAGGATGGATCCTTAAAGATAGATTCTTACTGGGATCCGAATTCATTACTGAGAATGAGCAAAGAGAGTTTTGACATTGAGGATATTGTTTTCACATTGTCTTCGCATATTGATCAACTACTGAAGATATCTCCTACTGATAAGATTTCACTTTCTTTGACAGGAGGGGCAGATACTCGTAATCTTTTAGCATTAATGTTATCTAAAGATATTAAGCCTCATTTATATACCTATGGAAATCCTGAATCAGCAGATTGTGTTAAGGCAAGAACAATAGCCCAAGGTTTAGACTTAGATCACTCAATACACGATATTAAAATGACAGTAGATCTTTTTAAAACTTATGCGGCGGAAATAGTAAAATGGGGGCAGTCTCTTACATCAATTCATCGTGTTCATAGGATTATTGCTGTTGAAAGAGAGAAAGAGTTCGCTGAAAGAATGTTCTTGGGTTCTTTAGGGGGAGAATTTGTCAAAGGTGTTAGTGAGGATGATTACATAGTACCCAAAATAGTGTATGATAATTGGGGTATCGACCGGTTATCTGATAGATCTGTTTCAAATTATTGCCAAGCTAAATCACTTAGAACAGAAAACTTAGATACTCGTAAGATATCAGATATCCTTAATCCTGAACTTTTCCAAGGAAATGTTATAGAGAAAAAGTTTAATGCTTTAGTTAACATAACAGCCCATCTGCATGATGCTCAAGACATAGTTATCTACCATTCTGCGATGAAATCAGTATTCACACCCTTTCTCGATATCGATTATTTAGAACTACTTTTTTCATCTCGGTTTACCTTCAATAATAAAGAGGTGATTAATAATCGTTTATTAAGGCGAGTTCAAAACCCTGTCTATTGTTCTAGTTTCATACAAGAGGCTTATCCCCGGTTAGGAAAGTTCAGATATAGTGGAGAACACAAACCCAATGAGGTAATTCTAAATCCCTATATTGCTGCTTTGTTAAAAGGCATCAGACAGAAGTTAGCAAGGAACTACCCACCCAATTTTCCCTTAACCAATTGGATGAGAGAATTTGTTATTCAAGAACTACCGAAATGTTATGATTATGAAAAGATCAGAAGTACATTCAAAATTGAACTATTGATTAAAGAACTTGAAACAAGAGAGATTGAACCAAAAGAGGCTGCCTGGCTGAAATATACCAATCCAATAAATATGATGTATATCATTAACAATATAGGATGATAAATCGTGAATCCCAAAGTAATGATCATATATAGCAGGGACATTAAAACCATAAGTAAATGGATGTCTGCTTGTAGTAAAGCAAAAATTGAATACACCGTTAATGATATTTTTGATAGAGATTGGCTTCGAAAAATAACTGAATCTAATCCGAATGTATTACTTTTGCGGCCCCCGGGAGCGATAGAACAAGAGAAGAATTTATATGACGAAAAGATCTATATCTTATCAAAGATACTGGGATACTTTACGTTTCCCTCCTACGAAGAGTGTATTATATATGAAAACAAGAAAATGCTGAGCTATTATCTGGAAGCCAATAAGATACCTCATCCTAAATCCTGGATGATAAACCATCATAAAGATTCTATGGAGTTTGTAAGGAATGTAAAATATCCTATAGTTTTTAAGAGTTCAATAGGTGCTTCTGGCTCAGGAGTAGTTATAGCAAAAAACTGTTCAGAAGCAAAACAATATATTAACAGAGCGTTTTCTAATAAAGGGATTCCTGTGAGAATAGGACCTAACAGAGTAACCGGATCTCCGTTATCTTGGTTAAAAAAAGCAGTTAAAAGCCCAAGATATTGTAAGCAAAGATTATCTGAATACCGAGAAAGATCCAAAAATAGATCAAAAAATTATGTGATAATTCAAGAGTACATTCCCCACGATTTCGAGTGGAGAGTTGCTAAGATAGGTAAGTCCTATTTTGCTCATAAGAAGATTAAAATCAAGGATAAGTGCAGCGGTACGAAGGGTATTGATTATGTTACTCCCCCGGAAGAATTGCTAAATTTTGTGAAAGATATCAGTGAAAAGAATAACATTTTATCGGCTGCTTTTGATCTGTTTGAATATCAGGGCTCCTATCTCGTAAACGAAATTCAGGCTATTTTCGGTCACGTACAGGATCATATCTGTGAATTTAACGGGAAACCTGGCAGATACCTTTATAAAGATAATCAATGGATTTTCGAAGAGGGTAACTTCAATACAAATGAATCCTATGATCTGAGATTGGAGGTTGCCATAGATTTATACAAAGAGGTTAATCCTAATTGAAAGTTCTCTTTGTTAGTAGTGGGAACTCTGATTTTTTTGAGATTGCCCCCTTTATCAAAAGCCAGGGAGAATCTTTAAAGAAGATTGGGGTTGATCTTGATTATTTTACCATCAAGGGTAAAGGCATTCGGGGATATCTGAGAAATATTCCGCATCTGAGAAAAAAGATAAAAGATGGTGGATACGATCTCGTACACGCCCATTATTCTCTTTCTGCGATTGTTACCTCCTTAGCAACTTCCAGAACAGTAATTGTCTCACTAATGGGAAGTGATGTCCAGGGATCCTCTTTCTGGAGATTTGTTATCAGGTTGTATTCTTCTTTTAAATGGAGAGAGATCATTGTCAAATCTGAAGAGATGAGGCAGAAAATTAAAATCAGGAGAGCACACGTAATTCCCAATGGGGTTGATCTGGAAGTCTTTAATAATCTCGATAAAGAAGAATGTAAAGAGAAACTCAATCTTGAAAAAGAGAAAAACTATATTCTTTTTGCAGCAGATCCCGATAGAAAGGTCAAAAACTATCCACTTGCCGAAAAGTCTTGCTCACAACTCATAACTCATAACTCACAACTCATAACTTTAGGCAAAACACCTCACGAAAAAATACCACTTTATCTGAATGCTTGTGACGTCCTTATCCTAACCTCCCTCTGGGAAGGCTCACCTAACATTATCAAAGAGGCAATGGCTTGTAATTGCCCTATCGTTTCTACTGATGTAGGTGATGTCAGGTGGCTTTTAGGAGATATCGAAGGGCATTATATTGCAAAACACGATCCCCAAGACTTCGCTGAGAAAATAAAGTTGGCTCTTTACTTCGGGAAGAAAACAAAAGGCAGGAAAAGGATTATTGAACTCGGACTTGATTCGGAGAGTGTAGCAAGGAGGGTTTTGGAAGTTTATAAAAAGAGTATTGAGTTGTGAGTGATGAGTTGTGAGAAAAGAGAAAGAAAGTTGTGAGTGGTGAGTGATGAGTTGTGAGAAAAGAGAAAGAAAGTTGTGAGTGATGAGTTGTGAGGAAAGAGAAAGAGAGTAATGAGTGTGATAAAAGGTTTTAGAGATTTGATTGTTTATCAAAAGGCGTTCAAACTCTCAATGGATATATTTGAGATTACCAAGCATTTTCCTAAAGAAGAGAAGTACTCACTTACAGATCAAATAAGAAGGTCATCAAGATCGATAGCAGCCAATATCCACCCTGTCAAATAGATTAATACAATGGAATATTATTATACTTATGTATTGCAGAGCGAGAAGGACAAGAAATTCTATACGGGATATACAAGGGATATTAATCTAAGATTTGAGCAACATTCAAAAGGATTAGTAGATTCAACAAAAGACAGAAGACCGTTGAAGTTGATATACTATGAAGCTTGTCTCGATAGAAAAGATGCTTTGCATCGTGAAAAGTATCTCAAAAGACATTACGGTAAAATGTTCATTAAAAATCGTCTCAAATCTTATTTGACGGGGTAAATGAAGCCTGGGCTAAAAAGATTTATCCGAAAGCATTTGTTAGTAAACTGAGTGATGCCTTAGGTGAAGAATATGAGACAGAGGTATGGTTGGATTTCTCTTCCGAAATGAAGTACATTAACCAAGAAACACATAATAGATTAACAGAAGAGTATAGCGAAGTAAGAAAAATGTTGTTATCAATAATATCTCATCCGGATAGATTTTTTAATGAGTAACTCACAACTCACAACTCTACTAGTCCCTCCCTCTCTCCCTCTCTCAGTCCCCAAAAAAAGGGCGTAATAATCATCGAAGGTCACGTGCAAGGGTTGGCGAATGCGAGGAAATAGGATGAATGAAAATTTACTATTATAGAAAGATAAGTGTATGGAAAGGTATATGAATTTCTGCCAAAAACATAACAAACGACTCATTTATGCAACTCTGCTGTTGACTATTTTTCTCTTTGCAATAGGATGTTCTGATTCGACTTCTCCGGATATTACAGGGAGTATATCAGGTAGAGTAGAGTTGCTGGTTGATGATGGTAGCGAGCCGGTTACTGACTTTTCTGGTGTGGTAGTCGCCATATACTCAAAGGCAAATTTAGATTCTACCTTAGTAAGGATCAATAACGAACATCCTAATATTGGTGTTATTATTAGCCAGGAAACAGAATTTGACCATAGAGATTATAACCCGGTAGCAATGACTGAGACGAATATTTCAGGAGATTTTCTCTTGAGAAATGTTCCGGGAGGTAATTATAATTTAGTTTTTATTAAAGAATCATGGTCAATTAAGTATCTATATAATATTACCTGCGATGCAGATAGTGAAAACAATCTGGGAGTGTTAGAAATGCACCCGAATTATATCTTATCGGGAGTAATCAATGATCCATTTGTCTTTCGTGCTGAACAACAGTACATAATAGAGAACGATGTTCATTTTGCCAACGAAGTGTCGATTGAGAATGAGTCTATTATCTCAATAGCTCCCAACAAAACGCTGAACTTTCACGGTCCTGTAAATACCGGATATTCAGAGAGAATAGGTGACAAATGGAAAGTAATTTCTACATACAGTCTTTTATCTGTAAACGCTACTGTAATTGATTCCTCAAATTATTACAATGGCGTTGCTTTCTATTCAGATGATCTTCACCTGAAGAATGGGTTTTTCAGACACTTGAGAAACTCAGTTCATATTAATTCAAGCAATGCCACATTAGAAGATATATACGTAAGAAATTTTGGTAATGGTGTATCATCATTGCAGAGTGAGATAGTCATATCAAATCTTACATTACGCGATGGTTATAATATGGGTCTGCAGTTAATGGGGATGGAAGAATTTGCTGATGTCAGTAATAGTGTATTCCTTAGATGCAGGGACGGAATTGTTACTTATAGCGGTAAGGGTTTTTCGATATCTAATTCTTACTTTGCATACAATAATAATGCCATTTATCCGCAAAATTGTCAGGGAGAAATTAGAAATAATAGTTTTTATAATAATGGAAGAGATATCCCGATGTATATTGCATCCACAAACATAGAATATAATAATTTCTATAGATCGTTAGTAACAGGTATATATCCCCGTAACTTTGCTACTATCAACAATAACAATTTCTATGCTACTGAGAGATGGTTTATAGACATAATTCGCACCTCTACCTCTTCCGGGTCCTGCGTATTTAATGATCTGGATGCGACAAACAACTACTGGGGCGTGAATAATGTCAGTGATTATTTACGTGATGGTAACTACGATGAGAATTGCTGGTATTTTATTATATATATACCCAAGAGGAATAATCCTGTGCCAGAGGCAGGTATTGAGAGACAATGACTAACAATAAAGAAGGCAGATATATTCTAAAAGATCATAATACTATTAATCGAGAAAAATGGGAAGAGTATTGTAATAATAACTTATGGCGCTATCTTCAACATACCAAATGTTTATGAATCTATTCTAGTTCATAGACTTTACTATTAATCGAATCCAACGATAAGCTAAGTTATCATTTTCTCCGCTAAGGCACATTTGATATTCCTATACGGTATTTTAAAGAAAACAGAAGAAATGAATGATCGACAAGCTATAGAAGAACTATGGAGAATATCATGAAATTATTAAGAAATATGATTGATACTTTAATTCCTCAAAAGAAGAGAGGGAATTTAAGTAGATTTTACATAATAAAGTATATCTATAATAAGTTAATGGCTCTGAATGGAGTTAAGAACATCACGGTAATTCTAGTATACGATAATTTCGGAGACAAAGTAGAAAATGAAGATGATGAGGTTTTATTGTTTGAGAATTATAATGAGTTGGGAAACCTAAAACATCATGAAAGATTAAAACACGACTTGAAAAGGAATTATTTTGAAAGAGGTTCTATACTATTTGCTTTTGCGGAAAATGAGAAGATTGTTGCGTCCACTTGGTTGCATATAAATTTTGATCCTGAAGGTGATATTGATTTGCTAAAAACAGAAAATTACTATTCAGGCGGACCAAAATTTGTTGAGATTGAATATAGAAATCAAGGATTGGGGAAGCGTCTAAATAGGAGCATCTGCTGCTATGCCTCAAAGCATGGAAAATACCCAACATACCTGGCAAATCAGATAGACAATATACCAACTATAAAGACGAGTATTAAAACAGGATTTAGATTATCCAATCTAATTATCCGGCTCAAAAGAGATGAAGTTTTAGTATTATAGGATTATTAATATGAACCAAGTGGTTGATCACACAAAAGTAGACGAAGAACAATGGTATAAATTTATAGAAAAGAATGAAAATTCAACAGTTTTTCATGATCCCATCATATTGCAGTTATACAAAGATGAAATAGGTTATGAGCCGTTTGCATTATTTTCTATAGATGAAAAAGGTGAAATTAATGCGATGCTTTTAGGTTATGTAAATACTGTTAAGAGAGGTTTGCTGTCTAGTATTTCTAGGAGATCGATTATTCTGCAGTCGCCGTTATATAATACAGAAGATGATCTGAGCCATTTATTGGAAGGGTATTTACGGCATTTCTGCCGAAAAACTATATATACCGAGATTAGAAACCATGTCGTTAATGATAGCTTAATAGAGTTATATGAAAAGTACAACTTTAAATATCATCCCCATCTGAACTATATTATCGATTGCTCTAACTACGATAAGACATGGAAATCTATTAGTAAGGATAAGAGATGGGAGATAAGAAAAGGTTTAGAAAACGGTGCTGAGATAGTAAACTATCCAAATGAAGAAGAAATCAGGCAGTTCTATGAATTATTAGAAGATTTTTATTATAATGAGTTACGCAAACCTTTACCAAGTTTTAGTTTCTTTTTGAAGTCACACAAGATTTCATCATCTCAGCCTTCGGTAGCGAAGTTCATTCTTATTAGATATCAAGATAAGATAATAAGTGGTAGTCTTTGGTTTTTTACTAACAGTAAATACATCCACGGATATTATGGAGCTACAAATAAGACCTTTCGAAAATTGTATCCAGGAACGCTAAATGAGTGGGCAGGCATTGAATATGCCATGAACAATAATATAGAGTTATTTGACTTTATGGGGGCTGGCAAACCTGAAGAAGAATATGGGGTTCGTAGTTTCAAGAAGAAATTTGGAGGGACTCTTATTGAACCTGGTAGATACAATTGCATACACCATCCCCTTAAGATGAAATTAGCAGAAATCGGATTCAAGTTAATCCAGAAGATACAGGTCTCAAAGTGAATATTCTAATAGGTATAAGTCACCCGGCTCACGTGCACTATTTTCGGATCCTGTATAAACTATTACAACGGAAACATGATGTAACAGTGATTTGTAAGAGTAATGAATCTATTAGAGAACTGCTAGACTATCATAACATTAATTATCTTAGTCTCGGGGAAAAGGGAGGCAATCTATTATCAAAAATTGGAAAGCAGACACTCTTTAACATAAAGGCATTAAATGTTCTGCGAGATAAAAAAATTGATGTTGCTTTAGGGAACTGCACAGTCCATGCTTCTCTTTTCTCAAGATGTAATAATGTGATATTTGATGATGACGATCAGGATGTTCAGCCCTTAACAAAGCACTTTGTCTCACCCTTCTCTACAACTGTGCTTTCACCAGACACCCTTTCATATGAAAACCTTAAAAATGCCGTCTACTATCCCGGATACCACGAACTAGCGTACCTGCACCCTAAAAGATTTGCTCCCGATAAAAATATTCTACGCAAGTATTGCCTGAAAGAGGGAGAACCATTCTTTATCTTAAGATTCAACGCATTTAAAGCTCACCACGATATAGGAATGGGAGGTATGTCCTTACAAAATAAACGAGATCTGATAAAATTGCTAAATAGATACGGGAAGATTTTCATTACAACAGAAGATCCGATCGAAAAAGAGTTCGAGAGTTATAAAGTGCCTGTCAGACCTGAGGAGATGCATTCTTTGATGAGTTTTGCGACAATGTTTATTTCTGATAGTCAAACAATGACTTCAGAGGCTGCTGTTTTGGGCGTACCTGCAATTAGATGTAATTCTTTCGTCGGGAGGTTATCAAACATAGAGGAATTAGAGAAGAAATACAACTTAACGTATGGCTTTCTACCGAAAGACTTCGATTGGATGTTGTATCGTATAAAAACGTTACTTGAAAACCCCAATCTAAAAGATGAGTGGAGAGAAAAAAGAAACAGAATGTTAGAAGATAAGATCGATGTGACAGCATTCTGGCTCTGGTTCATAGAAAATTACCCGAAATCAGAAGAGGAAGTGAGACACCCTGAATTTAGTTTTGAGAGATTCAAATGAAAGTGTGAGTTATAGGATATGGGATTATAATGGGAGTAGCAGGTAGGTGTTACCGGTTACCTGTTACGGGTTACGGGATTAAAATGAGGTGTAGCAAAGGGAAGTTACCTGTTACGGGTTACGGGGATTAAAATGGGGAGTAGCAGGTAGGTGTTACCGGTTACCTGTTACGGGTTACGGGATTAAAATGAGGTGTAGCAAGGGG
>Ga0079223_10000316_pt1 | contig 23080 bp, 21 predicted proteins | sample Stecom2011_FD_75072 | JGI IMG/M metagenome (GOLD analysis project Ga0079223, IMG submission 75072) | Agricultural soil microbial communities from Utah to study Nitrogen management - Steer compost 2011 | ecosystem: Environmental > Terrestrial > Soil > Agricultural land | place: USA: Utah...
GGAAGAGGTGCGTCTCCTGGGTGACGACGCCGATCTGCGCGGCGAGCGAGTCAAGCGTGACATCGCGCAGGTCGATGCCGTCGAGCAGGATGCGTCCGGCGGTGGGATCGTACAGGCGGGGAATGAGGTAGGTCATGGTGGTTTTGCCCGCCCCGCTCGGTCCCACCAGCGCCACCAACTGCCCCGGCTCGATGGTAAACGTCACATCGTCAAGCGCCAGCAAGCGCGCCTGACTCGACGGCTCGTCGCTAAGCGGCTCGCCTTCGGGGAGCGCCTCGACGGAATCGGGCGACAGCTCGTTTTCGGGCGGCGCATCCACGCTAGACGGCGCGGGATCGACTTCGCCCGCCTTCACACTGCCCGACAGCACCGCGTCGATACCGTGAAGCTGGCCGGGCCGGTACACGCGCCTGAGCAGATGTTCCTCGTCCGCCACGTACGCGAACGAGACATGCTCAAATTCCAGCCGTCCCTCGACCTCAGTCAGCTCAATCGCGTCCGGTTTTTCGGGGAGGTCCAGCGGCAGATCCAGCACCTCAAACACGCGCTCGAAGCTCACCAGCGAGGTCGCAAACGCGATCGGCACGTTCGAGATGTTCTGCAGCGTAGTGTACAACCGTGACAGGTACGCCGTGAACGCGACAATCGTCCCGATGGTGAACACGCCGCGCAGCACCAGGTAGCCGCCCACCCAGTAGATCACCGCCGTGCCCACCGCGCCGACGAGGCTCATCACCACCGCCAGGCGCGTGCCGACGACCGCGCGCTTAACCCCGATATCGCGCACAACCTGCGCGTGCCCGGCGAAACGATCGACCTCGGTGCGCCGCCGCCCGAACAGCTTGACCAGCAGCACGCCACCGACATTGAGCGTCTCGTTCATCACCGCGCTCATCGCGGCGTTGTCGTCCATCGCCTCGCGCGCGATGTCGCGCAGCGCCGCGCCCGACCGCCGCGCGATCGGGATGAACAGCGGCAGCACGGCCATGCTCGCCAGCGTCAGCCGCCAATCGAGCGCGATCATCACGCCCAGCGTGCCGATCAACTGCACAAGATGCGTCACCGTGTTGAGGATCGTGTCGCTCACAGCCTTGTGCGCGTCGCGCACGTCGTTATTCAGGCGGCTCATCAGCTCGCCGGTGCGCGTGTTGGTGAAGAAGCGCAACGACATGCGCTGCAAGTGGTCGTAGAGGTCCAGGCGCAGGTCGTACGTCAGCCCCTCGCTGACATCCGCATTCAGCTTGCGCCGCCAGACACTGAGCGCGCCGCCGATTAACGGCAGCGCAAGCAGGCCCAGCGCCAGGATGTTCAACCGTCCCAGGTCTTTCTGCGGCAGCGTGTTGTCGATCAGGTCGCGGAAGATCAGCGGCTGGAGCAGGCTCAGCGTCGTGCTGATCAGAATCATCACCAGCAGCACGCTGATCTGCCAGCGGTACGGCCCCGCATAGCGCATGACGCGCTTCAGCAGCGGCCACGTGATACGCGGTCGATCCCCTGCCTGAGTGCGAAAAGTCTCGCGCCAGCGGGCGCGCAGCGCAGCTATCATCCAGCTATTCCTACATCACCGTCTCTGCAACAGAATATACGCAAAGTCGGGGGCAAGCTGCGCGTCCGAGAAAGGTAAGCTAACGCGGCTAATGCTCCGCTGAGGGGCCGAAGCCTTCCGCGCCGGGCAGGCGATCGGCAAGTTGTTCGGGGCGGTGGATCAGGATCGGCAGGTGCGACGCGCAGATGTGATAATCCGCGCCGCGATAGCGCACCGGCAGCAGCGCGACCTCGTCGGCGGTGCGCTCGCAAGCCAGGCAGCGGGGCGTCGTCTGATCAGGGTTAGTCATCGAAACGTATCCTTTCATCGCAACTACCAATCACAGCGGGCGGCCAGTATACCACACCGCCTCGCCACAGCCGCCGGAAAGCTCAGCCTTTCAATTCACCTCACCCGATGTTATAATTCGCCCTGGTTGCAACCTTCTATCGACCGACCGATGGATCAACGTCCGATCCATCCGGTGACATCTCAAGAAAGTCAGAGGACGCACGCATGGGCATCAGCAAGAACGAAAAAGAAACGCTCATCAATGAGTACGCCCGTCACGAAGGGGACACCGGCTCGCCGGAAGTCCAGATCGCGATTCTGACGACGCGCATCTTGCAGCTCACCGAGCATCTCAAGGTGCATAAGCATGATCAGCACAGCCGGCGCGGCCTGCTGAAACTGGTCGGCCAGCGTCGCCGCCACCTGAAGTATCTCAGCCGCAAGGACCCTGCCGCGTACCGCGCGTTGATCCAGAAGCTGGGGCTTCGCCGCTAATCTGCGCACGACACCAAGCGCGGATCAGGAACCTGATCCGCGCTTCTGTGGTCAATTGAGAGCGTCACCACTATAGTCAGTATCAGAAGAGATAGAAGGTCGAAGCAATCGACGGAGCGAACGGGCGCGCGGAGCATCGTGACGCCGCGCAAAGCTCGTACTGATGCATTGATGGCCCGGGGTGGCAGGAATTGGAACCTGTAGTCAAGTCCGCACTGGCGAGGGCGGTCGCGGGCGCTTGACGTCATGTTCCAGTCCCTGACCTCCGGGCCTCATAGTGACTCATCCTATGGAGGAACGAATGGATAGTTCAAACGGAAACAACAGCATGCCACAGAGCCGCAGCTTCAGCGTGACGCTCGGCGACAAGGAATTCGTCTTCGAATCCGGCAAGCTGGCAGAGCAAGCAGGCGGCGCGGTGTCTTTACGCGTCGGCGATACGCTTGTCTTCGCCACCGCCACCATGAGCAGCTCTGCGCGCGAAGGGATCGACTTCTTCCCGCTGAGCGTGGACTACGAAGAGCGTCTATACGCCGCCGGGCGAATCCCCGGCAGCTTCATGCGCCGCGAGGGGCGTCCCTCGGAAGCCGCGATCCTGATCGCGCGCGTGACCGACCGCCCGCTGCGTCCGCTCTTCCCGAAAGACCTGCGCAACGAGGTGCAGGTGATCATCACGCCGCTGAGCCATGACCAGGAGAATCACGCTGATATCCTGTCGATTAACGCAGCTAGCGCGGCGCTGACGATCTCCGACGTGCCGTGGAACGGTCCGATCGGCGCCTGCCGTGTCGGCATGATCGACGGCGAGTTCGTGATCAACCCGACGATCACACAGATGGAAGACAGCGCGCTCGACCTGCGCATGGCCGGGACGGACGAAGCCCTGATCATGGTCGAGGCCGGTGCAAGCGAAGTTGACGAAGAGACGATGGTCCGCGCCCTGAGCTATGGGCACGAACACCTCAAGCAGTTGGTCGCGCTACAGCGCCGCATGGCCGAGGAAATCGGCAAGCCGAACCGCGAGTACGAACCGGCGAAGGTCGAGCAAACGCTGGCAAGCGCGGTGGCCGAGCGCGTCTCGGGCGAGATCGCGAACATCGTCGCCAACGTGCACGACCGCAACGAGCGTCAGGCGGCGATGGAAGAACTGCGCACGCAACTCCTCAGCGAGTACGAAGCTGCGCTGACGGCAGACGAAACACCCGTCAACCTGCGCGACGTGCGCGACGCGTTCGAGGACGTGTATCGCCGCGAAGTGCGCCGCCGCATCCTGGAAGATGGCGTCCGCCCGGATGGCCGCGACTATCGCACCATCCGCCCGCTGGCGGCGGAGGTCGGCATTGTGCCGCGCGTGCATGGCTCTGGCCTGTTCAAGCGCGGGCAGACGCAGGTGCTCAGCATCTGCACGCTGGGAACCCCGCGTGACAGCCAGCCGCTGGACAAACTGTACCCCGAAGACACCAAGCGGTATATGCATCACTACAACTTCCCGCCCTACAGCACGGGCGAGACGTGGTTCCTGCGCGGGCCGAAGCGCCGCGAGATCGGGCATGGCGCGCTGGCCGAAACCGCGCTGCGCTACATGATCCCCGATGAGGACGTGTTCCCGTACACCATCCGCGTCGTCAGTGAGGTAATGTCGTCCAACGGCAGCACCAGCATGGCGAGCGTTTGCGGCAGCACCCTGGCGCTGATGGATGCCGGCGTGCCGATCAAGCGCCCGGTCGCGGGGATTGCGATGGGCCTGATCAAAGAGGGCGAGCGCTACGCCGTCCTGACCGACATCCAGGGCATGGAAGATCACCTCGGCGACATGGACTTCAAGGTCGCCGGGACCGAGCAGGGCATCACCGCGCTGCAAATGGATATCAAGATCACCGGCGTGAGTGATGACATCATGCGCCAGGCGCTCAACCAGGCGCGCGAGGCGCGGATGCAGATCCTGAATGTGATGGCCAGCGTGCTGCCCGAGCCGCGTTCGGAGCTTAGCCCGTACGCGCCACGCATCGAGTCGCTGCACATCAACCCGGAGAAGATCGGCGCGATCATCGGCCCAGGCGGCAAGATGATCCGCAGCATCCAGGAAAAGACCAACACCAAGATCGACATCGCGGACGATGGCACAGTCTTCATCGCCAGCACGGACGGCCCTGGCGCCGACCTTGCGCGCGATATGATCATGGCGCTGATCGAGGAGCCGGAGCTTGGACGCATCTACACCGGCAAGGTGACGCGCGTCGAAGCCTACGGCGCGTTCGTCGAGCTGCTGCCCGGCACCGATGGCCTCGTGCCGATCAGCCAGCTTGCCGACCATCATATCGAGAAGACCGAGGACGAGGTCAACATCGGCGACGAGATCATGGTAATGATCACGGACATCGACCCGCAAGGGAAGGTGCGCCTCAGCCGTCAGGCCGTGCTCGAAGGTTGGTCGCTCGAAGAAGCGCGCGCCGCAGACCCGCGCATCGGCAGCGGTGGCGGTCGTGGTCGCAGCGGTGGCGGGCGTGGTGGCCGCGATCGCGGCGGGCGTGGCGGTGACCGTGGCGGACGCAGCGGCGGTGGCGGTGGCTATCGCGGCAGTGGTGGCGGTAATCGCGGTCGGGACTAGCGCCCGGCGCACTCCGCGCAGACAAACAACAGACGCTCTCCAAACGGGGAGCGTCTTTTCATTCGCGCGAGCGAGGCGGCGCGATCAGGCGGGCGGCGCAAACGCGCGCACCGAAAACCTCTGTTCGTGCTCGAACGTCTCATCGAGCGCCAGATTGTGCGCCTCTGCCGCCGCGCGGACCGCTGTCAATCCCCGCGTGATCTCGTCGTCCGTCAGCCGCCACGACGACGACCAGATGCGCTGTTCCATCCGCTCGAAGAAGCCGCGCAGCGTGCGCGCCACCGAAAAACGGTGCACTAGCGGCCCGCCGACCTGCTGCCACCCCTCATCCAGTGGGAAGAAGTCGCTCTGCTCGCGCGGGACGCCGACCGCTGACGTGCGCTCGCGCGGAATGACGCTATTCCACGCGTCCCAAAGCATCTGCTCATCCGCCCGGCGATCCGCGTCGTTACGCCCGATCAGCAGCTTGCCACCCGGCTTGAGGGCGCGTGCCGTTTCGGCCAGTGCTTGCCGCCAGCCGGGGACCAGATGGAAGATGTGCACCGCGACCACCGCATCCACCTGTGCGCCCAAGAGCGGCAGGTGCGTGATATCGCCCTGCACCAAGTTGACCGGTTCCCCGGCCTGCTTAGCGCGCAGGCGTTCCATCATCGGGCGCGAGAGATCCACGCCGACATAATGCCCGACATGCGCCGCCAGCGGCAGCGCGATGCGCCCGGTCCCCACGCCAATCTCGAGTACGCGGCTGGTGCGGCCCAGCCTGCCCGCCTGCACAAACAGCGCCGCGACGCCTTGCTCCTCGCCCGGCGGAAAGCCGCGCGTCTGGTCGTAATAGCCGACCGCGCCGTCAAAGGTAATGGACTGGTCGCTCATAGCCTGTCAGGGCTGGCGGTCCATACTCAGGCGGCTGATGAAGTCGTTGATCGAGATTGTTGGCAGGCTCAGCGGCTTGATGTTTCCGCGCGCGATCAGTTCCATGCTCACGCGGGCGACGGACTCGTTATCGGGCGCTTCGATCACGTGCACAAAATCGTACTGGCCGAGCGTGGCGTACTGTTCCAACACCTTCACGCCCAGGTTTTCGATATCCAGGCTGATCTGGCGCAGGCACGACGGCTGATCGACGATGCACTGCACTCCGGTGTCGGTAAGCGTGCTGAGCAAGACGTAAACAGGCATCGGGGAATCTCCTCTGGGTGAACGAATGAGTTAAACGAGTCAATTGTGTCGCGTAAATAGGTTGGTTGGAACAAAAAGGCCGGTCGCACACAGGACCGGCCTCAAATCTTAATAGGCTTTGGCGAAATAGGCCATTTCGCGGGCCGTTTCGCCACACGCGACGCATGGCCCGGTCTCGCCGGGATGCGGCTGCTCCAGCGGGAAGCAGCGGCTGCTCGCCTGCGTCTCGTCCTTGATCTTCGCTTCGCACGCCGCGCTGCCGCAGAACCACGCCAGCGCCCACTCGTCGTCCACCACGCGCACCAGTTCGTCATAGCTGCCGACTTCGTGCAGGTGCTGGTCGCGGAACTCGGTCGCCTGCTGCAGCAAGCCCGCCTGAATGTCGTCCAGCAACGCGCGGACCGTCTCGACCAGCCCCTCCTGCGCGACGAATTGCTTGCCCGCCTTCCCCGCGACATCGCGCCGCGCCAGCGCCACGCTGTTCTTCGCCACGTCCTTCGGGCCGATCTCCATCCGCAGCGGGACGCCGCGCATCTCCCAGTCGTTGAACTTGTAGCCCGGCGACAGGTTCTCGCGGTCGTCGATGTGGATGCGCAGCCCCGCATCGCGCAGCGCCGCGCTCAGACGCTGCACCGTCTCTATCACCGGCCCCTGCTCGTCCTCGTTGCGGAAGATCGGCACAATGACCACTTGCACCGGCGCCAGACGTGGCGGCAGGCGCAGCCCCTTGTCGTCGCCATGCGACATCACGATCGCGCCGACCATGCGCGTGCTGACGCCCCATGAGGTCGTCCAGCAATATTGAAGCTCGTTGTTGTCGTCGGTGTACTGAATATCGAACGCTTTCGCGAAATTCTGCCCCAGGTCGTGGCTGGTCCCCGCTTGTAGCGCGCGGCGGTCGCGCATCATCGCCTCGATGCTATAGCTGAACAGCGCGCCCGCGAACCGCTCCTGGTCGCTCTTACGGCCCGGGATGACCGGGATCGCGGCGTCGTTCACCGCGAAATCGGTGTAGACATCGAGCATTTGCATTGTCTCGGACCGCGCCTCTTCGTGAGAGGCGTGCGCAGTGTGGCCTTCCTGCCACAGGAATTCCATTGTCCGCAGGAACAGGCGCGTGCGCAGCTCCCACCGGACCACGTTCGCCCACTGATTAATCAGCAGCGGTAGGTCCCGGTGCGACTGGATCCACTTCTGAAACGCCCAGCCGATAATCGTCTCCGAAGTGGGGCGCACCACCAGCGGCTCCTCAAGCTCCTTGCCGCCGCCGATCGTGACGACCGCCAGCTCTGGCGAGAAGCCTTCGACGTGCTCGGCCTCTTTCTTGAGGAAGCTCTCCGGAATGAACAGCGGGAAGTAGGCGTTCTGGTGACCGGTCGCCTTAAAGCGGCGGTCCAGCCCGCCCTTCACACCTTCCCACAGCTCGTAGCCGTAGGGCTTGATGATCATGCAGCCGCGCACCGGCGAATAGTCCGCCAGGTCAGCCTTTTGCACAACATCGGTATACCAGCGGGAAAAGTCTTCGCTCTGCGGGGTGACGCCTTGCTGGGACACGATCGGTTGCTCCTTCACGCGCTGGCAGGTGCTGAACTCCTGCGCGAAAGCTCAAAGAAAAAGGTGCGCCCGATCAATCACCGAGCCACAGATCCGGCGCAGCCCGTAGATTGTACCAGATTTGAGACGTACGTCACGCGTGGAAGTGCGCTCAGACGCGCTGGAGATAGGCGCGGAAAGCGCCCAGAAACGCGTCGCTAAACAGGCTGGGGTACGCTTCGGCCAGGCGCTCGCCCAGCCGCATCTCGGAGTTCTCGCGCAGGAACAGGCTGCGCTCGTGCTGGCTCCACTCGCGCCACAGCTCGCGGAAGTGCGGCTGCTCATTCAGCGGAACGAGCACCGTCTCGGCCACCTGCGCCTCCAGCATTTCCAGCGGGCCGCCCTCCAACGAGTGGCGCACGCGGCGGTAGGCTGGCGCGAAGACGTCATGCAGCAGCGGCGCCAGCGCGACGAGGTCAAACCCCTCCCGCGTGAACACAGCGCGAAAGTCGGGATCGTCCCACAGATGATCGAGCACCCGGCTCGCGGCGCGGCAGTCGATGCACATCGAAGCCCGCTCCTCCCCAGTCGCCACCCAAGCGACGCCTAGATATCTGTGATTGTGCCACAGATCGCGAAATTGGGATATCGGCAGAAAGTCCCCATCAGCAATTAGTGCTGTTTACCCGGCGTAGGATGGATTCTGGTTCCCCGGCGCAACTGCGTCACACGCTCTACTCGCGGCGGTCGCCCAGGCGCAGCGGCACATCCGGCGGCGTTTCCCACCACGCTTCGAGCGCCGGAACCACCTGATCCGCGCGCTCGACCAGCGTCAGCCAGCGTAGATCGTCCCCGCTGATCGCAGCCGTCTCCGCAAACACCTCGACGAAGCGCCGCCACATCAGCCCGACCAGCACGCAAGGCCGCGCGGGCAGCTCGCCGACTTGCAGCAGGCTCCAGATCAGCGCCATCTCGCTGAGCGTGCCCACACCGCCGCGCAGCACCACGAACGCGTCGGGCCGCTGCACCAAAAAATACAATCGCTCGCGCAATGTCTCGAATGGGATCGGCTCGCGTACCCAGCGGTTTAACTGCAAGCCGCGCTGCTTGAACAGCCCGACCTCGGTGCCCATCACGTGCCCGCCCACCTCGGCGGCGCCCTGGCTGCACGCTTCCATCACGCCGCCATAGCCGCCGGACAGCACCGCATAGCCGCCCTCAGCCAGCGCGCGCCCCACTTCGTGCGCGACCTGCCAATCCGGATCGCTCGGCGTGACACCCGCGCTGCCATACACGGCGACGACGCGGCGGTTGTTGGTGGGCTGTTCGGGCATGTGAACCTCTCGGTGACAGCGATTAGCAATTGGCGGTTAGCGGTTAGCAAGATCAAGAGCAAAAGCAGAGAACAGCGAAAAGCAGCGAGTCGGTTGGGACGATGCCTGCATCACCCACTACTATCAGCCTCGAACAACTGAAAGAAGCGGGCAGAGCACGCTCTGCCCCTACAAGGTAGCGCAGCCGTGGCCCAGCGACAAGCGCGCACTTGGTTTTGGCTAATCGCTAAATGCTCGACTCACCGCTGTCCTTCTCCCACGTCCGCCCGTAGTTCGCGTCCAGCTTGTCGAGAATCGCGCGCTCCAGGTCGATCTCGCTGATGCTGGCAAGTTGCAGCAGGTACAGCGCCACATCCGCCAATTCGCCCGCCAGCGCATCGGGGTCGCTCGCCTCGCCGTCCCACTGGAAGTGCTCCAATATCTCGGCGGCTTCGATGCAGATCGACGCGGCGAGATTGCGCGGCGTCTGCGGGTGGATCGAGTCCGGCTCGTACCACCCTTTCGCGCGCACAAATTCATGCATCAGCCGCGTGAGGTCAGCCAGCGTCCGGCGCTCGTCGGATTGGTCAGGCATCAGTACGCGTTCTTGCTGCGGTGGAAGATCGTCTGGAAGAGCGTGCGCAGCACGATCTTGATGTCGAGCCACAGCGACCAGTTCTCGACATACCACAAGTCGTATTTCGTGCGCTCCAGGATCGACGTGTCGCCGCGCAGCCCGTTGACCTGCGCCCAACCGGTCATGCCCGATTTCTCGCGGTGGCGCTCCATGTAGCGCGGGATGAACTCGCGGAACTTCTCAACATAGTACGGCTGCTCTGGGCGCGGCCCGACCAGCGACATCTGCCCATACAGCACGTTGATCAGGTTCGGCAGCTCGTCCAGGTTCGTGCGGCGCAGAAAGCGCCCGATCCGTGTCACGCGTGGATCATCCTCGACCGTCCAGCCGGGGCCGCCTTCCTCGCTGTCCTGGCGCATGCTGCGGAACTTGATCATCGGAAATGGGCGCCCGTCAAGCCCCATGCGTTCCTGGCAGAAAAACACCGGTCCGGGCGATTCCAACCGGATGAGCACGCCGGTCAGCACCAGCAGCGGGCTGAACAGCACCAGCCCCACAAACGAGCCGACGATGTCCATTCCGCGCTTGAGGCTCAGTTTCCAGCCACGCAGCGCGACATCCCGAACGGAAAGCATCGGCATCCCGTTCAGCTCGTCCACCGTCAGGCCGCCGGTGATGTAGGCGAAGATATCCGGATAGACCTTGATGTTCACGCGCCCGCGCTGGCACTTCGACACCAACTGCACCAGCTCGCGGTGTGAGGCTTCGGGTAGCGCGATGATCACTTCGTCTACATCGTACTGGTCGATCACATCCGGCAGGTCGTCGGTCGTGCCGATGATGGGCACATCGCCCAACTGCCCCTCGGCCACGCCGTTGATCGCGCCGACGATGTTGTACCCCAGGTGGGGCGACCAGTTGATGCGGTTGGTGATCGTCATCGCCGCCTCGCCCGCGCCGATGATCAGCACGTTATCGCGCGCCAATCCCCAATCGCGCAGGTGAATAACGATCTGGCGGTGAAGCTCGCGGCCCAAGATCGTCAGCCCGATGCCAAAAATCCAGGCGTAGATGATCACGCCGCGCGGATAGTCCAGCTCGAACGCGCTGTTCTTGAACGCCAGCGTCTCAAAAGCAATCGCCAAAAACGTGCCGATCGACACGTTCTGCGCCACGGCGTAGCCCTCGTCAATACGGCTCACGGCGCGCCGCTGGTGATACATTCGCGTCATGTAGAAGACTAGCAGAATCGCCAGCACGTGCACGATCATCATCGGCACATAGCTGGTAAACGCGGGGGGATTGACCGGCAGCGCGGGCAGCGGCAGGCGGGCGCGCGCGATGTACCCCAGCACAAAGCCGATCGACAGCATCAACGCGTCGCCACCGATCAGCCCCAGATGCAGCAGGCTTCGCAGGCGCCGGTCGCGCGTCGCGCTCAGACGGACACGGCGGGCGTTGGATTCCACAGCTCGCGCCACAGCGGGCGGCCCCCCTTCAGCGCCAGCCCGATCAGAATCAGGCTGTGCAGCCACCAGGGCGTCGTCGGACGATAGTGTTTCCGGTAAAAGATCAGCATCGCCCGGTAGAACTCCGCCTGCGCCCGGCGAGATTGGCGGCTCGCCGCGCGCTTCACGTGTGTGACCGTCACGCGCGGGTTGTACTTCACCGTCCATCCGGCTTGCTTGATGCGGAACGCCCAATCCAGGTCTTCTCCATACATAAAAAACGTTTCGTCGAACAGGCCGGCGCGCTGGATCGCCTCGCGGCGCACCAGCATAAACGCGCCTACAACCGAGTCTACCTCAGTTTCGACATCCGGGTCGAGGTAGGTCAGATTATAGCGGCCAAAGCGCTTGCTGCGCGGGAACAGCTTCGACAGCCCCACCATCCGGTAGAAGCTGATTTCCGGTGTCGGAAAGCTGCGGCGGCACGCCAAATCCAGCGAGCCGTCTGGCAGCACCAGCTTCGGACCCGCCGCACCCACACGCGGATCGGCGTCCATGTACGCCACCATCTCCCGCAGCGCGTCCGGTGGCAGCAGCGTGTCCGGATTGAGCGCCAGGGCATAGCGCGGCGCATCGTCGCTGCCGTCGCGCTCAAAGCCGAGCATCCGCAGCCCCTGATTGTTCGCCGCAGGATAGCCGCAATTGTTCGCGTTCGCGATCAGCGCAACGTGCGGAAACTCGGTGCGGACCATCTCGGCGCTGCCATCGTCGGACGCGTTGTCCACCACGACCACCCGGTAAGACACGTCCTTCGATTGCTCGATCGAGCGCAGGCAATCGCGCAGCAGATCGCGCGTGTTCCAGTTCACAATGACAATGCCAAGATCGAGCATGAACGACTGTCTCCCCCGTGCGCTGAGATTCTACCGGGCCGCTGCGCATCCTTCAACCGCGCCAGAGCGGGCCTATGTTCAGCGTAGCACATCGTGCGCCGGGCAGGCTGGACCAGCGCATCACGCTTGCCCCACGCGCGCCTAACGTCCCAGCACCGCGCGCACCGCCGGGAATGTGCGCGTCCATGCCGAGACCAGCCGCGAGTGCTTGCTGCGCTTGGGCGGATCTAGCATCGCGATCTGCAAATAGCCGCTCTCGTCCAGCCGCTCAAAGACGATGGTCGTGCCGTCGTGCGCGCCTTCAGGAAAGTAATCGTCCAGCGTCTCGACCGCCAGCGGGGCGAGCGCTTTCAAAAATTGTTCGAGTTTGGCCGGGGCCAGCGGCTGTGGCTCGCCACGCGCCATCGGAGCCCGGAAGGGGCAATCGACGCACGCCACCAGCATCACCATCTCGCCGCGCTCCAACAGCACAAAGCGGTCCTGCGCGGCGCGAAACGGCGTCACGACCGACAGAATGTGCAGCCGGGTGGCGTGCTGTGATTTGGCAAACTTGCGGACCTCGGTCTCGCGCTCGTCAGGCATGATCCTTCCCGTCTCCGCCGCCTAGCTCTCGGCAGCAGTGGGCAGCGTCAGCAGCGGGGTGCCCCGCAGCGCCGCCCGCAGCGCATCACGATCGTCCCAGGGGTATTCGATCGTGCCAAAACACATGCTCTGCTCGTGACCCTTGCCGCACGAGATCACCACATCGCCGGAGCGCGCCAGCGAGCACGCGAACGCCACCGCCCGCCCGCGATCGGGCACGCGCCAGAACGTCTTCTCCTCGACACCGCCACGCCGCAGCGCCCCGCTCGCCATCTCTTCGAGGATCGCGTCCAATGACTCGGTGCGTGGGTCTTCGGCAGTGAGCACGCACAGGTCGGCCAGCTCCATACCGATCTCGGCCATCATCCGGCGCTTCTCGCGGTCTCGCAGGCCCGCGCTGCCAAACACCGCAATCACACGGCCATGCGGCGAGATCATGCTGCGCGCAGCTTCGAGCGCGCGGCGCAGCGCGTTCGGCGTGTGCGCAAAGTCAACGATTGCGAGGAAGTCTTGCCCCTCGTCGATCGGCTGCATCCGGCCTGGGATTGGTGGCAGGCGGCGCACGCCCTCGGCCATCGCACTCGCAAACTGCGCCCGACCCTCAATCAGCAGCGAGGCCGCTGCCGCCGCGGCGAGCGTATTCGCGACGTTGAACGGCCCAACCAGCGATGACTCCACCTCAGTGTATTGACGCCCCGGCGCCACCAGCGTAAAGCGCGTCCCATCCGCCCGGTATCCGATGTCCTGCGCCACAAAATCGGCGGACATCCCGTCTGCCGCATAGGTGATTACGCGTCCGGCGCTTGCCGCCAGCTCGCGGAAGTAATCCGCGCTCGGGTCGGCGGCATTGATCACGGCGCCCGTCAGCGTGCCGGGAATCTGCGCGGTCTCGACGACCATCTCGAACAGGCGCGCCTTGTCGCGCCGGTACTGCTCCCATGTGCCATGAAAGTCGAGGTGCTCGTGCGTCACGTTCGTCATCACCGCGACGTTCACTTTGACGCCGTTGACGCGGCCCTGCGAAAGCCCGTGCGAAGTGGCCTCGATCACCGCGTGTGTCAGGCCAGCGTCAACCATCTGCGCCAGATACATCTGCACTTCGTCAGCGGTCGGCGTGGTGACGTGCAGGCCGGTCTCCAACGTCTGGTCGCCAATCAGCGCGTTAATCGTCGTCAGCAACCCAGTGCGCAACCCGGCGCTCTGCAGGATACTATGCAGCAGGCTGGCGGTGGTGGTCTTGCCGTCCGTGCCAGTCACACCAATCACTGTCAGACGGCGCGAGGGATGGCCGTAATACGCCGCGGCCAGCGGTCCAAGCGCCTGCATCCCATCTGCAACCTGCGCATACGGAACCGAATGCGCGACCTCGTCTGCTGCGCGCGTGCCCACGATCGCCGCCGCGCCCCGCGCCACCGCTTCATCGATCAGCGTATGCCCGTCGACGCTGTGTCCGGCCCGCGCGAGAAACACGCCGCCCGGCTGGACGGATTGCACTTTTTCGCTTACCGGGGCCGTAATCTCGGCGTCATCCTCAGGCAGCGCCAGCACCCCTGGCACCTCAGCCAAAAGATCGCGGAACTTCATGCCAACCCCTCGCCTTTCTAACCGGCACCAACACCCACGCACTCATTGTACTGAAGAAGTCTCTTTTTACAGCAGCCGTAACAGATGCGCAAAACGCGCCAGGGCAACCCTGGCGCGTGCGTCTGCTTGGCGTGCTCCGCGCTCAGGCGCCAGCTTCGTCGAGCCGCTGCATATGTGCGGCGCTCAGCTTCACCTCAAGCGCGCCGATGTTCTCGGCCATCTGCGCCTGGGTGCTGGCAGCGATCAGCGGCAGCACCGGCAGATCGCTGTACAGCATCCAGGCGAGCACGACTTGATTGACGGTCGCGCCGACATCGTCCGCGACCTCGCGCAGCGCGCGCAGCCGCGCGTCAGAGTCCGCGCCCTCATGCTGCTCAGGAATCGAGCGGTCTTCGCGCGTGTACGCGCCAGCTAACAGCGCCGAATATGCCAGCAGCGTGAAATCATGCCGCCGCGCGCGCGCATAGTCGAGCAGATCGCGGTTGGCGAACAACTGCGCGCCAAAGTCCGCGCCCGGCTTTGGACGCAGATACGTATATCGCTGTTGCACGCAGCAGAACGACGGCCACTCATTGGTCCTGGCGACCCAGTGCGCCTGCTCCAACCGCCAGGCGCGGTAATTACTCGCGCCGATGAAGCGGACCTTGCCCGCTTTTACCAGCCGGTTCAGCGCAGCCAGCGTCTCTTCGAGCGGCGTGATGCGATCATCCACGTGCGCGTAATAGAGGTCAATGGTCTCTACCCCCAAGCGGCGCAGGCTTTTTTCGCACTCGGCTTCGATCTGCGCAGCGCGCAGACCGCGATCAACGCCGGGCAGCTCGAAGCCAACTTTCGAGGCGATGAAGAGGTCATTGCGGTTGCCGCGCGCCTGCATCCAGCGCCCCAGCACCGTCTCGCTCTCACCGCCCTGATAGCCATCGACCCAATGCGCGTAGATGTTGGCAGTGTCGATGAACGAGCCGCCAGCGTCCACATATTGATCGAGCAACGCGAACGATGTGCGCTCGTCTTGCCGAGAGCCCAAGTACATCGCCCCCAGACAGAGCGCGCTGACATCAGCACCCGTGTTCCCTAACGGTAAGGTGCGCATTTTCCCCTCTCCTTCGCTCACGAAAAACCGTCTCAAACGCAAACGCCAGGGGAGGAGTACCCCTGGCGAACGCGCTTACTGACGGACCACCGCCGAGTGACCTAACGCAGCCGGTGCGACAGCGCGGCCAGGTCTCCCCGGACGCTGCCATCCACCACTTTATCACCCGAACGCAGGATCAAGCCACCAAGGATATCGGGGTCCACATGGTATTCCACTTCGTCGGCGCCGGTCAGGCGTTTGAGTTCGGCTTGCTCGGCGTCAGTCAGCGGCACAGCCGAGATGACTTCGACCCGGGCGCCCAAGTTTTTCGCTTCGGCGGGCACCTCGGTGAAGAATTTCTCGATCGTTGCGCGCTGGCTCGTCTCGTCAAGCGACGTCCCAATCAGGCGTTCGGCGGCAGCCATCGCCAGCCGCACGATCTGATCGCGCGCGTCGCCCAACATACGGTTACGCTCTTCTTCAGACTGAATGCGAGCCTGGGCGCGACGCTCTTCTGCTTCGCGCTCGGCCTCGCGGATCATCTGCTTACGCTGCTCGTCGCCACGCTGGCGCGCCTCGTCGATCAGGCGTTGCCCTTCGGCACGCGCCTCAGACAGCAGGCGGTCGCGCTCGCGCTCGGCGTTCGCGCGCGCCTCTTCGGCGGCGCGGGCGTCATCCAGCGACTTGGCGATGCGGGCCTGGCGCTCATCAAGCATGTTGAGCACACGCGGCCAGACGAACCTCGCCAACACGAAAAAGATGATGCCGAAGTTGACGATCTGCGCGATTAAGAAGCCGGCATTAATCCCTAATGCTTCCACTGATCACCCTCCTGAGTCGGTGACTAAAGGAACAGGATGATCAACGCGACGACCAGCGCATAGATCGCCACGGCCTCCGCGAAAGCAATGCCCAGAATCATGTTCGTCGTGATCTGTCCGGAAGCGTCGGGGTTGCGCCCGATCGCGTTCAGCGCGCCTTGTACCAGCATGCCGATACCAATGCCCGGTCCAATCACGCTGATCATTGCCAGACCAGCCCCGATTGCCTTCGCAGCGTCGACAAGGTTACCCGTAATTTCCATGAAATCCTCTCCTGATTGGGTCGAGTGTGTGAAGCAGGTTGCTCCAAAGTCAGACATCACGCGGCGGCGCGCGCAGCGCCTGCCATTAAACTAATGCTCCGCCTCATGCTCCCCGTGGCCTTGCATCGCCACAGAGCTAAAGATCAGAAGCAGCATTGCAAACACGAATGCCTGGATCAAGCCGATAAACAGTTCCAGCACATATACAATACCCGGCACCAGCATCGCCACGAGAAAAGCCATCACCGCGAGCAGCACGCCGCCTGCGAACAGGTTGCCGAAAAGTCGGAAGCCGAAACTCAAGACTTTCGCAAACTCCAGCACCAACTCTAGCAAGCCGACGACAAAATCCATGATGCCCATCGGCTTCTTGGCGACGTTGCTCAGCGCGGGGATGTTGACGAACTTCGCGAAATAGCCAAAACCAAGCGATTTGACGCCGAAATACTGAATCGCAATCACCGCGATCAACCCCAGTCCCAGGGTGAGATTGAGGTCGGTCGCCGCGCCACGCACGAACGGCGTCACAGCGTAGAGGTCATCCCGCACGGCGGCGTCGCCGTCCCCAGCCGGCTCAATCGCCGACTGCTCGCCTTCTACCCCCTCGCCGGGGTCTGCCGCCTCATCGGCAGCGTGCTCATCCGCTTCAGCGTGATGGCACGCGTCATAGTCCGCCGCGGTCGCGCGCGTCCCGGCATCCATGGCCTTGTCGACCTTGAGGATAATGCCATTCCGCTCGTAGCCGTTGATCCCTTCTGCCGCGCAGTGCATCAGGCCAACGCTCTCTGCGCCGGGGACCAGCTTCACCCAGTTGGCGACCAGCAGAAACAAGAAAATCGTCGCCATCAGCGGGAAGATTTTGCGCGCATTTGGCCCGGCGGTTGATTTCGCCAGCCCATAGAGCGCGTCAGTCAGCACCTCGAACAGCCCCTGCCAGCGGCCCGGAACCTCGCTCAACTTGCGCACAGCGCCGAACGCAAAGATCAGCACGAGGACATCGGCCACCAGAGTACCGATCAGCGTGTTGGTGATCGTCAAGCCGTTAATGCCGAGAAAGTCTTCCCACACGACCTCGCCCGGCACCATAATCACCGGCAGCGCAACAGCGATCCCCAACTCTGGCATAAGCCAGAACGGGATCACGCCGCACATGATCACCGACACGGCAATGATGCCGAGAAGTAACAGCACTCCCTTCAAGAGCCATTCTCCTTTTCTGCAGCAGCCTTAGCCGACTCAGCGTGCGAATCTGCAGCCTTGCTAGCCGGGGGCGCGGGCCTGATCGCCTGCACCGACGACAACATCAGCCGAACCATCGCATACAAACTGAGCGGGACACTCGCCAGCACCAAACCGATCGTCAAGACCGGATGTGTATTCAACCGCGCATCGAGGAATAACCCCGCAAACAAAGCCAAAAAAATCATTACGACAGACAGACATCCCGCCTGACCGGCTACCGCTGCGAGGGCAAGGTTGCGCACGTAATCGCTTTGGCGGTTTTGACCCATGCCTCGTGCTGTCCTGCGCGCCGCCCAGTACAGGGCGACGGGTACGCCGATAATCGGGAACCCCACACTGAAAACAGGATGTAAATTTGTAATCTGGAAATCCAGCAGCAATCCCGCCCCGGTCATTAAAAGCACAATCACGAGGGCGCTACAGCCGGTTTCTCCGATGACAGTCTGCGCTGCACGGGCGCGTGCTGGCTGTGAGGCCAATCTGGGATGCATGGATGCACGTCCTGCTGCGCGTCACCGGAGGAGGTTCACGTTCCTCGTCCCTCATAAAACCGCTATGTGACACGGGGAGTTTGAACCTGTACTTTTGCGCACAAGCCTAGCAAAAGGCCCTGTAATTGTCAAAAAATGGTATTCAAAAAGCGACTATTTCCGGTGGCGAACGCCTGGCAAAACGCGCGTTCTGAGAGGCTTCTTACGAACCTTCAGCGCGCCACGCGCATCCAAACAAATGGCGGCGCCCGCCTGATCGCACGCGCCGCCGGATAGACAGAAAGAAGGAGACCATGCCGCGCTTTGATATGCCGCTAAACACCAACGACCAGAGCATCGACCGCGTGCTGAACGCCGGGCTGCCGGTGGCGCTGCTGTTGTGGGATGGACGCGCGCTGGATCGCTCGCTGGAAGAGACGCTGCGCCAGCTCGCGCAAGCCGAGGCCGGGCGCCTGCTGATCGCCAAGCTGAACACCATCGAGAATCCACAGAGCGCCGCTCGCCTGAACGGTGCGGGGTCTGCGCTGATCCTGTTCCGCGATGGGCAAGAGATCGCGCGGACCGCCGCGCCCAACTCGCAACGCGTGCGCGATTATGTCGCGTTTCTGCTGGGGCGCGAGCCGCGTCCTGCTGACGCCGCTGAACCGCGTGCTCAGCCAGCCACCGGCACGCCAAGCACGCCGATTGTCGTCAGCGACGCAACCTTCGCCGCCGAGGTGCTCAACAGCGACCTGCCGGTACTGGTTGACCTGTGGGCGCCCTGGTGCGGGCCGTGCCGCATGATCGCGCCGGTCGTCGAGAAGCTGGCCGCTGATTACGCGGGACGGCTCAAGGTTGCCAAGCTGAACGTTGACGACCACCCGCGCACCCCCGGTATGTACCAGGTGCAGGGCATCCCGACGCTGCTGATCTTCCGCGGCGGCCAGGTGATTGACCGCATCGTTGGCGCCGCGCCAGAGCCGATGCTCCGCAGCCGCGTCGAAGCCGCGCTGAGTCGCTGAAATCGCGGCTCGCGCTGCTTTTCGAGTCTGCATACCTGAGGTGAAGCTAGGGTTTAGTCTGCGCCGCGAGATGGCGCTGGTACGATCGCCATCCTGGGCAGATCTTGGTGTGCCAGCGCCAGAGGCGTGCTTTCCACGTGTTTGGATTCGCCTCGGCTTGCTTGCGCAACTCGCAGTTCTCGCAGGGATGTGGTTTTGCCTGTTCGTCAGTCATCGTGCCCCCTTGTCGTGAAATACGCGTGCTCTGATCTACTATTACGTCCAATTCACGCCGAGGGTGCGAGATTTTTCACAATTTGCGGAAGTTGCCCGCCCAAGAGCCTGGAGCGGCGTTCTACTGGCCGGGAATCTCGTCCGCGAGTGCTGCAAACGAGCGCTGCACAGCGGCGTGCGCCTGCTCCCCTGCCGAGACGATCGCTCTAAGCGCCGCCGCAAGCTCCGCGCTCACCGCCCCGCCCAGCCCTGTTTGCATCAGCGATGAATAGCCAATCATCATGGTCAGCCCACTGTTGACTTTGTGCGCGAGGACCGCCAGCGAATCGGCGGTGATCGTCTGTGGGCTGTGCTTCATCAGCTCGTTTATCCACTGCTGGGCTTTGAGCGTACCCTCAAAAATCATACCCGCATAGCTTCGCTGTTCGTCGGTCAGCGGCCCGAAATCCCCATCCAGCAGCGCCGCCGGTTCGCGCAAAGCTGCAAGCATCTTGTACGTCTCGCTCAGGTCCATTGTTTTCCCCACATCCCGCGTCAGGATCATCGTCCCCATACTGCACCTAGCCTTGGTCAAACTTGAACGAACTGCATAGGACGATAGCAAACCGCCGCGCAATTGCACAATCCTGGCGCGACGCTGAGCGATGAAAAAACGCGCCCACAGTCTGGGCACGCTCGACAGGGGACGTTCCACTTGTTGATTCATGGCGAAAATGCTTGGTTGCCATTAGCGCCACGCCTCTTCTGATCGCTGGAGATAATGCTCGTAGGCCGTCGCCAGTCCGCCCAGCACCTCCGCCGTTGTCTCGTACAACGCCTGCGCCTTCGGATCGTCCACCTTGCTCACATCCTCGCGCGCGTGGTCCATTACTTCGCGCAGCATCCGCTGGATGTTCTGAGCATGATAGCGCGGGTCTTTCTCGTTATTAGGTTCCGGTACGCTGTTCAGTGTCACCATCTCTGTTACTCCACACCTCAGGTATATCCTAATTATAGCCAGCCATGCACGCGATCAAACGGGCTGATCGTCGCATTTCGCAATGGGTCATATGGCGGATTGTGCAAATGCGTACAAAAAGATGGGGCAGCTACAATAGCGAGCTGCCCCACACGCGTGCCCGACGCCAAAATCAGGGGTTTACAGGAGTACGTAGAGCGCCTGCGCCGCCTCGGTCGCCCAATCGACAAATGGCGTCACCATGATCGTCCCGAGCAGCAGCACTCCCGCCGACGCAATGCCCAGCGCCCATACGTAGGGCGTGTCGACCGCCACCGGGCGATCTTCGTCCGGGCTGCGCTCCATATACATCACCTTGACGACAGCCAGGTAGTAGTAGAGGCCGACGATCACATTCACCACGCCAATCAGCGCCAGCCAGACGAGATTGCTATCGACCGCCGCGCGGAACAGCAGGAACTTGCCCACAAAGCCCGCCGCCGGGGGAATGCCTCCCAGGCTCAGCAGCGCGAGTGTCATCGCCAGCGCTAGCCACGGGTTGCGGCGGCTCAGCCCCGCAAAGTCCGCGATGGACTCGCTGCCGGTCGCATTGGCGAACAGGATCACCACGCCGAACGCAAGCGCATTGGTCAGCACGTACATGAACATGTAGAACGTGACCGCCGCCACACCATCGCCGCTGCGATCCGTCGAGATCGCCGCCACGCCGATCAGAATGTAGCCCGCGTGCGCGATCGTCGAATAGGCCAGCAGACGCTTGATGTTGCGCTGCACCAGCGCCAGCAGGTTCCCCAACGTCATCGAGACGACGGACAGCACCGCAACCAACTGCACCCAGAACTCGCTGTAGTTCTTGACGCCTTCCAGCGCGCCGAGCAACTCCGCCGGGGGGAAGACCGCCAGGAAAAAGCGCATCATCAGCGCCACGCTGCCCGCCTTGCTGGCCGTGCTCAGCAGGGTGGTAATCGGCGTGGGCGCGCCTTCGTACACGTCCGGCGTCCAGAAGTGGAACGGCACCGCGCTGATCTTGAACGCGAAGCCGACGCTCACCAGCGCCAGCGCCGCGACGACCGGGCCATCCGCCAGGTCGCCACGCCCCAGCGCGCCGCCCAGCCGGTAGAGGTTCGTCTCGCCGGTGAAGCCGTACAGCAGGCTCAGGCCATAGAGCGACAGCGCCGACGTGAACGCGCCAAACAGGAAGTATTTGAGGCCCGCCTCGGTGCTTTTCGCGTTGCTGCGCAAATAGCCGACCAGCAGATAAGCCGTGATCGAGGTCATCTCCAGCGCGAGGAACGCCATCACCAGGTCAGCCGCGGCGCTCATCAGGCTGGCGCCGATCACCGCCGCGACCAGTACGGCGTAGAAGTCACCGCGGTGCTGCAAGCGCGGCACGCCCATCGTCACCAGGCAGCTCAGCGCGCCGCCCAGAATCACCATCGTGCGGAAGATCTGCGCAAGCTGGTCGTGCCGGACCATCCCGCCCAGCACAAGCTGATCGGATAGCTCGCCTTGCGGCGGGGCAAGCACCAGCATCACGCCAATCACCGCCAGCAGCCCGATCCCCGCCACATAGCCGAGATCGCGCTTGCGCGCGTCCGGCCAGACGAGGTCCAGCCCCAGCAAGGCGATCGCTAGCACCGTCATCAGAATTTCGGGCAAGATCGCCAGGACGCTTGCCTGAACATCAGTCGAGAAGTTCAAGTTACCCTCCCAGCAACGAGACGATCGGCCGCACGCCGGACTCGATCATCGGCGCCATGACCTTCGGATAGACGCCCAGCAGCACCAGCCAGAAGACCAGCAGCCCCAGCGCGATCTTGTCGTACACCGTGATCGACGTGACGCCGGGGAAGCGCCCCTCATCGAACTCGCCAAAGAACACCTGACCGACGATCCGCAGCACGTACGCCGCCGTGACGATAATGCCGAGCACCGCGACAATCGCGATCAGCCCATAGTAGTTGAAGCTATCCGTCGGCCAGCTCGCGATCGGGTCGACCACAGGGCCGTTCCACAGCCCGACGAAAATCGGGAATTCGGCCACAAAGCCGCTCAGCCCCGGCATGCCCATACTCACGAAGCCGCCGATAATGAACGCGATCCCGACCAGCGGCAGGCGATGGATGAACCCGCCCAGGCTGGGAATATCGCGCGTGTGCGCCCGGTCATACACCATGCCGACGCACGCGAAGAAGAGCGCTGTCATCACCCCGTGGCTGAACATCTGCAGGCCCGCGCCGGTCATGCCGGTGACATTCATCGTCGCGAAACCCATGCTCACCAGCCCCATGTGGCTGACCGAGCTAAAGCCGATGACATATTTGAAGTCTCGCTGGCGCATAGCGATCAGCGCGCCGTAGACGACGTTAATCAGCGTCAGGAAAATGATCCACGGCAGGTGCGCCCGCGCGCCATCTGGCAGAAGCTGCACGCCGACCCGCAGCGCCGCGAACGCGCCGAGCTTCATCAGCACGCCCGCGTGAATCATCGACACCGCTGTCGGCGCCGCGACGTGACCATCCGGGCTCCAGTTGTGGAACGGCCAGATACCCGCCAGCACGCCGAAGCCGATGAAGATCGCCGGGAACCACAGGCGCGCGGTCGAGATGTCGGTCCAGTCCGCAAACGGCTCGTCGAAGACGCCCGCCTGCGCGGCAGCGTGCAGCGCGCGGAAGTCAAAGCTGTAATCGCCCACGCCTGTCGCCGCGCCCGCTTTGAAGTACAGCACCAACAAGCCGATCAGCGCCACAACCGAGCCGATCAGGATGTAGAGCGTCAGCTTCATCGCGGCGTATTCGCGCGTCTTCACCCAACCCCAGATGACGATCAGGAAGTACATCGGGAAGATCGCCAGCTCGTAGAAGAAGAACAGCACGAACAGATCGACCGCCCTGAAGACGCCGATCACCCCGGCCACCAGCAGCAGGAAGAACGCCATAAACTCACGCGTGCGGTCTTCGATGCCCCATGAGATCAGGACGCCGGTGAACC
>Ga0079223_10000317_pt1 | contig 23060 bp, 15 predicted proteins | sample Stecom2011_FD_75072 | JGI IMG/M metagenome (GOLD analysis project Ga0079223, IMG submission 75072) | Agricultural soil microbial communities from Utah to study Nitrogen management - Steer compost 2011 | ecosystem: Environmental > Terrestrial > Soil > Agricultural land | place: USA: Utah...
CAAAGGTAAGCAAACGGGGTTTTATCTGTCGGATCGATGTGCTGTTTTTAATTCTCAATTATTATAGAGTTAGCTATTTGGGTTTGTGGCATATTAATACTGTTTCATTTTCACTAAATCCATTAAAATTGTCGAACTTTTCTGTGAAATTTATTATCTCAACTTTGAACCCAACATCCTCAAGTCTGTCTTTAAGACCATTTATTGAATATATTCTGACATGATCCGATTGCCCAAAGAAATGTTCTCGTTCTTCAGGTGTTTTTATGGTATCGTTTTCGAAAATATCTACGCCTTTAAATGGTGTTTGAATCAGGCAATATCTGTCCTTTTTAAGAACTCTCCAAAGTTCTTTCATTGCCATAATATCATCATCTATATGTTCAAGAATATGATAACAAATAATTAAATCAAAACAAGCATTTACCGAACCGATATGTTTGATGTCATATGAGATATCAGATAAAAAGTCACCTGATAAATCAGAGCTGAAATAAGAATAGTTTCTTTTTTTCATAACCCGGTATATGCTTCGTGAAGGGGAAAAATCAAGAATTTTATAATTATCCTTTAGTAATTCATAATCATTCAGAATTTGCCAAAGCCTTCTGACTCTTTGAAAACTGCCGCATCTTGGGCAAAGTCTGTTATCATTGCCAATTTTTACAAAAGAACGAATTGTTTTATGACAGATGTTACATTGAAAAACATTGCCGATGTAAAGTAGGTAGTACAGGTATCGAAATGGATATTCATACCGAAATAAAAATTTTCTGGGTATGAGTTTTAAAAAAACATGTTTAATTTTCTGGTACATGGTATTGCCTCTTTTTGTTTAATAAAAATGAGCTGTGTTTGCAACCCGGTAAATGTTTACCTTTTAACAAAATCTTCGGGGGGGGGGTACCGATAGTGTATTCAAGTTGAACCAAAGTTTGAAAAATAAATTAAAACATTCGTCTGGTTATGAAATAATCTTCAAATATTAATATTACAAAAAAACCATCATCTTTCCCCGGGTTTAATCATTAATCATAGTGTAACAAACTCTCACAGTTGCATAATATATATTAATAGGACTTATTGATTATGGGGAATGATTTCTCCAGATTCAGAAGCATCTGGTAGAATAAATAATTGTATGTTACCATTTTTGGTGCAATACAGGGATCTCCTCACTGAAACAGAACCTCCGGATCACAGAGGGAATGTAAATTTCGCTTATAGTAAATTTTTCCGAATATTACTGTTCATAATTTGGCATCTTAAATGAACTCTTAATTAAGAGGGGTTGATCATGAGTTTTGAGCAACTGCTAAGACCAAAATCTGTGGCGATTGTCGGGGCGTCTGCGACTCCTGGCAAAGTTGGTTATGAAATTCTTCAGAATTTGATTAACGATCAGTTTGAAGGTGAAATTTATCCGATTAATCCTGTTGCAAATGAAATACTGGGTAAAAAGTGTTTCAAAAAGTTAAACGAAGTTCCTGGTGAAATAGACCTTGCAATATTTGTTATAAAGCGTGACCTTGTGATACCTTTACTTCATGAATGTGTTGAAAAAGGTATAAAAGCGGTTATTGTAATCACTGCTGGTTTTGGCGAAACTGGTGAAGAAGGCAGGAAACTTCAGAAGAAGATGGTTAATCTTGCAAAAGATAATGACATCGCGCTTGTAGGACCGAACTGTTTGGGTTTATTGAGTCCGTGGAATAATTTGAATGCTTCATTTGGGCAGAGTATTGGTGTTCCAGGCGCAATAGCGTTGATTTCACAATCAGGTGCTCTTTTAACAGGTGTTCAGGATATTGCTGCGAACGGGAAAATGGGTTTTTCTGTATTGGCGTCAATTGGCAACAAGGCTATGCTTGACGAAGTGGACTTTCTGGAAAATCTGAAAAGTGATGAAAATACAAAGGTAATATGTGCATATCTCGAAAACATTTCCCGTGGTCAGGATTTTATGAGAGTTGCCGAAGTAGCAGGGAAAGTCAAGCCTATTGTTATTGTCAAGGCAGGACGGACCAAAGCCGGAGCTAAAGCGGCTTCATCGCACACTGGAAGTCTTGCAGGAGCTGATTCTGCTTATGCTTCAGCTTTTGAGCGCACTGGAGTAATTCGGGCAGAATCAATTGAGCAGCTTTTCGATATTGCAATGGCGTTTGCCTATCAACCGCTTCCCGAAGGAGACAGGGTTGCTGTTGTTACCAATGCTGGAGGGCCGGGGATAATGATGTCGGATGCAATTGAACTTTCAGGATTAAAGATGGCACAGCTTGATACAGATACTACACAGAAACTTCTGGATATACTTCCTGCAGCGGCATCGGTGCATAATCCTGTTGATGTGCTTGGGGATGCTTCAGGTGAAATGTATGAAAAGGCAATGGAATTACTTCTGATTTCAAATTCTGTTGACAGTGTAATAGTAATACTTACACCGCAGAAAATGACTGATGATCAGGATGTGGCAAAACGGGTTATTGATTTGTCAAAAAAATATAATAAACCGATATTTACCTGCTTTATTGGTGCTGATATCATTGCAAAAGGAGTAGATCTTTTAAGAGAAAACAAAATTCCACAGTATCCGGTACCGGAAAGAGCTGCAAAAGCAATGTTGGAAATGGTAAAGTACTGCAGGTATAAAAGAAGGCCGTTAAGGATTGTGGAAAGGTTTGCTGTTAATAAATACCCGGTAATAAAGATCATAAAAGCATATCGTTCGCGTGAATTGTTTGAAATAGGTGAGGTCGATGCCAAGGCGATCATGAAAGCATATAATTTTGATGTTCCACCGGGAGCTTTGGCAATATCGGTTGATGAGGCTACGAGGTTTGCTGATGAGCTTGGATATCCTGTAGCTATGAAAATTTCCAGCCCTGATATTCTTCATAAATCTGATGTCGGTGGAGTGAAAATAGGGCTTCACAACAGAGGTCAGGTTGAGGATGCTTTTGAACTTATGATGCTTCGTGTAAAGAGAAAAATGCCGGATGCAGATCTCCGTGGGGTTCTTTTGGAAAAAATGGTTCCCGCTAAAAGAGAAGTAATTTTAGGAATGAGCAAGGACCCGCAGTTTGGTCCGGTATTGATGTTTGGATTAGGGGGTATTTTTGTCGAGGTTTTAAAAGATGTCAGTTTTGGACTTGCTCCGATTACAGCTGAAGAAGCAATGAAAATGATTCAGAGTACAAAATCATATAAATTGCTTATTGGCGCCCGTGGACAGAAACCGGTAGATATTATGGCTATAGTTATAAATCTCCAGAGAATGTCGCAGTTGGTAATGGATTTTCCTGAAATTTCGGAAATTGACATTAATCCATTAATGGTTGGACCAGAGGGTGACGGTGCCCATGTTGTTGATGCACGCATTATCATTAGCAAGGAGACCAATAAATGACTGCCTGGAAAGAATTATATGACAGCAAGCTGACTAACGCACAGCAGGCTGTGCGTTTGATCAAGTCAGGAGCGCGTATTCTGATAAGTACCGGCTGTGCTCAACCGCAGACTCTTATTGAAGAGCTTGTGAGGGAGGAAACAGAAATATATGATGCCGAGATTTATACTCTGTTTCCTCTGGGACCGGCTCCTTACATTAATGAAAAATTCAGCAAAAAATTCAGAGTATGCAGCTTTTTCATCTCTCAATCAATTCGTGAGGGTATAAATCAAAGATATGGTGATTATATTCCTGTATCCATGTCGGAAATACCTTTTCTTTTTAAAAGTGGCAAAATACCACTGCATACGGTTTTGATACAAACAAGCCCTCCGGACAGTAATGGTCAGTTAAGTCTGGGTATTTCTGTTGACATTGTTAAGTCAGCTGTCGAAAACAGTCTTACAGCAATTGCAGAAGTAAATAAAAACATGCCGATTACATCCGGTGATTCATCAATACCAATAGAGATGGTAGATGCCATAGTCGAAAGTGACAGACCAGTTCTGGAGTATTCGTTTAATACCGACGACCCGGTATGTGATACAATCGCCAGGAATGTTGCTTCACTGATTGATGATGGTTCTACTGTTGAATTTGGTATTGGAGCTATCCCACAGGCTGTTTTCAGATATCTTGACAAAAAAAAGGATATTGGAGTTCACACTGAATTTTTTTCTGACGGTATTATTCCGCTTATTGAAAATGGTGTAATTACAGGAAGAAGAAAAGGACTAAACAGGGGAAAAATTGTTGCAAGTTCATGTGCAGGATCAAAAAAACTGTATGACTACATAAATGGTAATCCTCTTTTTGATTTCCGCCCATCGGAATATGTGAACGACCTTTTTATTATAAGTCAAAATCACAAAATGGTTTCTGTAAATTCAGCTCTGGAAGTGGACATAACGGGTCAGGTATGTTCTGACTCAATTGGGTATGAATTTTTCAGCGGGGTAGGCGGACAGGCTGATTTTACCAGAGGTGCTGCAAGAGCAAAAGATGGGAAATCCATAATCGCACTGCCTTCAACTGCTAAAAACGGTTCAGTTTCACGAATTGTTCCATCACTTTCTGAGGGTGCCGGAACAGTAGTGACCCGCAGTGATGTCCATTATGTGGTAACTGAATATGGCATAGCAGATTTGTTTGGCAAGAGCATTCGTGAGAGAGTTCTTGCACTGACAGAAATCGCACATCCGGACTTTCGCAATGAGTTACTAAAAACTGCAAAAATTCATAATTACATTTTTCCTTATCAGAAAGAACTGCCGGTTGAAAGTCTCAGGTATTTACGTGAATACGAGACAACGCGAACGCTTTCGGAAGGAACTGAACTGTTTTTCAGACCGATTCGACCCACTGATGCAAAAGAGTTACGGGATATGTTTTACTCACTTTCTGAGCAATCAATTGCTTTCAGGTTTTATGAGCAGATTAAAGCATTCCCACACAAATTTATCCAGGATTTCACTGCAATAGATTTTTCAAAAGATATGGCGATTGCTGCAACGGTTCAGGATTTGGGGGGGGAGCAGATTATTGGTATTGCTCAATATAATCTGGATCCTGCGACAAAAAGGGCAGAGGTTTCTTTTCTGGTTCGTGATGACTGGCAGGCAAAGGGGGTCGGTACGATTCTTCTTGAAATTTTAACCGATATTGCGCGTAAACGCGGTGTCGTCGGATTTAATGCAAAAGTTCTCGTACAGAATCAACTGATGCTGGGAGTTTTTTATAATTCCGGGTTTAAAATTACAACTAAAAAGGAAGATGACCTGTATCAGATTTCATATAATTTCCGGAAAGAGTAGTTTACTTTTAAATACCGGATTTTAAAGTTCTGTCTCGATCCGGTGTTTATTGAGTGACAAAGTATTTTCTTTTTTGCCATGGATTATTATCTGAATTTACATGTGGGTTTTTCTGTATCTTTCAAAGGGACTGGAATGTTTGTACTAACCTGGAACAATGTACTTTTTAGACTATATTGAATTCACCAAATGTTGAGTCAAAGTGTCAAAGTATACATTAAAATAAATGAAATTTTCTGTAAAAAAAATGAATGCAGTTTGAAAACTTATCCATATATGTATGTGAGAATCGTAATGTGCATAGGATAAATTTGAGGTTTCTTTTTCACCTGCTTTTCATAAGAGGATTATGAGTCTGCATATATTCTGGTTGTGTTTTGTTCCGCTTTTTGTTGCTGTTGATCCTATTGGGGTTATGCCGATTTATTTATCGATAACAGAAGGAATCGAATTACACAGACGCCGTTCAATCGTTTTTACTTCTGTAATTACAGCCATGATTGTTGGATTACTTTTTTTATTCATTGGAGAGGCTGTTTTTCGGTTATTGGGGATTACGGTTGGAGATTTTATGATCGCTGGTGGGGTAATACTGTTTCTGATTTCTGTAAGTGATCTGTTAACTGTAGAAAAATCAATACGTAAGGTAGTACGGGCAGAATCAATGGGACCGGTTCCCATTGGTGTACCTCTGATAGCAGGGCCTGCCGTTCTTACAACAGTTATGTTGCTTATTCAGGAGTATGGTTTTTTTCCAACTGCTGTAGCAATGATTGCCAATATTCTTATTGCAGGGGTAATATTTTTGCTTTCTGGACATATCATAAGAATAATCGGGAATTCAGGTTCAAAGATAATGTCCAAAATAGCGAGTCTGTTTCTGGCTGCGATCGCAGTAATGATGGTTCGAAGGGGTATATTTACCATATTGGAAAACAATCTGATGTAAAGATAAAGAGCAGGGTGATTTATGTTAAAAAGGGCTGATGAAATCAAAAAACATCTTTTTTCTCTTACTACAAAAGGTATAAAATATGATCTGGAGAGAATTAGTAAAGCAGCAGAAAAATGCGGTTCACCTCAGAACAGTTACAGAATATTTCATATAGCCGGTACAAACGGCAAGGGGTCGACATGTTTTTTTCTTGAGTCAATACTCCGTGCAGGTGGATTCAAAACAGGTTTGTTTACATCTCCACATATAGTCAAATTTGAGGAAAGATTTCGAATTAATGGCAAAAATGTAAAGGAAAAGGAGTGGGCCGATGTTTATCAGGATTTGCATTTGATTATTGAAGAGTTTGGCCTGACTTTTTTTGAAGCAATTACCCTTATTGCATTCGAGCTTTTCAGACGAGCGGGTGTTGATTATATGGTATGTGAAACAGGGTTGGGGGGGAGGCTTGATGCCACCAATATCATAAAGCCTGTTGTTTCTGTAATAACTGCCATTTCAGTGGATCATCAGGAATATCTTGGTAATTCAATTATTGATATTGCAGAAGAAAAGGCCGGTGTCATTAAAGAAAATACTCCTGTAATAACCGGAAATAATGATAACGATGAGGTTATAAACCTTATTAAAAGGGTGTGTCTGGAGAAAAATACACTCTGCAGAATCGTTTGTGAGGATCAGTATACAGTAAACACAAGCAAAATGTTTACAGAATTTAAATGCGACGGATTTGATTACCAGATTAAAACACCTGGTGATTTTCAGGTTAGAAACGCATCATTTGCCATAGAAGCTGTTAAACAGGCCGGTTTATTTGATTATGGAACTGTATACAATGGACTAAAAAATACATTTATACCTGCAAGATTTCACCAGGTTAAAATTAATGGTAAGACAGTTATTTTCGACGTAGGGCATAATTGTCAGGCTGCAGAAATATTAAAAAAAGCGATTCAGAATTCTTTTGGAAGTAAAAGAATATGTATTGTAACCGGAATCATGAAAGATAAAGATGTTGCAGGAATACTTCAGATATATTCAGGTTTTGCTGATCATATTATATTAACGCGCCCGTCTACACCCAGAGCTGAATTCCCGGAAAAGATGGTTATGATGATAAAAGATAAGGGAAGTACAAAATTCAGTATTAAAGACACAATACCACTGGCCGTTGCAGCCTCATTTGAAATGGCAAATGATATTGTGTGCATATGTGGTTCCTTTTACACTGTAGGTGAAGCCTTTGATTATCTGGGAATCGAAACATGAGGATTACTCAACTAAACAGTTCATTTGAGCAGAAGACAGAAAATGTTACCATGTTCACCTGTAAACAAATATTACCGAACGGAATCTTGAACATATTTACCTCACCTGATAATATATTGTTTTTTTATGGGAGAGCATGTTATAGTCGTTGCTGTAATTCGAAACCGATTCTGATGAACCGATAAAGAGGTAACCGGAGGGTTTCAATACATCTGCAATTCTTTTAAGAATGTCTCTTTTAAACAAATCAGAGAAATAGATCAGCACATTTCGGCAGAATATAATATCAAATTTTCCAAAAGTGTTGTAAGAATCCTGAAGATTAAGTTTTTTAAAACTTACCATTTTTTTTACACTGTCATTTACTTTCCAAAAGTTGCCATCTCTGGAAAAGTATTTGTCACGGATCTCTATCTGCAGTCCGCGTGATATGACGAGTGAATCATAAATACCGGATTTAGCAGAAGCCAAGACAGATTCACTGATATCTGATGCAACTATTTCGAAATAACTGTCATAATGAGAACTGTTATGTTTAAAATATTCCAGAATACTTATGGCAATAGAGTAGGGTTCCTGGCCTGTTGAACATGCTGTAGACCATATTCTTATCTTGTTTTTTCTTCCTGAAGAGATATCATTAAAAAATATTGGCAGCAGTTTTTCGGAAAGAGTATTGAATGGATGAATATCTCTGAACCAGAATGTTTCGTTGGTTGTTATTGAGTCAATAATTTTATTACGCAGGCGGTTCGATTTATCACTGCGGATAATATTAAATAATTCAATAAACGTTTTGCAGTTATATTCGACCAGCAGATGTTTCAAGCGGTTTTCAATAAGATATGCTTTTGAATTTTCGAGGTGAATTCCGCAGTTTTTTTCAATATAGTCCTGAAAGAGATTGAATTCATTATCAGTTATTTTATATTGCATAAAAAGACAAGTATCCTGAAAAGTATGAGTTTGTTCCAGATTCCTGGTTTCTAAGAAAGTTATTTCATGGTATATTTGACCATTTTTGATGCTATTTGATTCAGTGGCAGAGATATGTCAGATAAACCTGCTTCATATACAGCTCTTGGCATGCCATACACAATACATGAGGATTCTGATTGGGTAATACAGTAACATTTTTGTCGTTTTAATGAACGTACTCCATTGAGACCGTCGTTTCCCATGCCGGTAAGTATCAATGCCAGTACTCCCTGATTACCGTAGTTTGCTGCAACAGATCTGAAAAGTACGTCAACAGAGGGACGACAGCTGTTTTCTGGAGGTTCTTCATTTAGCCCGATGACAAGTTCATCATTTATTTTTCTCACTATCATATGTTTGCCTCCAGGCGCGATGTAGACGACACCTTTTTTAACCGGATCCTTTTGGGATGCTTCAACTACCCTGAGATTTGATTTACGGGAAATGGATTCAGCAAGTGATTTTGTAAATAGCGGCGGCATGTGTTGTACAATAAGAACCGGGAGAGGAAAATTGGGTGGGAGCATTGGAATAAGTTTGCCTAACGCTTCAGGACCACCTGTAGAAACACCTATACAACAAACAGAAAACTGGCCTGGATATGTTTTAAAAACACCTGATGAGGGCATACGAGTCGAGAACTGTGTTTCCTTCCTGTATTCATCCTTTTGACTCTGTTTTTTTAAAGTGGAGTTTTGTTTCAAAGAAACCAGACGAATGACTGATCGTAGATTGTATCGCAGTTCTTCAATGTTTTTCTGTTGATCTTTTCCAGATGGTTTCCTGATGAAATCTATTGCACCGGATTGAAGAGCTTCAATGGTACTATTTGTACTCTGAGTTTCGATTCCACTGATCATTACAACAGAGATTTTTGGGTAGGAAATTTTAATCTGTTTAAGTGTATCTATTCCATTCATTTCGGGCATATGTACATCAAGTAAAATCAGGTCTGGTTTAACAAATAATATCTTTTTTAAGGCTATTTTTCCATTCGGGGCAGTGCCGGCAAGTTCTGCATCCGGAATTTCTTCAATTATACCGGAAAGAATTTTTCTGTAAACTACAGTATCATCAACTATTAAAGTACGCAATCCCATGTCATTTCACTATTTTAACTTATTAACGATTTTGTTTAATTGATTTATCATTCCAGTAAGTTCATCAATGCTGTTTTTGATCAGACTTATTCCTTGTGTTGCCTGTTGTGTTCCGGAATCAACGCCCTTGATATTTGATGTGATTTTCAAATGGTTGTTAGCTGTTTCGCTGATATTTTCGGCAATATCGTTTGCAAAAAGATTGGGTTCTTTCATATCTTTTGAAATTTCAATTATTGTAGCTGACTGTTTTTCTACTGAACTTACAATTGAGTGGGAAACTGAACTAATTTCCCTGATAATTTGTGTTACTTGTCCTATTGCACCCATTACTTCGGATGTATTGGATTGCATCAGCTCAATCCGTTTCTGTATGCCATCTGTTGCCAGTGATTCATTTAATGGTTTCATATCGACAGCTTTTACATGTTTTGTTGATTGAGAATTGAGGCCATATTTAACAGAATAAGGAGTTTACGATTGAGCTTTACTACCCCGTTTAGGTATTTACCATCAACCTCTCCAATATTCGGTGGTGAAGGTTCGATTGAATTATCATCAAAAGATATGATATCACCAACATTGTCGACCAGCATACCGGTTACATCTGCAGATGTAAAATTATTAATGTTTGATTTAAGAATAACACAACTGGATTTTGAACCTGAAGATTTTTTTACAAGGTTAAGATGTACACCAGGATCAATTACAGTTACTATCTGACCACGCAGGTTCATGAGACCGCGAATAAAAGCTGGTGCGAGAGATACCGGGGTTATCTCGATAAAACGTGTTATTTCGCGAATAAGATTCAGGTCAATGCCAAAAAAGTAATTTCCAATTTCAGTAGTTACAAATGATTTATGCATTAGTTTACTCCTGCTTTACCGTTCGCAGCTCCAAGAAGAGCAGGCATATCCAGTATGATGGTCAGTCGGTCGTTTATAATCATTGATCCGAGAATACCTGTACCATGTATTTCATTAGTCTGCAGTTTATATTCAGTATGAACCACATCAAATACCTGATTTACTGCCACACCGATTTTCCTTTCATTACGCGGGATGAGCACATAGAAGATGTCTGATTTATCAGACGGTTTATTGACTGGTAAATAGTCGTGTATATGTATGAGAGGAAAAGTTACCTTATCCCGTTTCAAAAATTCGCGGTTACCTACCAGTTCAACTTCTTTACTTTCAGCTGTTTCAATCCGGACAAGGGAATCCAGATCGAGACCGAAACGTTCCTGTGTACCTGTATCAAAAAGAAGTATCTCATGATAATCATTTTGCAGATCATTTTGATTTTCAGTAATGGATTCATTTTCGAGATCAGAAAACCTGAGATCCGCTTTTTGTGCTATACCGCCTGGATCAAGTATCATTGCTACTTTTCCATCACCCATTATAGTTGCTCCAGAATAGCATTGGGTTGATTTGAGAAATTCGGGCAGTGGCTTGACAACAATCTCTTCATTATCCAGTACATGATCAACTATAAGGCCATATAAATATTGACCAGATTTTAAAACAATCACCATTACAGCATTTGAGACATTTTCCCTTCTGTTCTCTTTCCCTTTTCTTCTGTTATCTGCCAGTTTATGGTCTTTTTTATCTGGACCTCTGCGATCAGACCAGCGGGCTCTGCGATCATCCATTCGTTCGCCTGTTTTGGGGTGAACAAAAGTTGGTTGTAGTTCAAGAAGTTCGGAAAGTCGGACAAGGGGGAGGAGCTTTCCTCTTAAACGCATGACTTCAGCATTCTGAATACGTTCTATTTTGCTTGTCACTTCAAAAGATCTTATTCGAACCAGCTCTTCGACCCCTACTTGTGGAATCGCAAAATTCTGTCCTTCAGTACTGATAATAAGTGAAGGGATAATGGCAAGTGTTAAAGGAAGTGTAAGAGTGATTGCGGTTCCATTACCAGGGTCAGATTCAATGTCAATTGATCCTCCGAGTCGTTCGATGTTTGCCCTTACAACATCCATTCCAACTCCTCTGCCCGAAACATCACTGATTTTTTCTGCTGTAGAAAACCCCGGAGCCATTATAAGCATCTGGATTTCGTGTATCGACATGCTTGCAGCAGATTTGTCGGATATTACTCCTTTTGAGACTGCGTGCTCAATAATTTTTTCGCTGTCTAACCCTTTACCGTCATCAGACACTTTTATGATTACTTTTCCACCTTGTTGACTCGCACTTAATTTCAATTTCCCTGTTGGATTTTTTCCTGCTTTGGATCTTTGCTGAGGCAGTTCTATTCCATGATCAGCACTGTTGCGGACCAGGTGTGTAAGCGGGTCACTGAGGAGCTCAATAATCGATTTATCCAGCTCTACATCCTGACCGCTCATCTCAAGATTAATCTGTTTTCCCAGTTTATGTGCAAGATCGCGGACAACCCGGGGAAATTTCTGAAAAACAACTGATACAGGCTGCAAACGGGTTTGCATAATATTTTCCTGAAGAAGGCTGGTTACGGTATCAATAGATTGTAACGAGGCATTGATACCGGATATCTCCTGCATCGGAAAAGAAAAACAGTTTTTGAATGATTGTTTAATTTTATAAAGTTCTGAAAGTAAAGTATTTGCTTCGGCCGACGGATTTAATTTAACCGATTCACTTGCTGATGTAATGGACTGTTCAATTGTTCTGTTGAAATCAGAAAGGTGCGGATCTGTTTGAAATAAATCTGATAACTTTTTATTAAATAACTGTACTAACTGATTACGACTGAGCACCAGTTCTCCTGCCAGGTTCATAAGATTATTAAGAAGACTGACTCGTACACGTAAAGACTCATCTATTGAATGTGATTCTGAATGAACAGGGCTTTTTTCGGTTTCGTTAAGTTTTGAAGATTTCCGTTCTTTATTATGATTATCCGAAATTTTAAAGTTGTCACTTTTTGGAAGTACTTTTTTATTAAATAACTCTATCTGATTGTCTGGTATCTCGCATCCGGTGCTGATAAGGTCTGGTTCAAGAACTGATGCAAACACGATACTAAAGGTCAGATTTTTATTACTGCTTCCGGATAGTTGTTCAATATCATCTACATTTACTGTGATATCGAGTATTCTTCCGATTTTTTCCCAGTTCTCAATAATTTTCTGTGGTGTCAGATCCCTTTCTTCAATATCTTTTATTGATTCCAGAGTTATATTATAGATGAATTGGCCACTATTCAGAGCTTTTTCCATCTGTTCAGGATTAAGATAGGGGTGACCGGCGATAATTGATCCTTCCGGTTTTTGAATTCCATCAGAATTTGTTTTGCTGCTTTTTGAAACTGTTTGTTGTCTGAATGGTGTAAGGGTTTCAAGTTCTGGTCCGATATCAATAGAGTCTGTATTTTCAATATCATCCATCAGGACCTGTAATTTATCAATTCCTTTAAGCAAGGCATCGGTTAAATCCTTTGTTACATTCAATTCATGATCCCGAATCCGTGACAAGATGTTCTCCATTGAATGTGCAAGCTGAATGACTTTTTCGATTCCAAAAAATCCAAAGCCTCCCTTAATACTATGTACAGCCCTGAAAACTCTGTTAATGAGTTCATCAGAAACCGATTCACCATTCTGTTCAAGTTCCAGTAAGTCTGGTTCAATATTTTGAAGGTGTTCACGTGATTCCTGAACCAGATCATGCAGCAATTCCATATCCTGCATTTAAGGTGCCTCCTTGATGGGAAAAACTCTGGTTAGATTGATTTGATTTAAAATACGGTACACATTGGAGCTGGATTCGATTGAAAACTCAAACCTTTTTTTCAGACACTCTTTATACATACCTATGCACAATGATATCCCGCGTGAATCGATGTAATCTACCTTGGTAAGGTCGAAAATAATCTCTTTTTCTGGTTTTATACTTTTAAGTTTTTCCAAAAGTTCTGATTCAAGAACGTTTACTCTGTTGCCGACCAGACTGCCACTTATCTTTATCTTTTTGGTTTTTGTATCAGCAGTTTTTTTTGCACCAGTAGTCTTTATTGAAGAAGAATTTGTACCTTTTTTTGTCATTTAATTGTCCCTTACCACAAAGTATGAACGTTTGATTTATGAATATTACAAATCATTTTCCAATTATTCAATGAATTTTTTACAGATGACCAATATCTTTGCTGGTAAGGGGATTATAAAAGAGAGTTAATCAAAGTAGCATGCACTCGAGAATGCCTGGTAAATACAGTTTTGGGGTGAAAGCGTTTTAATTTCGACCCTGATATAACCCGGTTTTTTTACAGAATTAGTTCTTAGAGGTATTATTACTTCATAACAGCTTTGTGCATAATCAGTTAAGAGTATCAAACTTTCGTTTTCTGAACCTGGAGCACCACTGTAAACTACTATTTGTCGTAACCTCCCGAATTCAGAGGTGCTTACAGCATGTATATAAAGTATTTCCACTTCGGATGAAATACTTTTTGATGATATTGCCTGAGTATTTGGATTGGAACTGAAATTGATTGAAATATAGGGTCCGGTTGTTACGAAAGAAGCTCCGTTGCGGATTCCGTCCAGAATATCCTGTTGAGATTTCATTTTCCCATATGTTCCAGTTTTTCCTGCACCCATAAATCTTTGAGAGTTTTCGTAGATACTGATAAAGGGAGACAAAATCGCACGGTAACGATTAAAATCACCATGTGCATCATTACCGCCCAAAAGCGGGATTCTTTTTCCTTGTTGTAATGCTTTGATCCAAAGCGATTTAGCTTTGTTCCATGAAGTAAAATATCCACTGTTTAATGCCTGAAAACCATCAAGGTTCCCTGTAATGTCGTGTTGAGCCCACGTTCCTCTGTGAAGAAAGACTCTTTGAAGAAGTCCGGATTTAGAACCTGGGTGCGCGGCAAATGCAACACCTCCCTGATCATGGATCTCTTTAATTGTTTGATCTATGGTGAGTTGTTGATTGAATACACTGTTTCTCCGTGCACCGTCGAGAGTACCTGTAATAAACCTGTTTAGTCCTAAACCACACAGATGTACAATTTCACCATTGTCATTTAAACAGGAGATTTCTTCACCCTGTAACAATATCGTTTTAAAGGTAGTGCGGGAAAATTCTTCAGATAACCTCTTCCATAAGCTAAGTGATTGATCTTGAACAAGATAATTGGTTTCACTGCAAGCCAGATCGTATGAATGATCTGTTATTCCAATGAATTTTAAACCCATTGCATCTGCGAATAAATCAATCAGTTGAAGTGGAGGGCCAAATTCAACATGACTTCTGGAAAAAATTGAGTGTACATGAAGATCTCCATATTCACATAAATTATTGCCTGGTAAAGAATTGGAAGCAGCAAAGCATTTAAACGGAAATTTTGAAGATGTTGTCAGGTTGTCGTTAAGAACCGTTACGGTTTTTCTTTTCTTCGGTTTAGTTATTGATACTCTGCAGTTTATAAAAATATTGCCTTCAGGAATATTTTCCCTGCTTATTATAAAAACAAAAACCCGTGTATTATTTTTAAACGAATGATCAAGTTCGTAATTGTTTAAATTACTGAAATTGAACAGCTTAGGCAAGTTGTCTTTATGGCTTACTGCAATTGAAACATCAGCAAGTTCTATTGGAAAAAGATTTATGTCATTCACAATTAAAGCGACAGGAAGATCATGGCCTGGTTTCAGGCGTGCAGGTGCATCAAACAGTATCTCAGGCTCTTTTTTATATAACAGACTGGGAAATAATGGAAAAAAACGGAAATGGATTTCCGCATAAAGCATTAATAATGGTAGAGAAGAAAATTGGTTGAAATCAAGCATGATACTGTAATATAAACCGTTATATATATCAAATCCTATTAAAATGTGTATGTTTCGTATGATAAACTGGTTATGATAATTTTTAACCAACACCCGGATATTTGTAGATTTATGCATACTGCCTTTTTCCAATGATTTGTATCTTGTACCATACAAAATCACTTGTGATTATCAAAGGTACATCTCTCAAATCAAAATTTGTCAGGATAAGTGTTTGTAATGAGGCTATGGTGTTGACTCTGTAGCAATTAGAGTTCGGAACTGGTATTAAATTTGTTCTTTTACTATCGGTTTGGTAATCTGGAAAATTTGAAGAATTATTATAACCAGCTTTTATTCGAACTCGTAATATTAAGGAAAATTAATAAGTTATAAAACATGTCCAAAATAAGTCAGTAAGCTGTCATACCCGAAAACGCCAATGAAGTTACCTGTTAAATAATGATTGTAACAGTCTGGTAATATGATGAGATACAAAAAAATAGCCAAACGTGCGGGTTTCATAATTGGTACTTTGGTTATTCTCTTTTTTCTGGTGAGTATTTCCATTAAAAGGGTTTTATTGATTCCACCGGTTCAAAAACGAGTTGTTAAACTGCTGGAATACCATGTTAATTCCCTGATTACAGGCAATGTTAAGCTCGGTAGAATAGAAACCGATATTTTAACTTCTATAAAAATCAAGGGAATTCGGTTTATTGATTCGGAAGGCAGAACTGATTCGATTACTGTTGGCTATGCAGGAGCAACGTTCAGAATTATTGATCTGTTTTTTAAAAGAATTCATATCAATCAATTAGAAGTTAAAGACATAAACGCTGCGATCTCTGTGACACCACAGGGTGAATTGAAAATTCCGGTTATTCCCGATACCTCTCTGAATTTAAACAAAGCAGAACATAGCTCACTGTCTGACTGGAATCTGGTAATAGATCAAGCTACTGTAAGTAATATCAATGCGATATATAAAGACAGCCTGCTTGATTTTGAAGGGTCGCTAAGTAATGCATCGGGAACCTTAAAAATTCCCCGTCTGGATTCCATGCTCATATCTTTAAATGTACCGGGTGCTTACTATAAAAGTCCATGGTGGAACGGAACTCTGGATACAATCGGATCATCAGCGGTACTGGATTTCAATGGTATTACACTTGTCCATTCGTTCGTTGAAGGTTCCGGTACTACTGTCAGGGGCAGGGGAAGAATACCATTCTATAAAACAGGAGAATGGAACCTTTCTGCAGAAGCCGAAACTGAGATGAAACCTGTATCTGCAATTCATAAATGGTCAAAAAAGTTGAAACCCGCAGGTGATTTAAAAGGTTACGGATTAATCAGAGGAACTCTCAAAAAGCCACTTCTTGATTTTTCGGGCATTGGATTTAATATCGAGTATGATTCCTGTGTAGTGGATTCAGTTAAAATCACAGGCAATTATGGCAAGCATGAACTTCTGGGTCTTACTGCAAACGCTTATTCCTCATTTGCAGATTTTAATCTGAATGGAAATGTCGAGATTCAAGATCTTTTTTACAACCCTTCGATTGGAAAATACAGGGGAGAATTTCGGTTTGTGAATTTTTCGATTCCTGTAATAAAAAGAATTTTTGAATTGCCGGATGAAATACCCGGAACTGAAGTAAATACAGAAGGTTTTGTTTGTGGAAACGGGATAAGTGAAATTCCTGACAAATCAATTATAAGTGGAGAGATAAATGGTTTTGGTGAGTCTACTGAAACACCGTTGATTTTTGAAGCAGAATGTTTCAATAAAGAGTTGAGTTTTAAAAGTTTATTGGGAAATAACCGGATCAGTGGATCGGGTACAATAGATTCTCTTGGAGAGGTTTTCGGTTCAATAAACGGTTCATTAAAACAGATAACCCTCATAAGTGATCTGTATACTACAGAGAAAATCGGCGGTGTGTTGTCTGTTGATGCCAAACTCAGTGGAAATGTCCGTAAACCACAAATACAGTGCTCCTTGTTCAGTGACAGTCTTTGCTGGCGATCTTCAGTAGTTCAGTTCCTTGATGTATCACTGAAATACTCAAATGATTCACTGCATATTAATCATGCTGATCTGTTTGTTGATGCGAAGCTTGATTCTGGATTAAGTTTTTTCAATATCGACAGTATCGGAGGAGATCTGCTGATCGAAATGAGTGCTTCAGGAGTTGTTACAGAACCCGACATTTCGTTAAAGGTTAATGGTACCGATCTTTTTTATAAAAGCTTCAGATTTGATTCTCTTTCAGGAAATGCACTGTTTACATCATTTGATTCTGTTCGATGGAACAACTTGCGATTACACAGGGATAATACTACGGTTAACGGGTATGGAATTTTGAGTTTGAATAAACGGCAATTAAAAAATGAATTCAGCATTGGGGTAAATGGAGATAAATCGTGTAGCAGTGGAAAAATCATAATGAATGGATTTCTTGGAGAGAATTCAATTAAAGGCGATTTTTTAGCAGATGGTTTGGAAATTTCGGCTTTATCTCCCTGGATAGGATTTTTTAAAGGATTTGAAGGCCGGTTGTCTGCGGCTGCAGATCTGGAAGGTAGTTTGGATAATCTGAACGGAAAACTGAAAGCCTGTTTTATTAATGATCAATTTGCTGATCCTCAGCTTGCAGTTTTTGATAATCGTTTTTTTCTTGCTGATTCATTTTTTGTTTCAAATTCTGTTTTGAAATTACAGGGATGCCGCAAGCCGGTTAAAATGGATTTGAAAATTCCGATTTTTACCAATAAAAAATTGAAACAGGACTATTCGGAAAAGCACTCAGGTTATGGTGTAGTAAAAGGTGACAGCCTGGATTTAAGTTGTCTGACACTTTTTTGGGGAAAAGATTGGGAAACAAAAGGGCTTACTGATATTGATATCAATTTCAAAACCAATAACGATGAATGGTTAGTGGATGGAGGGTTAAAAATTTATGAGGGTAAAGTAAAAAATGAACCTGAAAGGATAAAGGCTGAAAACCTAAATCTTACAGTCGATTTGTCGGGGACACTCTGGAATCCTGCAGCAACCTGTTATTTCTCTGCTAAGGATATCGGAATACTGGAAGGAAAAATCGACAGTTTGTTTTTGAATGGTTCCATAACACATCATATGGCTGAATTGAAATCTGCACAGTTTTTTTTACCCCACAATGGACAGTTGAGCCTGGGTGGAAAATTTCCTGTTAAGAGGGAAAAAGACATCTCAGATAAACAGAAAAAGGAATTGAATTTTGAAATAGTGAATTTTCCACTTATTCTGCTCTCTGCATTTATTCATGATAATGACAATGTAATAAGAGATGGAAAATTTACAGGAATGGGTAAACTCTGGTTTAAGGATGGAAATATAGATACGGATGGTCTTATAGAATTAACAGGTGGCAAATTTGTCGTTCCGGATCTTAAACCCTCAATCGGGCCGGTTAATGCAAAACTGTTATTAAGGGGTGATACTCTGTTCCTGACGAATCTTGATGGAAAATGGGGCAAGGGGTCGTTTAAGGCTGATGGTAATGCTTGCCTGGATATTCGTGGAATCAAGGATTTCAGCATCGGCTTACAAACACGTAATCTGCCAATTGAAATGGCAGATATAGCTTCTGTTAACATTCAATCCGGAAAGTTGAATATTTCAGGATCAGCAGATAAATATCAGATCAAAGGTAATCTTAATCTGGACAACAGCCGTTTCATACGTGATATCAGGATAATGGATTTGGTAGATCATGTTCAAACAAGAGGTATGATACGCAGGACTCAAAGAATTTCCAATGAATACCTGAAAAATGCAGAACTCCAAATCAGGGTTAATCTTCATAACAATTTGAATGTAGACATGAATCTGGGATATATGAAACTTGATGGTAATGTAAGCATATTTGGCAATTTTTACGAGCCTGGATTTGCAGGCGAATTGGAACTCTCTGAAGGATATATTTACTACCTTGACAGGGAGTTTCGGGTAACTAAGGCAAACATATATAATCATGATCCCTACAGATTAAACCCGACTATCGAATTGGAGGCGTATTCCGAGATCGTCACTGTAGGAAAGGGTTTTAATGATGAAATCGAGCCGGTTTCCTATATTATCAATCTTTCTGTACAGGGTACTTTTGAAAATCCGCAAATACGGTTGTGGTCTGAAGACTCTGATCTTAATGAAGGGGATATAATCAGCGTTCTTACTCTTGGTCAGCCTTTGGGAGCAATTGGTGGTGATCTGGGCGAAAGGTTACGAGTCTTCGCCGGACAGAGTCTTTTAGGTTTTGGAACCCGAAAACTGGAACAGATACTCGGAATGGAGAAGGTAGATATAAGAGGAGATGTTTTTAATTTCAAATCACAGGTAAACAGTCCTCGGTTGATGCTTGCTAAAAGGATAAACCGGCATCTGATGCTCTCTTACGAGACAGCTTTGAGCAATTTGACAAAACCAAAAGTTTCGGCATTGCTGCGGCTGTCACGACGATTGTTTCTTGAAGGGGAAACTGATACTGAAAATTCCGGTGTGGATTTAAAGCTTAAATTCAGCAGGTAAAAAATGAATAATTTGAAAACTAAAGCTGCTTTGGGAATAGTTTTGATGATATTGATGGTTTATGCAGCTGACACAGATAATAAATCCGGTTCCTGGACTGTAAGACGATTCGAATTCATTGGAAATAAGTCTTTTTCTGACAGACAACTTATCGGTCTTATTGAGCTTAAACCAAAGTTGCCATTTTATAATACAAGATTTTCATTATCAAAATTACGTTTTGATATAGAAGCGATTGAGAAATATTACAGATCAAAAGGATATCTTTTTGCAAAAGTATCACTCGACAATATCATGCGGGACTCAACTAAGTACAAAATGTTTATCCGGGTTCATATTGATGAAGGTGACCTGGTTACGATAAGGTCGGTTCAAATAGAATCAGAAAGGGGACATCTGGATACTGGTATATTAAATGATCTGAGAACTCAACCGGGAAAACCTTTGAACTCAAGGGTTTTGGAACTGGACGAAGAGAAAATAATCAATATTCTTAATACAAAAGGATATTTGAAAACGAGGGCAGGAGCTGATATTGAAATAGATACTTTTTCCAGTCTGGCGTCTGTGACTTTTTATGTTAACGAAGGGCCCATGGTAAAAGTTGCAGAAATACAGCTTGAGGGGGTTAAAAAGCTAAAATCTGAAATGGTTTTCCGGGAACTGGCATTTAAAAAGGGTGATACCCTTGATATATCAAAGATAAGAAAAACTCAAAAACAGTTGTATCGTACAGATTTTTTCAGTATTGTACAAATCACACCTCTTTTTGGTGATTCCGTTAATACAATATCTCTAAACAATCTTCCGGACAGCAGTTATCCTGTTCTTGTAACTGTTGACGAATCCGATTTTTTCAGACTCAGCGCAGGCATAGGGTACGGGACTTCTGAAGGAGTTAGAAGCTCTTTTCGCATATCATATTATAATCTCTTTCGGCTTGGGCACAAAATTACGCTTAAGGGAAATCTTTCACAAAGACTTCAGGGCACAGAGGTTCTTTATTCAACACCATGGCTGCTTGGGATTCCAATTCAGCTTGGTTCTTCTCTTTATTTCAGGAGGGAGAGTGATCCGGATGAAGATTATCTTGGTGTTTTCAGAGGTGGGCGGATTTCGGTTGGACAGCAGACTGATCTTGATCTGGCTTATCAGGTATGGATCAATTACGAGGATGTAAACTTATTAAAAACAAGGAATGAATCTCCGAAGAATACTAATACCCAGAGTATTGGAATAAGTTTAACTTATGACACCAGGGATGGGATACTGGACCCCAAAAATGGATTTTTAAATATTTTTGAATCATCTGTTGCAGGTCTTATCGGAAAGTGGTCGAATAAGTTTGTAAAGATTACCAATGATCTGAGGTTTCACTGGAATCTGGGAAGTTTACGTTTGGGGAGCGGTTTGAAACTTGGATTGGTTTATCCGTATGGAAATGATCCGGTTCCTGTACAGGAACGTTTTTTTGGTGGGGGAGCCCGGTCTGTGAGAGGTTTTGATGAAAAACATCTAAGGGAAGATATAGATGGAAACAGTGAAAGAGGTAATTTCCTTGCAACAGCGAATCTATTAGAGTGTCGTTTTCCATTGTTTTGGTGGTTTCAGGGTGCTTTATTCCTGGATGCCGGTTATGTGTGGGATGATACAAACAACTGGAATGGTTTTTCTTCATTTAATGATTTAAGATGGAGTGCAGGGCCTGGAATCCGTCTTAATACACCAATTGCAGTAATCCGACTGGATTTGGGTTTCAAACTGGATAGAAAACCATCTGAATCACTTTTACAACTACATTTTGATATCGGGCAGCCATTCTAGAAACTCACATTTTGCACTTACCAGATGAAAATTCCAAAACTGGGTGAGAATCAGGTTATTTGTGATATTTTACTAAAACATGCTTCGAAAAAAAAGCTGATTCAGCAGTACTATCCGGTTATTGAATTCAGGAGCTAACGGGCAGGATGATAAGCTGGTTATTGTTTAGGAATGTCTGGAGATGGTTTTAGTTTAGCAGATCTCTTTCACTCCAGTAGAACTCTTGTTTAATCTGATCGTCGTTGTTTTTGTCAATTTCGAGTTTTATCTCAGTAAATTTGTCGATATTGCGTAGGAATGTGTCAACAATCTGGGGGTCAAAACTTTGTTCACTTTCTCGTTTTATGATAGCGCAGGAGATATCAATGGGGTAGGGTGGTTTATATGGACGCCGCGAGGTAAGTGCATCGAAGGTGTCCGACAGTGCCACTATCCGTGCCATCAGAGGGATATTTTCCTTGCAAAGCCCATGGGGATAACCGGTTCCGTTCCATTTTTCATGATGATACAGGGCGATCTGCTTTGCAGTATGGAGTATTGGTGCCTTAGAGTTTTCGAGAATAACAGCACCAATAACAGTATGTGTTTTGAGAATTTTGAACTCTTTTTCAGTTAATCGCCCTTTTTTTAGAATAATCCGATCCGGAATTCCAATTTTACCAACATCATGCATCGGCGCTGCATAACTTAATTCATTTATTTCCTGATTTGAAACACCTAAAAACTCTGCAAGCTGAGTACAGTATCTGCTTATTCGTGCAATATGGTTGCCTGTATCCTTGTCTTTGTATTCCGACGCAAGTACGAGGCGGTGTATTGTATCTTTATACGCTTCCTGGAGGTCACAGTGTGTTCTTTTAAGATTTGAAATTGTTTTTCTGAGATCTGAAGCATATTTGACTAACTGAAGATTTGTGGATGAAAGTTCCTTGCGCTTGAATTTGGTGTGCTGGTAAATGTTTTTAAGTTCACGGGCGTAAGTTTGGGACTGAACTTTGCTAATCTCAAGCTCTTTTTTCAGCTCTTTGACCTTTGTTAGCTCACTTGTGTAGAGCTCATAATAGTTAAGAGAATTCTGTGGTATACGAGAATTCAAATATTCAATTTGTTCCATTTTATTTTCCCAGAATGTTATCAACTTTTGAGATAAGATCGAGTGGACTGAATGGTTTAATAAAAATATCTTCTGCTCCAGCATTCAGCCCCTCGTTACGCTGTTTTTCTTTTGTACCGGATAAGATGATTACCTGGCAGTTATTTGTTTGCGGGTTATTTTTAATTCTGCGGGTTGCCTCTATTCCATCAATTTCTCCGGGCATG
>Ga0079223_10000318_pt1 | contig 23039 bp, 19 predicted proteins | sample Stecom2011_FD_75072 | JGI IMG/M metagenome (GOLD analysis project Ga0079223, IMG submission 75072) | Agricultural soil microbial communities from Utah to study Nitrogen management - Steer compost 2011 | ecosystem: Environmental > Terrestrial > Soil > Agricultural land | place: USA: Utah...
ATCAGGGCCTTGCCCTTTTCGATTGCTTCCTCAATGGTACCCACACTCATGAATGCGGTCTCGGGGTACTGATCCAGCTCCCCCTCCATGATCATCCTGAACCCCCGGATGGTGTCGGCAATGGGAACCATCACACCCGGTTGGCCGGTATACTGTTCCGCCATGAAGAAGGGTTGGGAGAGGAACCGCTGTACCTTGCGGGCACGGTTCACCGTGAGGCGGTCCTCATCGGAGAGTTCATCCATACCCAGGATGGAGATGATATCCTGCAGTTCCTTGTAGCGTTGCAGGATCTGCTTCACCTCCATCGCCGTGTTGTAGTGCTCTTCACCCACGATGGCGGAATCGAGGATGCGTGAGGAGGACTCCAGCGGATCCACTGCCGGGTAGATACCCAGTGAAGCGATCTTCCTGCTGAGCACCGTGGAGGCGTCCAGGTAGCTGAAGGTGGTGGCGGGCGCCGGGTCGGTAAGGTCATCTGCCGGCACGTAGACTGCCTGCACTGATGTGATAGAGCCGTGAATGGTGGAAGCGATACGCTCCTGCAGTGTACCCATCTCCGAAGCGAGTGTGGGCTGATAGCCTACCGCTGAGGGCATGCGTCCCAGCAGTGCCGAAACCTCGGAGCCTGCCTGCACAAAACGGAAGATGTTGTCGATGAAGAGCAGAGTGTCACTACCCTCACCACCCGCATCGCGGAACGACTCGGCTACAGCCAGCCCGGTGAGGGCGACCGATGCGCGGGCACCCGGTGGCTCGTTCATCTGTCCGAATACCAGCGTGGTCTGCGACGATTTGAGCTTCTTATAATCGATCGTGCTCAGATCCCATTTCCCCTCATCCATCCCTTGCTTAAACACCTTGCCATACTTGATCACACCTGATCCGATCATCTCCCGCAGCAGGTCGTTCCCCTCGCGGGTACGTTCACCCACTCCGGCAAAGACCGAGTAGCCGTTGTGACCCTTGGCAATGTTGTTGATCAGCTCCATGATGATCACCGTCTTACCCACACCTGCACCACCGAAGAGACCGATCTTGCCACCCTTCAGGTAGGGCTGCAACAGGTCGATCACCTTGATGCCAGTGAAGAGTACCTCCTCGGAGGTGGTCAGCTCATCAAACTTGGGTGCTTCACGGTGTATGGGGTATTGCTGTTCGCGGCTCAGCTTCTTCAAACCGTCAATGGGACGACCTACTACGTTGAGGAGCCTTCCCTTGATCTGTTCTCCTACAGGCACACTGATGGGGCGCCCGAGCGCTTTCACGGTTAAACCGCGGCGTAATCCGTCGGTACTCTCCATGGCCACCGTGCGCACGATATTCTCCCCGATATGTTGCTGTACCTCCAGGAACACCTCCTGTCCGTCGGTATGTGATACATAAAGTGCATCATGAATGGAGGGAAGCCTCGTTTCGAATGAATCGGTGAATTCAAACTGTACATCCACCACAGGCCCGATGATCTGTGAGATGCGTCCGATCAGTTGTGACATAGTAATAAATATAATTGATCAATAGGTCGGCATGACGTCGCCCATCCACAAAGATACAAAAATAGAGGAAAGAAAAAATTGTTCACAAAAAAAAGTCCTGACTCTCCGGAAAGAGCAGGACCAGGGTGATGTGTTGTATCTTCAGAGCCACAAGCGAGACTTGAACTCGCGACCTACGCGTTACGAATGCGTTACTCTACCAACTGAGCTATTGTGGCGTTAAGCGATGGCAAAAGTATAAAAAAAATTGACACCAGCCAATCTGTTTATGCATTTTATCAAACAAAAAACGGGCAGCATCATTGCCACCCGTTTTGATAAGTTCGAAAAACATTTTCTTATTTCTTTCCTTCCGGCAGATGCTTGTTTTGCTGGTTGCGCATGATCACGTAGGCTACCGGTGAAGCGACGAACAGACTGGTGATCGTTCCTACCACCACACCAATAAGCATGGCGAATACAAAACTTCTCACTGCATCTCCACCGAAGAAGAGGATACAGATGATTACCAGGATGGTACTTAAACCGGTATTGATGGTACGCGCCAGCGTAGCGTTCATAGAGTCGTTGAACAGAGGTCTCAGTCCACGTTTAGGATAGAGTTGCATGTATTCACGCACACGGTCGAACACCACCACCTTGTCGTTGATAGAGTACCCTACAATGGTGAGGATGGCTGCCACGAACGTTTGGTCAATCTCCATCGAGAAGGGCATCACTTTCCAAAGCAATGAATAGAGTCCAATCACTGCAAAGGCATCCACACCCAGTGCAGCCACTGTTCCCAGTGAGAACGACCAGTTACGGAAGCGGAACAGGATGTAGAGTCCCATACATATGAGCGCGATGGTCAATGCCAGGAAGGCGTTTCTTATCATGTCCTCGGCGATACTGGGTCCCACCTTCTGGGAACTCTGTATATGATCATCGATCGTTTGTCCCGGAGTGATGTATTCCTGCAGTCCCTGACTGAGCAGATCGCGCAGTTCCTCTTCGATGTTTTCGCCATCAGACTCAATCATATGGTTCGTGGAGATACGCACCTGATTGCTCGAACCGATGGTGATCACACGTACTGATTCACCAAAGTAGGGTGTCAGTGAATTTTGCACATCCCCGGTGCTAACTGGCTGATCAAATCGTACGATATAGTTGCGACCGCCTGAGAAGTCAATACCCACATTCATTCCGATAGAGATGAGAGAGATAACGCTGATGATGACAAATACACCGATGATCAGCAAAATCTTCTTACTATTGTGGATGAAGTCGAAGCTGTACTCCTTGAAGATAGCCCTGGAAAAGGAAGTGTTGAAATCAAGATTCAGCCATTTTCCTTTGGAGAAACGATTTTCGTACACCATACGAGTGATGAAAACCGCTGTCAGGAACGAAGCTGTGATACCAATGATCAGGGTGATGGCAAATCCTCTGATGGCTCCCGTACCAAAAAGGGCGAGGATGATACCGGTGATGATCGTCGTTAAGTTGGAGTCAAGAATAGCAGAGAAAGCGTTCTTATATCCGTCTTCCACTGCACGTCGTAAAGTTTTACCTGCTGCCAGCTCCTCCTTGATACGCTCATTAATAAGCACGTTTGCATCCACCGCCATGGCAAGTGAGAGGATCATACCGGCAATACCGGGTAGTGTGAGTACCGCCTGGAAGGCAGCAAGAGCACCCAACGTAAAGAAGAAGTTGAGCAATAATGCTGAGTTTATCACCGAACCCGGTATTACACCGTAAAGCAGCATGGTGAAGATAAACAATACTACCAAAGCAATGATGAATGAGATAAACCCATCATTGATCGCTTCCTGTCCCAGTGAAGGCCCTACCACATCTTCCTGTACGATACGTACGCCGGCCTGCATCTTCCCGGACTTGAGCACGTTCTCCAGGTCCTGTGCTTCCTGTGGCGTGAAATTACCGGTGATGGAAGAGCGACCTCCGTCGATACGTCCGTCGACCGTTGGTGCCGAATAGACAGAACCATCCAGGACAATAGCGATGGAGTTTCCTATTTCGGTTCCGGTGATGGTGGACCAGCGACTGGCACCAGTGGAGTTCATAGACATGGTCACTTCCCAGGCTGATCCCTGTTGTCCCTGGTCAGCACGGGCATTGGTGATCACATCTCCTTCAAGAGCCGGTCCCCGCTTGCTGCCGTCACCCTTGAGTGCGAAAAGCTGGAAATAGGTCTCACGCTGATCGATGGGCTTGAATCCCCACTTAAATCGTACATCTGCAGGAAAAATATCTTTATAGCGATTCAACAGAAAATTGATGGCAGCGGTATCGAGTTTAGATGCACTTCCCACGATCGGACCGCCTATGCCACTCATCGCGAAATAGGGTTCATTGAAATATTCAACTAAACTTTTGTCAATCACAATCTTCTCCTCATCTTCCATTACTGGTAATGAGAGTGGATCGGCCACTGTAAGTGAATCTTCAGCAACTTCAGATACTGCGGTAGTGTCAGTGAGTTCAGTTCTCTTTGCCATGGCATATTCGCCCGATCTGGAGTTCATTTCATTGAAGTAGATACCCAGCTGGTTGACATTGTAGGTCTTCCAGAATTCCAGGTTAGCACTTCCCTGTAACAGGTTACGAACACGTTCCGGCTCGGTAATACCGGGTAGCTCCACCAGTATACGTTCTGCACGGTCTAACTTTTGTATGTTTGGAGCAACCACACCGAAACGGTCAATACGGGTTGCAAGTACATTGAATGAATTATCGGCTACACTGGTGAGTTCATTACGTAATATTGAAATTACTTCGCTGTTGGATGCCGTGGGATTCACCCTTTCGCTCATTGTTATACTATAAATATTGGCCAGCTTTCCCTCCGGATTAATCCTTTCATAGTTCTGCTGGAAAAGCGAGATGAAGTCAGACGAACTGCCCCGGCGGTTTTGAATGACTGTCTCTCTCAATGCCTGATTGAACTGAGGATCATCGGTGTTTGCAAGCGAGTTGAGTACTTGTGCAGCATCGATCTCGAGAACCACGTTCATACCACCTTTCAGGTCAAGACCTAAGCCGATCTCTTTTTCACGAATCTGCTTAAGTGTGTAATTAAGATAGACTTTCTCGGTGGATAACGAATCAAGATAATGATTCTTCAGGGCTAAGTCTCCATTGGCGTATTGATCCGCTTTCTTATTGTACTGTCTTCCAACCAGAGTGAAAGAGAGATAGAACAAACAGATAGCTGTCAGGATAATACTGAAAACTCTAATAAATCCTTTGTTTTGCATTTCAATATTACTTTAAATTTACAATTTTTACTTTTGTAGGTTGTTAAATGATATTCACGACTGAAATTTAAGGGATGTTTCCTGCCCCTTCTTTTTGAGCGTGCAAATATACGTTTTTTTTATCTTTTTAAGAGCAATATCGCCGGATAATTTTGTGTAAACTCATCCGGCGAAATTAAAAATGATTTGCACTCCACGTTAAACAGTTGACTGATAACGCAGCGTTTCTGTTTATTCAATAAACCCTCTGTTTTTTAACAGATATAAAGGGTCGGGTTCAGCCCCGCGGAATTTCTTGTACAGCTCCATGGGATCTTCCGTGTTTCCTTTCGACAGTATATTCTCGCGGAACAGTGTCGCTGTCTCCTGATCGAAGATGCCTTTCTCGGCAAATGCCTGGAAAGCATCGGCATCGAGCACCTCTGACCACAGGTAGCTGTAATAACCCGAAGCATATCCCTCAGGGCTGCTGAAGATATGCGAGTAGTAGGTGCTTTTATAGCGTGGTATGATTTCATCGATCATACCAATCTTGTTCATCGATGCTGTTTCGAATGCATTCACATCATATTCCTGCTTTGCTGTTTGTGTGTGATAATCCATATCGAGCAATGCGGCCGCAACAAATTCGGCAGTGGTGAAGCCCATATTGAACTTGCCTGCAGCCTCAATTTTTTCAACCAGTGCATCGGGGATCACCTCACCTGTTTCATAATGCTTTGCATACATCTTCAATACTTCAGGTTTGAAAGCCCAGTGTTCCATGATCTGAGAAGGAAGCTCCACAAAATCGCGTGCGACGCTGGTACCCGACAATCCCTGGTAGGTCACTTTCGACAGCATCCCGTGGAGTGCATGTCCGAATTCATGAAAGAGTGTCTCCACATCATCGAGTGAGAGGAGTGAAGGGGTGTCGGCCAGTGGCTTGGTAAAGTTACCCACATTGTAGATGATGGGACGTACATCTTCTCCGTTCCTGGTTGTTTGTTTGCGGAAGCTGCTCATCCATGCACCGGCACGCTTGCTGGCACGGGGGAAGTAGTCGGTGTAGAAAAGTGAAACATGTGTACCGTCGGCTTCAGTCACCTCATAAGCCTCCACCTCGGGATTGTAGAGAGGAACATTATCCAGTTTCTTAAAATTGAGTCCGTACAGTTTGTTTGCAACCATAAATACCCCTTCGCGCACGTTCTCCATCTTAAAATAGGGTCGCAATTCTTCTTCGTTGAGGGCATATTTCTCCTGGCGTAGCTTCTCGGTGTAATACCACCAGTCCCATGAAGCCAGTTTAAAATCGCCTCCCTCTTCATCGATGAGCCTCTGAAGTTCTGCAGCCTCTTTCTTTGCCTGCGGAAGGGCATACACCCACACATCATTCAATAACTTATATACATTCTCCTTGTTTTTGGCCATGCGGTCATCCAGAGCATAATGGGCAAATGATTCGAAGCCCAGCAGGTTGGAGCGTTCCAGGCGGAGATTGACAATCTCATTGATCAGGCCCTTGTTGTCGAACTCGTTGTCGTTGTTGGCACGTAGGTACATCGCCTTGTAAAGTTTTTCACGCAGATCGCGGTTGTCGGCATATTGCAGGAAGGGGATCCAGCTTGGTTTATGCAGTGTGAAAATCCATTTACCCTCTTCTCCTGCAGCTTCTGCAGCAGCACTGACCACGCTTTGCGGTAGGCCTGCAAGATCTTCTTCATTGTCGATGACCAGCGTATAGTTGTTGGTTTCTGCCAGTACATTGTTGTTGAATTTGATGGTCAGCGCTGAGAGTTGTTTGTTGATATCACGCAGTTTATCTTTATCTGTCTCGCTGAGCATAATGCCGGAACGGACAAAATCCTTGTAATAGTCCTCCAGCAGTCTGTATTGCTCGGGTGTGAGATTGTGCGATGAGGCATTGTCGTACACTGTTTTTATCCGTTCAAACAGTTGTTCGTTCAGGTTGATGTTGTCACCGTGTGCGGTGAGCCTGGGCGACAGCTCTGACTTGATTTTCTGCATCTCCTCGTTGGTGTCGGTCCCTTCCAGCCCGTAGAATACAGCCGATACACGACTCAGCACCGATCCGCTGTTGTCAAGTGCCAGAATAGTATTTTCGAATGTGGGTGGTTCAGGATTGCTGACGATGGAGTCGATTTCTGCCGCTTGTTGCGTCATCCCTGCTTCGAATGCAGGTACATAATCATCCACGCTGATCTTGTCGAATGGTGGTGCACCGAAAGGTGTGTCGAACGCTGTCATGAAGATTGCCCCCTTTTCGGCGGACTTATCACTCTTGGTACACGCAACTAATGCCATAAATGCAATTGAGATTAAAAAAAGTTTTTTCATTCAATATAAAAATTTGATGACTAATTTATAGTTCTATATACTTTTGTTCTTTTCCTGACTAATGTGCAAAGTTAATCATTTTTCCTTTTTTATAAAGTATAAACAACACAAAATCAAGTATAACTTAAAGGTATTGATTCAATTGTAAGAGGGCTACTATTGCATGAAATGTTAAATAATAATTATTTGCGCAATTTTAGCCTTTAAAATAAATAATAACCATTATATTTGTGATATCAATATAATATCATTATAAATTTATTATTATGGGAACAAAAGAATTCAATTTTAGGGGATTAAAACTAAACGGATTTTTAATGCTCTTTCTCTTGTTGGTAATGCTGGGTGTATGTGCATGGCTATTTTCACTGGGCTTCTGGGGAATTATTGGTGGCATCGTGCTCTCTATTCTCTGGTTCATTTTTTTATTCGGTTTTGCCAAACTGGAACCCAATGAAGCGATTGTAATGATCTTTTTCGGGAGATATAACGGGGTATTAAAGGAAACGGGATTCTTTTGGGTACATCCCTTTATGACGAAAAAGAAACTATCCATGCGTGCACGCAACCTGAACGTGAATCCGATTAAAGTGAACGATAAGGTGGGTAATCCGGTACTTATCGGACTTGTGCTGGTATGGAAGCTGAAGGATACCTATAAATCGATGTTCGAGATAGATGCGCAAACACTGGCTACGACGAAAGATAATGCTGTTGTTTACAACGTCTCCAAACAGATGAATGCATTCGAGAACTTCGTTGCTGTGCAAAGCGATGCTGCCCTGAGGCAGGTCGCCGGTCTCTATGCATACGACAACAACGTGGTTTCAGATAATGAGCAGACGTTACGGTCGGGTGGGGAAGAGATCAATGAAGAAATGTTAAAGGAGCTGAATAGCCGACTCGACATGGCGGGAATAGAGATCGTGGAGGCACGTATCAACTACCTGGCCTATGCTCCTGAGATTGCTGCAGTGATGCTGCGCCGCCAGCAGGCTGAAGCCATCATTTCTGCCCGCGAGAAGATCGTGGAGGGAGCGGTGACCATGGTGAAGATGGCACTCGATCGTATAGAGGATGAAAATATTGTTGAACTTGACAGTGACAAGAAAGCAGCGATGGTGAGCAACCTGCTGGTGGTGCTTTGTGCCGATGAAGCGGCACAGCCGGTGTTGAATACCGGGTCGTTGTACCAGTAAAATAATTAGTCACTCATTCATGATTCGAATGGTACCTATACAGCTGGATTTTCATAAAAGAGAGACTTTTTCTATGTTTAACAGAAATATAACTTGTTTAATTTCTGTGTTCACTTTTCGAAATTGTACGACGGACAATGTTTTGTGATCCATGTTTGGCTCTATACATTTCAGCATGAATATGCAAAAGTTAAATCACTAAAGGAGGAGTTGATGCCGAAGAAAGAGAGAACAACCAGGAATTTCGCGTTGCGACTCGATTCGGAGACGATGGAGGCTATTGAGAAATGGGCTGCAGATGAATTCCGCAGCGTGAACGGACAAATACAGTGGATACTGGATCAGGCGCTCAAAAAAAACGGACGTTTGAAGAAATAATTTACAACAATGCTTTGCAACTTAAACCGGCTGAATTTCAGTCGGTTTTTTGTATTTATATTTTTTAACCATCCTGCCACGTATATTAACTATAGTGTTTAGTTATTAAACGAGAAATATTAGTTATGTTTGTGGCGTCAATCAAAAATGGTTTGCAAAGATGAAAGAATTAACAGCCAGAGAAGAAGAGGTAATGCGTTATTTTTGGGATAATGAGGCGCTTTTTGTAAAACAACTCGTGGAGATGTATCCTGATCCGAGACCGCACTTTAATACACTTTCCACCTATGTCCGTTCACTGGAGGAAAAAGGTTTTCTGTCTCACGAATCTTTCGGTTCCACCTATCGTTATTACAAAGTGATCAGTGAGGAGGCATATCGCAACGGGACGTTGAAGAATGTGGTGAAGAAGTATTTTGGTGATTCCTACCTGAGTGTGGTCTCATCACTTATCAAGGAAAAGAATATCTCTGTGGATGAAGTGAGGGAAATGCTTAATGAAGTGGAGAAGTTGCACAAAAGAAAGTGATTGCCATGGAAAATCTACTCTATTATCTGCTTCGTGCATCTGTTTCAATGGTGCTTTTTTACGGTTTCTACAAACTTTTCTTCGCTAAAAACAGCTTCCATGCTATCAATCGGTTTTTACTGATTGCAATAGCCCTCCTGGCGACAATCCTCCCGTTGTTCCGTTTCAATCTGATTCCCGATTTTAACAGAGGCCCACTTACCCAAAATATTCAATGGGACATATCATCAATTCCTGTTTCGGAAATTTCCGGTATGACAGCACCACAGCCAATGTTGCCCTGGAGAGAGTTGCTTATGGTGACATTGATAACCGGTTTTTTATTCGCGCTTGTACGTTACCTGATCGGGCTGGTCCAGATCATCAGCATTATCAGGAACACACGGAAAGAGAAACTCGTTGATAATACGATACTCTGTCTGACCGACAAAGATATTGCACCCTTCAGTTGGATGAACTATGTTGTACTACCTGATAGAGCTCTGGTGAAAGAGAATCAGGCAATCATTCTACATGAACGGGCTCATATCCGTTTACACCACTCATTTGATATGATATTCCTCGATTTGTTCACTTCTGTTTTCTGGTTCAACCCCTTCTCCTGGTTGTTGCGTCGTGAGATTCAGTCGGTGCACGAATATCAGGCAGACGCACAAGTGCTTAATGAAGGTATCGAAATAAAGCAATATCAACTACTATTAATCCGCAAGAGCGTGGGTGAGCAAAAGTTTGCGCTGGCAAACAATTTCCGGCATCGCGATATGCACAAAAGAATCACTATGATGATGAAAAACAAGAATGACAAACAAATGAGATGGAGCTACACCGTCATCCTGCCGGTGTTGTTACTGACAATGGTGGCACTTTCGGTCCCGGGTTTGTATGCGGGTATTCCCGGAATAGCAACAGCAGATTCTTTTGTAAAAACCATGAAGGAAGGAGAATCAATCGTTCAGCCGGAAGAATTTGTTGACTTTACCAATGATTCACTTGAATTGAAGAAGGTGAGAATAGTAGTAGAAGACTCAATCTCACTGTCGGGTAAAGTGAGAGAGCAGGTAGACACGACCCATGCTCAGGGGATAAGGATTGAGCACAAAAAGATGGAGGATGTAGAAGTGATCGGTTACGGATCGATGAAAGAGAAAGATTCGATATCTGTCATGTCGGTTCAGGGAGTTGGAGCCAGTCCACTCTACGTTCTGGATGGCAAGGAGATAGAGTCGATAAGTGACATTGATCCTGATCTTATTAAGGCCATCGAGGTGCTGAAAAACAGTTATGCTACCGAAAAATATGGTGAAAGAGGCAAAGATGGTGTCATTCTCATCACAACTAAAAAGGGGGTGAAAGCAGCTTATGGACTGCATGGGGAAGAACCACTTCTGATTCTGGACGGCGAGATACAGGATGCCGCATTTGACCTGAATTCTGTCTCACCCGATGAGATTGAGTCGATTAACGTACTTAAGGGGATTTCCGGAGTGAAGTTTTATGGTGAAAAGGGGAAGAATGGAGTCATCGTGATTACCCGCAAAAAAGCGACTAATTAAATCCATAGGCTGCCTTCCGCATCTCTGAGGCAGATTGAAACGGTTTGGGCGGATTCAGGTATCGTTCCAGGAATTTGTAGACTGTGAAGCGGATATCGGTTGCCTCCTTCGTGTCGATGCGGTCGAAACCGTGACCACCAGAGGCATCCTGAAACACCTTGTACTCGAACTGCTTACCCAGCTCTTTCAACCGCTCGATCATCAGCTTCACCTCCTCCACGTAGACATCATTGTCGTTGGTGTTGGTGTAGATCAGCAGTGGTTTGTCCAGGCTGGCGGCATAATGTGTGGGTGAGCGGCGGGTATATTCTGCCGGGTTCTCCTCAATCGATTCACCGACATGATAGGGGGCAGTGAAATAGTCGCTGTAGCTTTCATCGTGAGAGGCGAGACGGCTCTCCAGGTCGCTCACCGGCACGCCGGCAAAGGCACAGCGGTATCTGTCGCCATGCTGCAGGATCTGCATCAATGCAATCATCCCCCCGTGGCTCCAGCCGATCACACCCACCCGTTCCGGGTCGACCATTGAGTAGTTCTCAATCATGTAGTCGAGGCTGGCCAGCACATCGTCGTTCTCACGTCCGCCATAATCAATGTTCTCATAGGTTGTTTTTCCATAACCTGTGCTGCCCCTGTACTCAGCAGAGACAACGATATAGCCCTGTGTCACCAGCTCCCGCACGATGTGGTAGTAGTAGGTGGAGAAGTTAGCATGGATGCCGCTGTGTGGGAGCACGATCAGGGGATACTTTTTGTTTCTTCTGATATCTTTCGGGATAAAGATATAGCTGTAAAACTGCAGCTTGTTGTCTGCGAACCGGTCATCGGGATCCTTCGGCTTCCAGCGGGGAGTGCTTGTAAGCCGGACTTTGTCGATGTGCGCCAGATCACCCAGCCGCTCGAACCAGAGCAGATCATCGATCTGTTTCTCCAGGATATCGAATCGATGGGCATAGTCGTCAACCTTTTTCTGCAGCTCTTCTGTACGCTGCTGGATGGTGGAGTCTGTCTGGGCTGCTGCACCTGTTGCTGCTGCACCACAAATAAGGAGTATGATAATGAATCTTAACCTGTTGCGTGCCATATGATCTGGATTGTTTGATCAAAGATAATCATAATTTCGCCATAGGGGTATAGGCATCATGATAAAATATCAGGGTGCGTTGCTCTTTTTTGGCTTTGTCCAGGAATCGTTTTTTCTCTTCCATGGCGACGGCCACACTGTTGTCATAGGCTGAGAGCCAGCTTAATGAGAGGTTCAGTGAGGTGGGCACCACATCGCCCGGGTAGGCGAAGTTGCCCTCCTCCGTATCAAACAGCACCACGATCTGTCCGGGTGTATGTCCGTCGTATAGTTCAAGTCGGATGTTCTCATCGAACTGCATATCCCCGAGCACGAACTGCAGCTGTCCGGCATCATATACCGGCTCGATATTCTCGGGGAAAAACGACCCTTTCTCGAAAAGAGACGGGTTCCTGTAGTTCTTCCATTGTGCGAGACTCACGTGATAGGTGGCATTGGGGTAGGTGGGAACTGCCTCGTTCCTTTCATTGAACACAGTACTCGCCCCACAATGATCGAAATGGAGATGGGTGAGAATCACATCGGTCACCTCTTCCGGTTCATAACCAATCTTACGGATTTCATCTGCAATAGACTTTTGCTTGTAGGGTTGAAAAAATTTCAATCGTGCATCGTGCTTATCACCCAGGCCGGCATCCACGAGGATCCGTCTCTCATCGGTCTCGATAAAAAGACAGCGCAGCGACATCTCGCACATGTTCTTTTCATCCACCCTGTATTTGGCCGACCAGTATTTTTTCGGTACCGGACCGAACATCACCCCACCATCGCCCAGAAAATAACCTGATTCAATAATATGATACTTGAGCATAAATTCGTACTTTTGTGGCAAATTTAGTGAAAGTTTCGGGAAATCTGTATACCCTTATCACAACTCACAACAATGAAGATCCCAAATAAACAAGAGAACATCGCCGAGTACCTGCTCTTCATGTGGCAGACAGAAGATCTTTTACGGGCCTACGATCTTGACCCGGATAAGATTGAGCAATCGATTATCAATTCTTCTTATCAGACGGAGGAAGAGAGGAAAATGGCACGTGACTGGTATGAAGGGTTGATTCTGATGATGAAAACAGAAGGCCTTCAAAAAGAGGGACATCTGCAAATAAACAAAAATATAGTGATTGATCTTACCGATGTACATCTGCGGTTATTGAAAGATCCCAAAGAATCTGAATATATTGGTACTTATTACAATACACTTCCTCATATCATCGCTTTAAGGGCTAAATCGGGCAACGAGAAAGTTTCTGAACTGGAGACATGCTTCACGGCACTGTACGGTTATCTTTTGTTAAAGCTGCAGAAGCGTGAGATCTCAGGTGAAACGCAGGCAGCGGTCACACAAATCACCGCTTTGTTGCGCCTGCTCTCAATCAAATACAAGACGATTGACAACGAAGAGCCGGGATTTAATAATCAATGATGAAAAGTGAAAAGTGAAGTTGATCGTTGAAAACTGACCGATCGTATCATTATCCGTTAACAACAAGTGAAATGGCAATTTTTACAGGATTTAGCAAAGCGCTGGGAGGAATAGAGAAAGAGACCCCCAAACAGGTTTATTTCTATGGTCTGGTGGAGAAGAATGTGCTGGTAACGGGTGCTGACGGACAACTGGGTCGTGAAATGAAAGCATTGACCGGCCGCCTTAATCTGCCGTTCAGGTTTCTGTATACCGATGCAAATGAGCTGGATATCACCGACAGGCAGCAGATCGTTTCCTATGTGAACGATTACCAGATACAATATATCGTCAATTGCGCTGCCTATACAGCTGTGGATAAAGCGGAGGAGGATGTTGAGAAAGCATATGTGGTGAATGCAGCGGCGGTGGAGAATATTGCCAGGGTTGCTGGACAGTACGGCGTGAAAGTGATTCATCTCTCTACCGATTTTGTTTTCGACGGAAAGTCATCGGTTCCATACACCGAAAAAATGACGGCTGATCCCCTGTCTGTATACGGTCAATCGAAGTTAAAGGGTGAGGAGGCATTACAGGAACATGCCGGTGACTGGATCATCCTGCGTACCTCATGGCTCTATTCTGAATTCGGATCGAATTTCGTGAAGACGATGATGAGACTGATGAACGAAAGGGAGCAACTTTCCATTGTCGCTGACCAGCGGGGTACACCTACCTACGCGGCCGATCTGGCAGAGATGATACTGCATATGCTGCAACATGCCGAGGAGAACGAATGGAAGAGCGGGATCTATCATTTTTCAAACAGGGGTGAGACCACCTGGTTCGGTTTTGCTCAGGAGATAAAGAAACTGGCGGGATTAGAGAGATGTGAATTGATCCCGATCAAAACAGAAGAGTTCAATTCAGTGGCAGCGCGTCCTGCATACAGCGTGATGGACCTCTCCAAAATCTGCCATACATTTAGTGTGGTAATACCTTCATGGGAGGAAGCCCTCGGCAAATGCATAAGGAGAATTAAGAATTAAGAATTAAAAATTAACAAATAAGAATTAAGTAATAAAGCTGACCACTGACCACTGATTGCTGATCACTGATTGCTGACCACTGACTGCTGATCACTGATTGCTGACCACTGACTGCTGACCACTGACTGCTGAAAGCTAATAATATGACATTGAAACAAGAGATACAACGCCGGCGCACGTTCGCCATCATCAGCCACCCCGACGCCGGGAAAACCACCCTGACAGAGAAACTGCTGCTTTTTGGCGGTGCCATTCATGTGGCGGGAGCCGTGAAATCAAATAAGATCAAGAAAACAGCCACCTCCGACTGGATGGAGATTGAGAAGCAGCGCGGAATATCGGTCGCCACCTCAGTGATGGGATTTGAATATGAGAATCACAAGATCAACATCCTCGATACACCGGGTCACCAGGATTTTGCTGAAGATACTTTCCGCACACTCACGGCAGTGGACAGTGTGATTATCGTGGTGGATGTGGCGAAAGGTGTGGAGGCGCAGACACGGAAGCTGATGGAGGTATGCCGTATGCGTCATACACCGGTGATGATCTTTGTGAACAAGATGGACCGTGAAGGGAAGGATCCCTTCGATATCCTTGATGAACTGGAAGAGGAGCTGCAGATTGCTGTACGCCCCCTGAGCTGGCCTATTGATATGGGAGACCGTTTTCGTGGTGTCTACAACCTTTTCCGGCAGAGCCTTGACCTCTATCAACCCAGTAAACAGGTTGTCACGCAATCGGTCAATCTGGATATTCAATCACCTGAACTGGAGAAGCATATAGGCGACACATTATCGCAGAGACTGCGTGATGATGTGGAGCTGATCACCGAAGTGTACCCCGAATTTCAACGTGAAGAGTATCTTGCCGGCAGGCTGGCGCCGGTATTCTTCGGATCGGCACTGAATAATTTCGGCGTGAAGGAGCTACTCGACTGCTTCGTGGAGATCGCACCCTCTCCGCGTGAAGTACAGGCTGAAGAGCGTGTGGTGGATCCCTATGAGGAGGCATTCAGTGGTTTCATCTTCAAGATTCATGCAAACATGGACCCCAATCATCGCTCCTGTATCGCTTTCGTGAAAGTGTGCTCTGGTAGGTTCGAGCGAAACGTCAACTACAAGCATGTAAGGTATAACAGGATGATGAAGTTCTCATCACCCACGGCCTTCATGGCACAGAAGAAGGAGATCATGGATGAGGCTTATGCAGGTGACATCGTTGGTCTGCCCGATAACGGCAACTTCAAGATCGGGGATACGCTGACATCAGGTGAAGAGTTGCATTTCAAAGGGCTGCCGAGCTTCTCACCGTAGATGTTCAAGTATATTGAGAATGCCGATCCGATGAAGTCGAAGCAGCTGCAGAAAGGTGTGGAGCAGCTGATGGACGAAGGTGTGGCGCAGCTGTTCACCAATCAGTTTAACGGAAGAAAAATAATCGGTACGGTGGGGCAGCTTCAGTTTGAGGTGATACAGTACCGTCTGCTGCATGAGTATGGAGCACAATGCCGCTGGGATCCGATCAACCTTTACAAAGCATGCTGGATTGAGAGTGATGATGCGGAGCAGCTGTCCGATTTCAAGAAACGGAAATACCAGTATATGGCACATGACAAAGAGGGGAGGGATGTCTTCTTGGCTGAGTCGAGTTATATCTTAATGATGGCACAGCAGGATTTCAAAAATATCCGCTTCCACTTCAACTCGGAATTCTAAAGAATAAACCCTGTCTCCTTTTACAAGTGACAGGGTTTTATTATTGTTCTGTATAAACTATTTTTCCTTATCCGGGGATTCCTTGGCCATATGCAGCGTCATCTGCGGGAATGGTATGTTGAGACCGTGTGCATTCAGCGCCTCGTAAGTCTGTTCGTTCAGATCGAATGTCACCGGCCAGAAATCACCCGCCAGTGTCCATACCCTCAGCACAAAATCAATCGAGCTGTCGTTCATCTTCACCATGCGCGAGAAGGGAGCAGGCTCGTCCAGCACCTGAGGGTGTTTTTCCGCAATATCGAGCAACAGTCTCTTTACCTGCTCCACATCCGATCCGTAATCCACATTCACGGTAAGGTCCACACGGCGTGTTGCCTGCGTACTGTAGTTGGTGATATTGCCCGTAGATAGAGGTCCATTGGGAATATGAATGGTTTTATTTTCAGGTGTGAGGAGGGTGGTGTAGAGGATACCTATCGACTGGACTGTGCCTCCCACGCCCTGTGCCTCAATATAGTTCCCTCCTCTGAAAGGTTTGTTTAAAAGCAACATCACCCCACCAGCAAAATTGGCAAGGTTGTCTTTTACCGCCAGGCCCACCGCCAGGCCCACCGACCCTATCAGTGCCGCAATGGAGACGGTTTTAGTGCCTACAATATTGATGATAAGCATGATAAGTATAGCAAAGAGGGTAATGTTGAAGATGTTCATCAGAAAGCTCCTTAATGCAATGTCTTCTACTCTTCTCTCCATCACCCTGCCGGATAACTTCGCCAGCCGGTGGATAATCCATCTACCCAGGTAAAAGATCAGCAGTGCGACCAGCAATTTACCCAAAAAGTCAATACTGCCTGTAATAAACTGATCGAACAGATCGTCGGAACGACCGGTTTTTATGAGCTCAGCTGTTGAGGCTTTTTCTACTGTTTCCACGGGCAAAGTGTATACCGTATCGGCCTGGGAAATGAAAGTTTCAGAAGTCATATTATTTTTTCGTTTTTAAAATGAACCAAGCCGCAAAGATAAAAAAAAATGATTAAATTTGCTGATTACATCTCTACATCACGGTTCATATGAGAATATTTTATCCATTATTAATTTTATTAACTCTTTTTACCTTTCCGCTTTTGGGACAAAGTTACGAAGAGTGGGTGGATCGTTCGGCCAACTATATTGAGATAGACAGGCTTGACAGTGCTGCGTTTGCCCTGCAGAGAGCGATGTCTCTTGATCCGGTGAATGAAAATAATCCGGTTCTCTTGTTAAATCTTGGTATTCTTCAACGTCAGCTGGGACAGTATGACGATGCATTTATATCGCTAACAGCCTCTCTCGGGAACAACCCCATTCCTGAAGTGGTGCTTCACAGGAGGGCCTCTCTTTTAAGTGATATGGGGCGCTTCGATGAAGCGATGGAAGACTATAGTACTCTAATAGGTCAGTTTCCGGATGATGTGGAAGCATACTACCGGAGAGGAGTACTTTACCTTGAGAATAATGACCGTTCCGGGGCTGAAGCTGATTTCAAAAAGGCAAATGAGCTTGATCCCGGCAATATGTTTACGAAATTAAGTAATGCATTGATACTAAAGCTGGATAATAACTGGGCTGCTGCCGAGAAAATCTATTCAGAACTTATTCAATCGGCCTCTTCTCCCGATCCTATTTTCTATATAAACCGTGCTGAGTGTTACGTGAACAGTGATCAGATCTTCAAAGCTTCAGCCGATTTGAGGGCTGTGGGAACATCACAGAGAGACAACCCTTACTTTTATTTTCTTCGGGGACGTGTTCGCTATGAACAATTTGATAAAATAGCTGCCAATGCAGATTTTAAAAAAGCGAAAGAGATGGGGTATGATCTTCCAATTTTGGATGAATGGTTGAAAAAAACAGAGAAATAATCGATCAAAACAAAAATAATGAAAACGAAACTACTCTATTTAATTGCAACGATGATGTTGGTAGCCTGTTCTGCAACTTCACGTATGCAGCAGGTCAACAGTTTAACAAAGAGCGAAAAAAAGAACGGGTGGGAACTGATCTTCAACGGGAAAGACTTTTCAGGGTGGAGACAATACAACGGAACCGTTATGCCTGAGAACTGGATGATTGAAGATGGTGCCATGAAGGTGCTTCCGGCTGATCCTTCAAGATTGGGTCATGGTGCCGGTGGTGATATTATCTTTGCCGGGAAAATGTATGCCGATTTCGAATTGTCAATTGACTGGAAAGCAGGTGATCAGGCTAATTCGGGTATTTTTTACTATGTACATGAATACCCCGGTAAACCTATTTACTACGCTGCTCCTGAGGTTCAGGTACTTGATAACGATAATGCCAGTGACAATAAAGTGGAGAGTCATCTGGCCGGTTCACTGTATGATATGATCGCAGCCGATCGTACTACCGTTCATCCTGCCGGCCACTGGAACAACATCGTAATCAGGGTAAAAGATGGAAAAGTGATTCATCTTCAGAACGGACAGAAAGTTGTGGAATATACTCTCTGGACGGAGGAGTGGGATGAACTTGTTGAAAACAGTAAGTTTAAAAGCTTTCCCGGTTTTACCGACGGGATAGCACATGATGGCTATATTGGTTTACAGGACCATGGCTATACAGTATGGTTCCGCAATGTGAAGATAAGGGAATTATAACAAATAATGAGTTCATTGACATCGTTGATACGCCATAATAAAAAAATAATCGTATGAAATGGATCAACAGAAACGATAGTGAAGCTAATTATGAGGATCGTAGAGGCAAGGGTAGAGGTAAAAGAAATGCCGCTGTTGGGGGGCTTGGAGTAATAGTTATTGCCGTTATCGCTCTGCTTCTGGGCCAAAATCCTTTTCAGGCTGTAGAGATGGTGAACAATATTGCCCCCGGGGAATCAACTGAGGTGGTTGATCCTTCCCGATTGAATGAAAATGAAGAACTTAAAGTCTTTACACTGGGTGTATTCAACAGCGCAAATGATGTGTGGGATGAGATCTTCAGAACGCAGATGGAGCAAAATTATCAGCGACCCACATTGGTGACTTTTACCGATGAGACCGTTTCTGAATGTGGAGGTGCTTCTGCTGCCGTAGGCCCTTTTTATTGTCCGGCTGATCAGAAGATGTATATCGACCTCAATTTTTTCCATCAGCTGCGATCGGAGTTCGGTGCCAGAGGTGACCTTGCTATGGCCTATGTCACAGCGCACGAGGTGGGACACCACGTACAGAAGTTGCTGGGGATCATTGATCAGATGAATCAATACAAAGGACGTATCAGTGAAGCTGATTATAATAAACTGAACGTGAAGCTTGAACTACAGGCTGATTTCCTGGCAGGTGTCTGGGTCTATCATGCACAACAACTGAACATCATACAGCTCGAGCCGGGTGATCTGGAATCGGCCATCAGTGCTACTACAGCTGTGGGTGACGACACCATTCAAAAGAAATCGATGGGTTACACCGTTCCCGATTCATTCACTCATGGTACCTCAGCGCAACGTACCTACTGGTTCAGAAAGGGGATAAAGTCGGGAGATATTCGTCAGGGAGATACTTTCAATGATCCCACTTTGAGGTGAGTTAGCCCTTGCAAATCTGGTTAAACTGCAATGTCAGGGGTGTGTGAAATACTCCTATGAAAACAGTGATTGACTTCAGCGGTTGTGATGCTACTGGATTAGATAACCGTTGGAAGCTTACCACGCAATTCAGAAGCCGATATCCCCTTGAATTATGCCGATACTATTACCTGGAGGCATTACTGATAAAAACAAAGATTGTAATCAATGTTCCTTTAATTATCCTCCAAAGATGATGGTGTTAACCCTGTTGATCAAACGATCATGTAAGGTTATTAAATGTACACCCGGCGAGAATCGAACTCGCATCGTCGGAACCGGAATCCGGTATTCTATCCATTGAACTACGGGTGCATGTCTGTCATTATCTGAAGGTGGCGTTATTCCACTTCAGGATAATTGAATCACTTTTCAGATAGGGTTGAATTTCAGCTATCTGATCATCATTCAGGTATTCTCTGTAATTGAATCTCAGCGTTAGGTCGCTGCTACCATCACTGAACTCAGCTGAAATCGGATAAATGTCCGGCAAAGATAAGGCATATTTATAATTATTCGCCTCTTTTTGGGAAGAATCGAAGAAATTTTCTGCTGCAACCAACGGCATAAATTGTTTTTTTTGGAGAATCTCCCAATCGGTGGTGTAGAATGTGATGTTACTGTCGCATATATCTCCGCAAACAGTCTTGATCAGACAGACAATTACAGAGTCCTCTGCCACCGGCAGCATCTTCAATTGTGTGGTTCCGACAGCTGAGGTTCGGATCTGCAGAAAATCGTTGCTTTGTCTTAATTTTTGAACCTCCCCCATCGCATAAGGCACCACGGTTTTGCCGGTATCAACAAGCAACATTGTTTTGTTGTTTTCCGATACCCCCGGCAGCAACCCTGAGGGCATTGACCTGAACAGGTCTCCGATTGTTTGACCGTAGCTACACAATGAGAGAAAGAGGAAAATGAAGAGTATATTTCTTTGCATATGATTGACTTATTTCTTTATGTACAATTATTTTGAGAGTATCCCTATCTGACTCATTTCTACCGTTGGTTTGCCACCGTCCACACCGTTTATCGTTTCTAATTGAATGAACCGGGCATTGACCGTTTCACCTAAAGGAACCTGCTGTGGAACGGGGTTGTTTTTGATGTTACTGAACTCTCCCATCACTACTTCACTCCATGTTAAACCATCAGTGCTCACACGGAATGTATAGTTAAACAACGATTCTTTTGCCTCATCGGGACTATAGGTAAATCCTTTGATTGGATACATCTCACCCAAGTCTATTGTGAGGGGTTCATCATTGGTTAGTTCCCATCTTTCGGAGGAGATATCTGACAGACGAATCTCTTTACGGTCACCTTCCAGGGTAGGAGCATAGTACGCATCTACCATACTGATGTTGGCAATATCACGTGTTTCCAACACGGTGATCCGCACCTTTGAGGGTGTTGTCTCAGCAAATTTCAACAGTCGTTTATAACCGATGGTGGTGCCTTCTGTCAGGAAAACCCATTCATCGTTTACAAAACCTTCCACTTTAAATGCTTCCACCCGCTGTCCTTTCCGGATATCTTCCTGCAACATGATAGTGTTGATAGTCTCTCCGGGTATCATGTTATACTCTTTTGATGCTCCCGAACGTGCTTTCCAGAGAATGGTACCATCAGTGAGTTTGTTGTTCTTGAAGGTGTTGGAGATATATGCCCCGAACTGTCTGAGACGTTCCACATCCACCTCATGCAATCTGCCCCGTCTGTCAGGTGGAACATTTAAAAGAAGTACTGAATTCATTCCAACCGATTGATAGTAGATATCAACAAGCTCCCGCACCGTTTTGACCTGCTCATCCTCTTCAGGATGATAAAACCAGCCCGGTCGAATGGAAACATCCACCTCCGAGGGATACCAGTATACTGTTTTTGATTCAATAATCATCTCACGACTCCCCAGATCGCTGGAGAGAGGTGAGATATTTAACCTTTTATTCTCGATTGTGATCGTTTCATTGATATCCGGTTGAAGGGGTGTCACACTCCACTCCGTCTCTCTACCCAGCCCATGTTCGTTGCCAACCCATCGCACATCGTCACCCATGATTGCTTTTACAGCATTGGGTTGAAGGCTGTCAATCACATGATAAAAACGTGCCCAGTCGTATTCCTGCACTTTGCCGTTAGGTCCCTCTCCATTGGCTCCGTCAAACCACACTTCATGTACTTCGCCATAGTTTGTAAGCAATTCGCTAAGCTGATTGACAAACATCCTATTGTATTTAGGTGAGTCACCGTAACTCCCGGCATTCCTGTCCCAGGGTGAGAGGTAAACCCCAAACTTCATATTGTATTTATCGCATGCTTCTTTCACTTCACGAACAATATCGCCTTGTCCGTTGCGCCAGGCTGATGCCGCCACAGAATGCATCGTTGTTTGCGTGGGCCAGAGACAGAAGCCGTCGTGATGCTTTGCTGTGAGGATGAGCATCCTGAAGCCGGCTTCCTGGAGAGAGGTAACCCACTGCTCTGCATTAAAATCGGTCGGGTGGAACAGGGCAGGATCTTCCGAGCCGTCACCCCATTCACGACCTGTGAAGGTGTTGATGCCGAAGTGAATGAAAGCTGTTAGTTCCAGTTGCTGCCATTCATACTGGCGTTGCGTGGGTACAACATATGCAGCCAGCTTTATCTTTTGATCGGAAGTAAGTATATCGGGGAATGTCAGTTCCTTTTCGAAATAGGTATTGGCTCGCTGGCTACATCCCGAAATTAATGTAACGGTGATTAATAAAAGGATATCAATTTTTTTTCTCATCTTAAATCACTTAGAATTTAATCATGAGCAAAGTTACTATTTTTGGTGCAATATCAAACAAAAAAAAACCACCCCAATTGGGGTGGCGGGAACCGATAAAGTGTCGCTTCTTGTATTAATTTGTTAAAGCGGCAGCTTCTTCTACTACCTGGCCCAAAGTGTCAGCAGCAGCAGCGGCGGCAGCCTCAGCTGCTTCAATAGCTATCTGAATGCTATCTGCCTGTGCTTTTGCAATGCTGTCTAATTTTGCTACCTGAGCAAGACTGTCTTGTCTGGCTTTTTCAGCATTCACCTGAGCATTGTTGCAAGAAACTAAACCTAGAGTTGCAATTGTAGCAACTAATAACAATACTTTTTTCATTCTTTTAAAGATTTTAAACGATAAATAAATTTGTTTATATAAAAACGATGCAAAAATACATCAAAAACATGTTATGCAGCATGTTTGCACGATATATTATAGTTAAATGATGTTAAGTGGCTGCTGCTCTTGAATATTGTCTGATCGGTCAGGGCAGCAGACAATGGTTTTATTAAGATTTCGGTGGTTTATGATGCTTCTATCCTGCATGAATAGTTGTCTCCGGCTAGTCCTGAAAGAAATCTCCGGCTACTCCTCAA
>Ga0079223_10000320_pt1 | contig 23013 bp, 36 predicted proteins | sample Stecom2011_FD_75072 | JGI IMG/M metagenome (GOLD analysis project Ga0079223, IMG submission 75072) | Agricultural soil microbial communities from Utah to study Nitrogen management - Steer compost 2011 | ecosystem: Environmental > Terrestrial > Soil > Agricultural land | place: USA: Utah...
CAAGCTGCCATGCTTTTATATCCCATTTATTTCAATTTTAAGGCTCTCTACAATTTGAATTTAGTTCGCAAAGGGTTTGCCAATAGTAGATTTCAGTTATTGATTTCTTAATTTATTAAAGATAAGAACTTTTTTATTCCGACAGAAAAAAGAAGAATAGATACAGAGACAACAACACTATTTTTCTAGTACAATTGTTTTATTAAGCAATTAAGACTTGGACTAAAGTAAAGTATTTTAAAATAAAAATGGAGGCCGATTTGACCTCCATTTTATTTTTTCTTTTTTTATCTTTTGTCTAAAGGAAGGAAATCTCTATGATTATTTCCTGTATATACTTGACGTGGCCGACCGATTGGCTCTCCATTTTCTCTCATTTCTTTCCACTGTGCAATCCATCCTGGCAATCTTCCCATTGCAAACATTACAGTAAACATTGAGGTTGGGATTCCAATTGCACGATAAATAATTCCCGAGTAAAAATCAACGTTTGGATATAGCTTTCGCTCAATAAAGTAGTCATCTTTAAGTGCAACCTCTTCCAATCCTTTGGCAATCTCTAAGATAGGATCATTGATTCCCAACTTTTCCAATACTTCATCTGCTGCTTTTTTGATAATCTTAGCACGAGGGTCAAAGTTTTTGTACACTCTGTGTCCAAAGCCCATCAATCTAAAAGGGTCATTTTTGTCTTTTGCTTTATCCATGTACTTGTTAACATCTCCACCATCATTCTTAATGCCTTCAAGCATTTCAATTACAGCTTGATTGGCACCGCCATGCAATGGTCCCCAAAGTGCACTAATTCCCGCAGAAATAGATGCATACATGCTTGCTTGAGAAGAGCCTACAACTCTTACGGTAGCTGTTGAGCAATTTTGCTCGTGATCAGCATGTAGTATCAATAATTTATCCAACGCATTGGCAATAACTGGGTCTACTTCATATTCTTCAGCAGGAACTGAAAACATCATTTTCAAAAAGTTAGCAGGATAGTCTAACCTATTATCAGGGTAATTTGCTGGATGCCCAATTTCGTTTTTATATGCCCAAGCTGCCATTGTTGGAACTTTAGCGAGTAAACGCTTTATGCTTTTATCTACGTCGCTTATAGAGCGATTTGGATCTAAAGATTCAGGATAGAAGGCAGTTAAAGAAGAAACCAAAGAAGCCAACACACCCATTGGGTGAGAATTAGAAGGAAAGCCTTCAAGGATATTCTTAATATCCTCATGAAGCATTGTATGCATGGTAATCTCTTTCCTAAAATCCTCTAAAGTCGCTTTGTCAGGTAGCTCTCCATAAATTAATAGGTGAGACACTTCGAGAAAAGATGCTTTCTCTGCTAAGTCTTCAATAGAGTACCCCCTATATCGCAAAATACCTTTTTCTCCATCCAGAAAAGTAATAGCAGATTTTGTTGAACCAGTATTTTTAAAACCATAATCAAGAGTAATCAACCCTGATTCTCCTCTCAATGCACTAATATCAATCGCTTTTTCATTTTCTGATCCTGTAACGATTGGTAGCCTGTAGGTTTTATCTCCAACTTTTAGTTCTGCTATTTCTGACATTTTATATTGTAGTTTATATTGTTATAAAGTTTCTAATTGCTCCTTCTCTATTGGATGGTGTACCGCCTTTTTAGAATGTTACAAAAATAATCAACAACTGTGTGTTTAGCAAGCAAAGAGGACATAGAATAGTAAAAATAATTAAGAATTTAAATTCCCCCATTCAGTATCCCGTTAATGCTATATTATCAGTGTTATTTTGAGAACAATTTACTGGGATATGTAGCTGCTCTTTCAAGCTGTTCTTCTATTCTCAAAAGCTGATTGTACTTTGCTACTCGATCAGATCGAGAAGCTGATCCAGTTTTTATTTGTCCTGTATTCATTGCAACAGCAAGGTCTGAAATTGTAGTATCCTCAGTCTCGCCTGATCGATGACTTACAACAGCGGTATAACCATTTTGATGCGCCAATTGAATTGCTTGTATTGTTTCAGTTAACGTACCTATTTGGTTTACTTTAATTAAGATAGAGTTACTTATCCCTTCGTCAATCCCTTTTTGTAAACGCTCTACATTAGTTACAAACAAATCATCACCAACAAGCTGCACTTTATTTCCAATAGCTTTAGTCAACTTTTTCCATCCTTCCCAACCGTCTTCCCACAAACCATCTTCAATTGAGACTATAGGATATTTTTTTGTCCAATCTTTCCAATAGTCAACCATTTCAGAGGCCGTTAACTTATCTCCAGTAGATTTATGAAAATGATAAACTTTTTCATCTTCTAAATAAAATTCAGAAGCTGCAGCATCCATAGCAATACCCACATCTTCCCCAGCTTTATATCCAGCATTTTCAATCGCTTTTAATATGTATTCAATAGCTTCATCATTAGAGCCAAGGTTTGGTGCAAACCCCCCTTCATCACCAACATTGGTTGACAATCCTTTTGACTTTAAAACCTCTTTTAGATGATGAAAAATTTGAGTTCCTTGCTGCAAGGCCTCGCTAAAAGATTTAGCACCAATAGGCATAACCATAAATTCTTGAAAATCGATACTATTGTCTGCATGTGATCCTCCATTGAGTATATTCATCATTGGAACAGGCAAAGTATTAGCATTCATTCCACCAATATATCTATACAGCGGCATTCCTATTTCATTTGCAGCAGCTTTTGCAACAGCAAGAGAGACACCTAGGATTGCATTTGCACCTAAGTTTGATTTGTTGGCAGATCCATCAAGAGCAATCATGTGATTGTCTATACCACTTTGGTCAAATATATTTGCGCCATTCAGCGCTTCATTCAAACTACCGTTTACGTTTTGAATAGCCTTTAATACACCCTTGCCCATATATGCTGAAGGGTCATTGTCTCTCAACTCCACTGCTTCATGCATTCCAGTAGAAGCTCCAGAAGGAACTGCTGCCCTTCCCATTACGCCATTTTGTGTAATAACATCTACTTCAATTGTTGGATTTCCACGAGAATCTAAAATTTGTCTCGCATGTATTTTTGCAATTAAACTCATTGTTATGCTGTTTTGTTTTCGACAATAATTTCTATAAAGTTATCAAATAAATACATGGAATCATGAGGTCCAGGAGATGCTTCTGGATGATGCTGTACAGAAAATATAGGTTTATTTTTATAGCGCATCCCAGCAACCGAATCATCATTTAAATGAACATGAGTCAGCTCAAGTAAGTCGTTTTTTTTCAAAGACTCTATACTAACAACGAACCCATGATTTTGAGAAGTCACTTCTCCTTTTCCAGTAATTATATTCTTAACTGGATGATTAACTCCCCGATGACCGGTGTGCATTTTTTCAGTTTCAATTCCTGCAGCTAATGCCAACAATTGATGCCCAAGACATATTCCAAAAATCGGAGTATTATGTTCGGTTAATTCACGAACCTTTGTTATGCTTTCTTTCATAGAAGCAGGATCACCAGGGCCATTGCTCAATATTATCCCATCGGGATTCCAGCGTAATATTTCTTCTACCTTGGCACTCATTGGAAATACCTTTACAAAAGAACCACGATCTACCATAGCTCTTGCAATTGCCTTCTTTACACCAAAATCAATTATAGCAACCTTGTGGTTAGCTTCAGGGTCTCCCATTGTGTATGATTTAGATGTAGACACTTTAGAAGAAAGTTCTAAACCAGCCATTGAAGGAACTTCAGATAGTTGGGCCTTTAATTTTTCAACATCAAACTCTATAGATGAAATAATGACATTCATAGCACCTTTATTGCGTATATTCCTAACAATAGCTCTGCTATCAACATCGGAAACTGCAACTACATTGTTTTCTTCAAAATAAGACTGTAATGAACCATTTGCGTCGGGGCGAGAGTAGCTTTCTGAAAAGTTTTTACAAATAAGACCTGAGATATGCACCTTGTTTGATTCACTATCTTTCTCATGTATACCGTAATTACCTATGTGGGCCGAGGTACAAACCATAATTTGTCCAGAATAAGAAGGATCAGTAAAGATTTCCTGATAACCTGTCATTCCAGTATTAAAACAAATTTCTCCTGTAGCTGTACCTAAAATCCCAGCTGAAAATCCGTAAAAAACAGTTCCATCTGCTAATACAACAATCCCTTTAGCTTTAGTTTTATATTTCATCTTCAATTATTAGTTCAAAAAAAAGGATAAAACACTTAAGTTTTATCCTTTCAAAATTACTTTCTTTATACTACAACTTTCATCAATTTTTAATCCTTTTTTTCAGAAGTATCATCTTCTTTCTTCGACGGATCTTTCTTTACCTCAGCTTTTGTTGGAGTTTCTTTTTTTGCTTCAGCTTTTTTTGGAGCAGGGCTTTTAGAAGCTTCTTTTTTAGCTGTTGTTGATTTTGGTTTAGAAGCTGTAGCAGTAGCTGATTTAGTTTCAGTTTCAGCTGTTTCAGTTGAATTTGCTTCAGAAGCTACCTTAGTAGTTCCAGAACCTCTTCTACTTCTTCTACTTCTTCTAGACGTTGTCTTCGCAGTAGACTTTTCGTTTGAATACAGCTCATTAAAATCTACAAGCTCCATCATACACATTTCTGCATTGTCACCTAGTCTATTACCTGTTCGAATAATTCTTGTATATCCTCCAGCACGACCTTCAACTTTTGGAGCAACATCTCTAAAGAGTTCTGCAACAGTTTCTTTATCGTTTAAATAACTAAAAACAACACGACGAGAGTGTGTAGAATCATTCTTAGATTTAGTAATAAGTGGCTCTACAAATCCGCGCAAAGCTTTAGCTTTTGCAACTGTAGTATTAATTCTTTTGTTTTGAATCAGCGAACAAGACATATTTGCAAGCATTGCTCGTCTATGTGGCGCTGTTCTACCTAGGTGATTAAATTTTTTCCCGTGTCTCATTTTACCTTAGTCCTTATCTAGTTTATATTTTGAAACATTCATTCCAAAACTTAAGTTTTTACCTTCGATTAATTCAGTAAGTTCAGCTAAAGATTTTTTACCGAAGTTTCTGAATTTTAGTAAATCCGTTTTATTAAATTGAACAAGCTCTCCAAGTGTTTCTACGTCGGCAGCTTTAAGACAATTCAATGCACGAACAGAAAGATCCAAATCGATTAGCTTTGTTTTTAACAATTGCCTCATGTGTAATGAATCCTCATCGAACTCTTCAACGGCTGATTTTATTTCTGCTTCTAAAGTGATTTTCTCATCAGAAAACAGCATAAAATGTTGAATTAATATAGTTGCTGCTTCTTTAAGAGCTTCTTTAGGATGTACAGATCCATCAGATTCGATATGCATAATTAGCTTCTCGTAATCTGTTTTTTGCTCTACTCTAAAATCCTCAATACTGTATTTAACATTCTTGATTGGCGTATAAATTGCATCCATTGGAATAAATCCTATAGGTGCATCTTCCACTCTATTTTCTTCCGAAGGAACATATCCTCTACCTTTATTTATGGTTAATTCCATTTGGATTTTAACAGAGCGTTCCATTTCACAAATCACAAGATCAGGGTTAAGCACCTGAAACGCAGAAGTGAACTTACCAATATCTCCTGCAGTCATTTTATCTTGACCAGAAACAGTAACATTTACTTTCTCTGTATCTGTTCCTTCAATTTGTTGTTTAAAACGAATTTGTTTTAAATTTAGAATGATTGAAGTTACATCTTCAACTACCCCATCAATTGTAGAAAACTCATGTTCTACACCTTCAATTTTAACTCCTGTAATCGCAAAGCCTTCTAAGGAAGAAAGTAATATTCTTCTAATGGCGTTTCCAATGGTTATACCATAGCCAGGCTCTAGGGGTCTAAATTCGAACTGACCTTTGTGGTCAGTTGATTCAATCATGATTACTTTATCAGGCTTTTGAAAATCTAAAATCGCCATAATTTCTTTCTTGTTTAAGTGTTATTACTATTACTTAGAGTATAGTTCTACGATTAACTGTTCTTTTATATTCTCTGGAATTTGCTCTCTTTCAGGAACATTTACAAACTTGCCTTTTAATGTTTGAGAATCAAACTCCAACCAATCGAAGTTATGACTGCGACTAGCTACCGCTTCATTGATTACTTCCAAAGATTTTGAACGCTCTCTAACTTCAATTACATCCCCTTCTTTCAATTGATATGATGGGATATTTACGATGCCGCCATTAACTGTAAAGTGTCTATGACTTATCAATTGACGTGCAGCGCTTCTGCTTGAGGCCATGCCCATTCGATAAACAACATTATCTAATCGAGACTCACACAACTTTAACAAGTTTTCACCTGTAATTCCTTTAACACGTGAAGCTTCTTTAAAAAGATTAGAAAATTGTTTCTCCAAAATTCCATAAGTGTACTTAGCTTTTTGCTTTTCCGTTAATTGTATAGAATATTCAGATTCTTTTTTTCTACGTTTACTTGGACCGTGTTGTCCAGGAGGGTAATTTTTCTTTTCTAATGCCCTATCTGGTCCAAAGATAGGTTCTTTAAATTTACGGGCAATCTTAGACTTTGGTCCTATATATCTAGCCATTATTTTTTGTTTTGTCTTAGGTTATTAAACTCTTCTCTTTTTCGGTGGTCGGCAACCATTATGAGGCACCGGTGTGATATCAATTATTTCTGATACTTCAATTCCACTGTTGTGAATCGTACGAATAGCAGATTCTCTTCCAGCCCCAGGCCCTTTTACATACACTTTTACGCGACGCAAACCTAAATCGTAAGCTTCTTTTGCACATTCAGAAGCTGCCATTTGAGCAGCATAAGGAGTGTTCTTCTTAGAGCCTCTAAATCCCATCTTTCCAGAGGAACCCCAGGAAATAACCTGACCATTTTTATTTGTCAATGAAATAATAATATTGTTGAATGATGCATGAATATGGGCTTGACCAATTGACTCAACAATTACTTTTTTCTTTTTTACTTTCTTCTGTGTAGATTTTGCCATCTTTTTAGATCTTTATCTTAATTACTTAGCAGTTTTTTTCTTGTTTGCTACTGTTTTCTTTCTACCTTTTCTTGTGCGGGCATTGTTTTTAGTTTTCTGACCACGCAAAGGTAAACCTGATCGATGGCGAATCCCTCTATAACATCCAATATCCATCAATCGCTTAATGTTCAACTGGGTTTCAGAACGGAGCGCGCCTTCTAAGCGGTACTCATCATTTAGAATCTGACGAATTTTCGCCAAATCATCATCATTCCAATCTTCAACCTTTTTATCCAAGTCAACTTCTGCTTGGGTTAAGATTTTTGCAGCCGAACTACGACCAATACCGTAGATGTACGTTAATCCGATTACTCCTCTTTTGTTTTTTGGTAAATCAATACCTGCTATTCTAGCCATAAATTTAAATGTATTATCTTAACCTTGTCTTTGCTTAAACTTAGGATTCTTCTTATTTATTACATACAGACGTCCTTTTCGTCTAACGATTTTACAGTCTGCACTTCTTTTCTTTACCGATGCTCTTACTTTCATAACTTGTTTTTTTCTTATTTATATCTGTAAGTTATTATTCCTTTTGTTAAATCATAAGGAGACATTTCAACTTTTACTTTATCTCCTGGCAGTAACTTAATATAATACATCCTCATCTTTCCAGAAATATGGGCAGTAATTTCATGCCCGTTTTCCAATTCAACTCGAAACATAGCATTTGATAATGCTTCAGTAACTGTTCCGTCTTGCTCTATGGATGCTTGTTTTGCCATTTATAATTTATTTATTTATTTTATTTACTCTTTAATACTTCTTCTACATATTCATGTGTAGAGAGAATTTCTGCTTTACCTTTTCGAACAACTATATTATGTTCAAAGTGTGCTGAGGGCATCTTATCTGCTGTTACTATTGTCCATCCATCATCCGCCTGTTTTACATTGCGTTTTCCAAGATTTATCATAGGTTCTATAGCTAAAACTAAGCCCTCCTTAAGCTTTAAGCCATTTCCTCTTCTTCCATAATTCGGCACTTCTGGAGATTCGTGTAATTGCTTACCCAATCCATGTCCAACAAGTTCTCGAACTACACCATAACCTTTTTCTTCTGCTATAGATTGAACCGCATAACCAATGTCACCGATTCGATTCCCTGCAATTGCAGCTTCAATTCCAGCATACAAACAGTCTTTTGTAGTTTGAAGGAGTTCGCGGATATCATCACTCACTTCTCCTACTTCAAAAGTATAGGCAACATCGCCATAGAATTTATTTAACAACACACCACAATCAACAGAGATAATATCTCCATTTTTTAATGGCACATTTGATGGAATACCATGTACTACCTGTTCGTTAACAGAAGTGCAAAGGGTATTGGGAAAATCTCCATAGCCTTTAAAGCCAGGAATAGCCCCATGATCCAAAATAAACTCTTCGGCAACAGTATCTAGCTCCAATGGGGTAACACCAGGTTTTACCATTTTTGCAACTTCAGCCAAAGCTTTTCCAACAAGTAAAGAACTCTCTCTAATTAACTCAATCTCTTCTTCTGTCTTAAGGTAAATCATAGTTATCCAGCCATATTTATGCTAGAACGACCCTTGATCTTCCCTGTCTTCATCAAACCGTCATAATGACGCATTAACAAATGACTTTCCACTTGCTGTAATGTATCTAAAATAACACCGACCATAATTAGCAATGACGTTCCCCCATAAAATTGAGCGAACTGAGCGTTTACACCAAATAATGCTGCAAATGCTGGTAGTATTGCTACAATCGCCAGAAAAATAGATCCCGGTAGTGTTATTCTTGAAAGAACAGTTTCGAGAAAAGCTGCGGTTCTTTTCCCAGGTTTAATTCCGGGAATAAATCCGCCATTTTTCTTCATATCTTCAGCCATCTGATTGGGGTTTACTGTTACTGCTGTATAGAAGTATGTAAACAATACAATCATAATAAAGAAGATAAAGTTATACCAAAATCCAGTGTAATCACTTAATGCAGCTGTTATACCGCTTAAGTTATCCGAACTGGCAAAACCTGCTAATGTAATTGGAATAAACATAATTGCCTGAGCAAATATGATTGGCATTACGCCCGCTGAGTTAACTTTTAATGGCACATATTGCCTAACTCCACCATACTGTTTATTTCCAACAACTCGTTTCGCAAATTGAACGGGCACTCTCCGGGTTCCTTGAACCAAAAGAATGGTCGCTATAATTACGAGGAGCAAAATTACTAATTCTACAAGTAATATCACTAATCCACCTCCTTTTATTCTAGATGCAAATTCTGCAACAAAGGCAAAGGGTAAATTGGCAATAATTCCAATCATAATAATTAGTGAAATTCCATTCCCCAAACCTTTCTCAGTAATCCTTTCACCAAGCCACATTACGAACATAGTTCCGGTAATCAGTATTATAACTGTGGTAACCCACCAAAACAATGTGTCGGGACGAACTGCAGCTCCGGCAGCAGTCAACTCAGGAATTTGAGATGCGATATAACCTGGAGCTTGAAAGCCAACAATTACGATAGTAAGCATTCGGGTAATTTGATTGATTCTTCGACGACCGCTTTCACCTTCTTTCTGCAATTTCTGGAAATAAGGAATTGCAATTCCCAACAATTGAACAACAATAGAAGCTGAGATATAAGGCATGATACCAAGTGCAAATATAGAAGCTCTCGAAAAAGCTCCTCCTGCAAACATATCTAATAAACCAGCAATGCCTCCGGTGTTACCGGCATTGGCAACCTCAAGTGCAGCAGAATTAATACCTGGCAATACAACATAAGATCCTAATCGATAGATTAAAAGTAGTCCTAAAGTATTAATAATACGGACTCTTAAATCTTCAATAGTCCAAATGTTCTTTAATGTCTCAAAAAATCGCTTCATAATATTTTAAAGGGTTTCTGCTTTACCACCTTTGCCTTCAATGGCAGCTTTTGCGGTTTTTGTATAAGCATGAACTTGTACATCTACTTTACTATCTAAAGTTCCTCTTCCTAAAATCTTAACAAGTGAATTTCTGCTGGCATATCCTTTCTCCACCAAAACATCTAAATCAATCTTGTCGATTTTATTATTTTCTACAATCTCTTGCAAGGTATCTAGGTTAATTCCTTTATAATCTTTACGATTAAAGTTTGTAAATCCAAACTTAGGAACTCTTCTTTGGATAGGCATTTGCCCTCCTTCAAATCCTAATTTTTTAGAATAACCTGATCTAGACTTGGCTCCTTTATGTCCTTTTGTAGAAGTTCCACCTCTACCAGAACCTTCACCTCTTCCTATTCTTTTACTTTTACCTTTTACAGCGCCCTTGGCAGGCTTTAGATTCGTTAAATCCATTGTTTCCTTTATATTTAGTGCTTAGCCCTTTTCAACGCTAACCAAATGTTTAACTTTATTAATCATACCCAATATCTCAGGGCTATCCTCGTGCGCTACAGTACTTTGAATTTTTCTCAATCCTAAAGCATCTAGAGTTCTCTTTTGGTCTCTAGGCCTGTTAATTCGGCTTCTTATTTGTGTGATCTTTAATTTTGCCATTTTCTTTCTGATTATCCGTTAAATACAACATCTAACTCAACACCTCTATGCTTCGCAACAGTATATGCATCTCTAGTATTTTGTAAAGCTTTAATAGTTGCTTTTACAACGTTATGAGGGTTAGAAGAGCCTTTAGACTTAGCTAATACGTCCTTAATTCCAACGCTTTCAAGAACTGCACGCATTGCACCTCCAGCGATTACACCAGTACCATGAGAGGCTGGCTTAATAAAAACTTGAGCACCAGCGTATCTGGATTCTTGCTGATGTGGAATTGTATCATTAATTATAGGAACCTTAATTAAGTTCTTTTTCGCATTGTCAATTCCTTTAGCAATAGCTTCAGTAACTTCATTTGCTTTTCCAAGTCCATATCCAACGATACCATTTTCGTTACCTACTACTACTATAGCAGAAAAACTAAAATGTCTACCCCCTTTGGTTACTTTAGTAACACGTTGAATTCCGACCAAACGATCTTTCAACTCTATCTCACTAGACTTAACTCTTTTTGTATTTGCGTTAGCCATATTTGTATTGTGTTTCTTTTTCTTTATTAAAAGTTTAACCCTGCTTCTCTTGCACCATCTGCAACAGATTTTACCCTACCGTGATAGAGATAACCATTCCTATCAAAGCAAACTGTTTCTATACCAGCTTTTTTTGCTTTTTCAGCAATCAACTTGCCGACTTTTATGGATTTTTCTGACTTTGTCCCTTTTTCTGAAGCCAGTTCTTTGTCTCTTGTTGAAGCTGCAACAAGTGTTTTACCACTATCGTCATCAATCAATTGAGCATAAATTTCTTTGTTACTTCTAAAAATTGACATGCGAGGTCTTTCTGCAGTTCCACGAACTACTTTACGAACCCTTCTTTTAATCCTCGTTCTTCTTTCTAACTTACTTAATGCCATAGTTTATCTTATTTTGCTGCAGCTTTTCCTGCCTTTCTTCTAATGTATTCGCCAACAAATTTAACACCTTTACCTTTATATGGCTCTGGCTTTCTAAATGATCTCAGTTTTGCTGAAACTAACCCTAACAACTCCTTGTCGTGCGATTCGAAAGTCACAAGTGGATTTTTACCTCTTTCAGAAACCGTGGTTACTTTAATCTCCTCAGGCAGTTCAAAAATTACTGGATGGGAAAAACCCAATGCCAACTCTAATCTTTGTCCTTGATTTGAGGCTCTATAACCAACACCTACAAGTTCTAGATCTTTTCTATATCCTTCAGTTACACCAACAACCATGTTGTATACCAAAGCACGGTAAAGTCCATGTTTTGCTTTGTGATCTTTTTGATCACTGTGTCTTTCAAACGTAACTTCTCCTTCATTTACATTAACAGTAATTATAGGATCAACAGTTTGCTCTAATTGTCCTTTAGGACCTTTAACGCTAACAATGTTATTATCGGAAACCTTAACCTCAACTCCTTGAGGTATACTTACCGGTGCTAAACCAATTCGTGACATAACTTTTCGTTCTTCTATTTATCTTAATATATGTGGCATAATACCTCGCCACCTACTTTTTCTTTCCTTGCTTCTTTATCAGTCATTACTCCTCTTGAAGTAGAGATAATAGCAATTCCTAATCCATTCAATACTCTAGGTAAGTTATCGGATTGGGTATATTTTCTCAAACCAGGCTTGGATATCCTTTTCAAGTCTTTGATCGCAGAAATCTTAGATACAGGATGGTACTTTAGAGCAATTTTAATAATCCCTTGTGGGTGATCTTGCTCTACAAACTTATAATTTAAAATATATCCTTTCTCAAAGAGTATTTTTGTTATCTCTTTTTTTAGATTAGAGGCAGGAATTTCAACAATTCTATGTTTAACTGCAACCGCATTCCTTAATCTAGTCAGATAATCTGATATTGGATCTGTCATTCTTCCTTAATTTAATTTACCAACTTGCTTTTTTGATACCGGGAATAAGTCCGGCGCTTGCCATTTTTCTAAACTTAACTCTAGAAAGTCCAAATTGGCGCATATATCCCTTTGGCCTTCCAGTCAAATTACAACGATTATGTAATCGTACTGCTGCTGAATCTCTAGGAAGTTTTTGCAAACCCTCATAATCTCCCGCTGCTTTTAATTCGGCTCTTTTTTTAGCATATTTTGCTACTATTCTCTCACGCTTCCTTTCACGCGCTTTCATTGATTCCTTAGCCATAGCTTATTGTTCTTTTTTATTTTTCTTAAATGGCATTCCAAACTCCTTCAACAACGCTCTTGCCTCTTCATTAGATTTGGCTGTTGTTACAAAAGATATGTCCATACCAGTAATTCTATTTACCTTATCTATATCGATTTCAGGAAAAATAATTTGTTCTTTCACTCCCATCGTATAATTCCCTCTTCCATCAAAACCTCGGTTTTGAACACCATCAAAGTCACGTGTTCTCGGTAGAGAAACTGCAATTAGTCGATCTAAGAATTCATACATTTTAGAACCTCTTAAGGTTACTTTTGCACCAACTGGCATTCCTTTTCTAAGTTTAAAGTTAGAAATATCTTTCTTAGAGTAAGTTGGTACTGCTTTTTGTCCAGATATAGTTGTCATTTCATCAATAGCTGATTCAATTAACTTTTTATCTGCAACAGCTCCACCAACTCCTTGGTTAAGTGATATTTTAACTAAACGAGGAATTTCCATTGAACTCTTATAATTAAAGGTCTTCATCAAGTTTCCCTTGATTTCCTCGTTGTACTTGGTTTTTAATCTCGGTGTATCCATTACTTAATTACCTCCCCGGATTTTTTAGCGTATCGAACTGATTTATTATCTACTATTTTTCTACCTACTCGGCTAGCTTCGCCAGTAGAAGGATCAATCAGCATCACATTTGAAATGTGAATTGGCGCATCTTGTTTAACTATCCCTCCATCTTGGTTTTGGGCATTGGGTTTTGTATGGCGACTATTCTTTCGAATGTTATCTCCTTCCAAAATAACCCTAGAAGTTTGTGGCAATACTTTTATCACCTTTGCTTCTTGACCTTTAGAAACTCCGGCTATTACTTTAACCGTATCCCCTTTTTTGATGTTCAATTTCTTACTCATCTTTGCTTTAAGTCTATTTACAGCACTTCTGGTGCTAGTGAAACAATTTTCATAAATTGCTTTTCGCGCAATTCACGAGCAACAGGGCCAAATATACGTGTACCTCTCATTTCGTTATTTTCGTTCAACAAAACTACTGCATTGTTGTCAAAACGTATGTAAGATCCATCTTGTCTTCTGATTTCTTTTTTTGCTCGCACTATTACGGCTTTAGAGACAGCACCCTTTTTAATATTACCTGAAGGTATAGCCGACTTTATAGATACAACTATTTTATCTCCAATAGATGCATACCTTCTGTTGGTACCGCCTAATACGCGGATGCATAGCACTTCTTTGGCGCCACTATTATCCGCAACTGTTAATCTCGATTCCTGCTGTATCATAATTACTTAACTCTTTCTATTACTTCAACTAATCTCCAGTTCTTATTTTTACTCAATGGACGTGTTTCCATAATTCGCACGGTATCACCAATATTACAGTCATTCTTCTCATCATGAGCCATAAATTTAGCGGTTTTCTTAATAAACTTACCGTACATCGGATGTTTGTCGCGGCCACTCACAGCAATGGTAATTGTCTTATCCATTTTATTGCTTACAACCACACCGACTCTTTCTTTTCTTAGATTTCTAGTGTTATCCATCGGAAATTTTATTTAACTTGAGTTGATATCAACTCTCTTTTTCTTATTTCTGTTTTTAATCGAGCAACTGCTCTTCTAACCAATTTTATTTGGCTTGGGTTTTCCAAGGGAGAAACAGCATGATTCATTTTCAGCTTTGTCAACAATTCTGACTGATCCACAAGATTCTCTTGCAAGTCATCTCCACTCAAATCCTTTATATCTATTTGCTTCATTTCGCTTTAGCTTTAAGCTTTGTAATCTCTACGTACTACAAATTTTGTTTTTACTGGTAATTTTTGTGCAGCCAGTCTTAATGCTTCAGTAGCTACTCCTAAAGAAACACCATCTGCCTCAATTAAGATTCTACCTGGTAAAACTGGTGCAACAAAATGATCTGGTGCTCCTTTACCCTTTCCCATTCTAACTTCAGCAGGTTTTGTAGTAACCGGTTTATCTGGGAAAATTCGAATCCAAATCTGTCCTTCTCTTTTCATATATCTAGTAACTGCAATCCTTGCTGCTTCAATTTGTCTTGAAGTAATCCATGCAGTTTCCATTGTTTTGATAGCGAAACTTCCAAATGCAATCTGATGACCTCTTTGCGCAATCCCTTTCATGCGCCCTTTCTGCATCTTCCTATATTTCGTTCTTTTAGGCTGTAACATCTTTGTTTATTTTTACGCTTATTTGTGTCGTTTATTTTCTTTTTCTTCCGCCTCTACCTCTTGCAGGAGCTTTGCCGCCACCACCTTTGTTAGAAACAATATTTGGCGATAAATCTCTTTTGCCGTATACTTCTCCTTTACATATCCATACTTTCACACCAATTCTACCGTATGATGTATGTGCTTCTGTTAACGCATAATCTATATCAGCTCTAAAAGTATGCAATGGAATACGTCCTTCTTTATAGAATTCTGTTCGGGCCATTTCAGCACCACCTAATCTACCGCTAACCATAATCTTAATTCCTTCAGCACCCATTCTCATGGTAGAAGCAACAGACATTTTAGTTGCACGACGGAAAGATACTCTCCCTTCAATTTGGCGTGCTACGCTATCAGCAACTAATTTCGCATCAAGCTCAGGTCTTTTGATTTCAAAGATGTTGATTTGAACCTCTTTTTGAGTTATCTTTTTTAACTCCTCTTTCAGCTTGTCAACTTCTTTTCCACCTTTGCCAATAATAATTCCTGGTCTACTTGAATTTATAGTAACAGTAATTAGCTTTAGTGTTCTCTCTATAATAATCTTAGAAATGTTTGCTTTAGTCAAGCGCGCATTTAAATACTGACGAATTTTATCATCTTCAGCGATTTTATCAGCATAATCACGACCACCATACCAGTTAGAATCCCAACCTTTGATGATTCCCAGTCTATTTGAAATTGGATTTACCTTTTGTCCCATTCTACAGTATTCTTATTTTGTTATAATTTCTTCCGTTACTTTATCTACCGCTAAGGTTACGTGGTTCGAACGCTTTCTAATACGATGTCCTCTACCTTGTGCAGCAGGTCGCAACCTTTTGAGCATTCTTGCACTATCAACCTTTACTTCGCTTACGATAAGTCGATTATCCTCAGGTCGTTCTCCTTCATTTTTAGCTTCCCAGTTTGCAATTGCTGAACGCAACAACTTTTCCATTCTAACTGCAGCTTCTTTAGGACTAAATTGCAACAATGATAATGCATGAAAAACCTCTTCACCGCGTATCATATCTGCAACCAATCTCATCTTTCTAGGTGAGGTTGGACAGTTTTTTAATGTTGCAAAACTGTAGCTCTTCTTAGCTTCTTTCGTTGCTTCCGCTCTATTTCTTTTACGTACTCCCATTTCTTAAATATTATCTTTTTCCTAAGTCTTTTCGGTTTCCACTATGACCTCTAAAAGTCCTTGTTGGAGAAAACTCTCCAAGCTTGTGTCCAACCATATTCTCAGTAACATATACTGGAATAAATTTGTTGCCATTGTGAACTGCTATAGTTAAACCTACAAAGTCGGGCGTAATCATAGTTGCTCTTGACCATGTTTTTAAAACAGACTTCTTGCCTGCTGCTTGCATGCTCTCAACTCGCTGTGCGAGTTTGTAATGTACAAATGGAGGCTTTTTTAATGAACGACTCATATTATATTATTTCTTTCTTCTTTCAATGATATACTTGTTGGATGCTTTTTTAAGCTCACGCGTTTTAAATCCTTTAGCTGGAAGACCCTTTCTAGATCTTGGATGACCACCAGAGGCGCGACCTTCTCCACCACCCATTGGGTGATCTACCGGGTTCATCGATACTGGTCTAGTTCTAGGACGACGACCAAGCCATCTAGATTTTCCTGCTTTACCGCTTCTTTCTAGGTTGTGCTCAGGATTGGATACAGATCCAATTGTAGCCAAACATGTTCCAAGAACCAATCTAATTTCAGATGACGGCATTTTTATTCCAACATACTTTCCTTCACGTGATACAACTTGTGCATACGTACCTGCTGATCGTACAAGTTTAGCTCCCTGGCTTGGCTTTAATTCAAGGTTATGAATTACAGCTCCCATTGGAATCTCAGACAAGTACATCGCATTTCCAATCTCAGGCTCAACACCTTTACCAGAATTTATTTTTTGACCAACAACAAGTCCTTTTGGTGCAATAATATAACGCTTCTCCCCATCTGCGTAAACTGCTAGTGCAATTCTTGCAGAACGATTTGGATCGTATTCTATTGATGCGATTGTTGCAGGTACTCCAAATTTATTCCTTTTGAAATCAATTTCTCTGTATTTCCTCTTATGACCGCCACCAATATAGCGCATTGTCATTTTCCCTGAACTATTCCTACCTCCTGACTTACCAGTTCCTTTCATCAAAGCCTTTGTTGGCTTAGCTGGTGAAAGTTCTACAAAGGTAGCAGCATACTTATGACGCTGACCTGGTGTAGATGGTTTTAATCTCTTTACTGCCATTACTTAATGCTTTATATAGTGCTAAAAAAATCAATTGAATCACCATCTGCTAGGCTTACAATTGCTTTTTTAAATTTATTTGACCGACCTTCTACCATTGCTGTTTTTGTAAATCTACTTTTGAACTTCCCTTTGTAGTTCATCGTTCTCACATCTTCTACAGCAACACCATACATTTTTTCTACGGCCGTTTTTATTTGTAATTTATTGGCCTTATGATCAACGACAAAACCATATAGATTTAACTGCTCTGTGAGCTCTGTCATCTTTTCTGTAATAATAGGTTTCTTTAATATACTCATCACCAATAATTTAACTTAATATACTTTCTATTTTCTCTAAAGCTCCCTCTGCAACCAAAACACTCTTCGCATTCATTAAATCGTAAGTATTTAAACTTGAGGCAGTTACTACTTTCGCTCTTTGCAAATTTCGGGACGACAAATATAAGTTTTTATTTAAATCCCCAACTATCAATAACGTTTTTTTATCGTTACTTTTTAAATTGTTTAGAATTCCAACAAAATCCTTTGTTTTTGGCTGATCAAAACTCAAGTCTTCAATTACTTGAAGTGCTCCATCTTTTACTTTATAGCTCAAGGCTGATCGTCGTGCAAGTTTTTTAAGTTTCTTGTTCAACTTAAAAGAATAATCTCTAGGCTTGGGACCGAAAACGGTTCCTCCACCTCTAAATATAGGAGACTTAATACTTCCTGCTCGTGCAGTTCCTGTACCTTTTTGCTTCTTTATCTTTCTTGTACTTCCAGAAATTTCAGCTCTTTCCTTTGTTTTTGCAGTACCTTGTCTCTGGTTTGCTAAGTATTGCTTAACATCCAAATAAATAGCATGATCATTAGGCTCAATACCATAAATGGCATCTGAAAGCTCAACTTTCTTCTTGCTATCTTTCCCGTCTTTATTTATAATGCTTAATTCCATTTCTTCTTACTCCTAAGGTATATTAATTACTAATGACAATGGTAGAACCTTTAGCTCCCGGAACTGATCCTTTAACTACAATCAAGTTCTTCTCAGGGTATACTTTAATTACTTCAAGGTTTTGGATGGTAGCTTTTTTATTACCTTGTTGTCCAGGCATTTTCTTCCCTTTAAATACTCTTCCTGGGGTTGAGGCACCGCCAATAGACCCTCCAGATCGAACTTGACTTTGCTGACCGTGCGTACGCTCCGATCCGGCAAATCCATGTCTTTTTACAACTCCTTGAAATCCTTTTCCTTTTGATATGCCGCTAACATCAACCCAAGTTCCTTCGGTAAAAATGTCTACTTTCAGTTCATCTCCAAGCTTAGCATCTGCCAAACCATCCACTTCAATTAAGTGACGTTTTGGAGTAGTATTTGCTTTCTTAAAGTGCCCTTGCATCGCAGAGGAGGTTCTTTTCTCTTTGCGATCGCCAAAGGCAATTTGAACTGCATCGTAGCCATCAGTATCTACTGTCTTGACTTGTGTAACGACACAAGGACCGGCCTCCAAAACTGTGCATGGAATATTTTTTCCCTCGGCACTGAAGACGCTAGTCATCCCTATTTTTTTTCCTAGTAAACCTGGCATTTTAATTAAATATTAAATAATAATTATACTTTAATTTCTACATCCACACCACTTGGCAGCTCAAGCTTCATCAAAGCATCAACTGTTTTTGAAGTTGAACTGTAAATGTCTAACAAACGTTTGTAAGAAGAGAGTTCAAATTGCTCCCTTGCTTTTTTATTAACGTGTGGTGATTTTAACACAGTGAATATTCTTTTGTGGGTTGGCAATGGAATTGGACCACTAACCACCGCTCCAGTAGATTTAACTGTTTTAACGATCTTTTCAGCTGATTTATCAACGAGGTTAAAATCGTATGACTTAAGCTTTATGCGAATTTTCTGATTCATCTTTTAAATATTAAGCTTCTATTTTACCATTTGCTTTAGCAATTACTTCTTCTGAAACGTTCTTCGGCGCGGCCTCAAAGTGTGAGAACTCCATTGTTGAAGTTGCACGTCCTGATGAAATGGTACGTAAATCTGTTACATAACCAAACATCTCAGATAAAGGAACTTTAGCCTTTATTACTTTTGATCCAGAACGGTCTCCCATTCCTTCTACCTGCCCTCTTCGTTTGTTCAAATCACCAACGATATCACCCATGCTCTCTTCTGGTGTTAACACCTCTACCTTCATAATGGGCTCAAGTAAAATTGGCTGTGCCTTAGGAACTGCTGCTCTAAAAGCCATTCTAGCGGCAATCTCAAATGATAGCTGGTCAGAATCCACTGGGTGATAAGATCCGTCGCGGAGTGTTACTTTCAAACTATCGATAGGATAGCCTGCTAAAACTCCATTGTCCATAGAATCTTTAAATCCTTTTTCAACAGAAGGAATAAATTCTTTTGGAACGTTCCCTCCTTTAATTTCGTTGACAAATTCCAAACCTTGAAACTCTTCATTTTCAACGGGTTCAATTGTTATTTGAATGTCGGCAAATTTACCTCTACCACCCGACTGCTTTTTATATACTTCTCTATGATCAACTTTGCCTTGTATAGCTTCTTTGTATGAAACCTGAGGTGCTCCTTGATTACATTCAACTTTAAATTCGCGTTTTAAACGATCAATAATAATGTCTAAGTGCAATTCTCCCATTCCACTCAATACTGTTTGACCAGTGTCTTTATCTGTGTGAATGGTTAAAGTTGGATCTTCTTCAGACAACTTTGATAATGCCATTCCCATTTTATCAATATCTGCTTGAGTTTTTGGCTCAATTGCGATTCCAATTACAGGCTCTGGAAAATCCATAGACTCCAATACTATTGGATGCCCTTCTTTACAAAGTGTATCTCCTGTTTTAATATCTTTAAATCCAACCAATGCAGCAATATCTCCTGCCTGTAATCTATCTATCTGGCTTTGTTTCTTAGCGTGCATTTGAAAGATTCTTGAAATTCTTTCTTTCTTGCCGGTTCTTGAATTATAAATATATGAACCGGACTCTAATGTTCCAGAATACGAACGAACAAAACACAGACGACCAACAAATAAATCAGTGGCAATTTTAAATGCCAAAGCTGCAAATGGCTCCTCTGAATCTGGTTGTCTACTTTCTGGCTCTCCTGTATCTGGGTTAAAACCTTCAATTGCCTCTGTATCCATTGGCGAAGGTAAAAGCTCCATAACATAATCCAACATTGTTTGAACACCTTTGTTCTTAAAAGCAGACCCACAAACCATAGGCACAACCTCTAATGCAATTGTTGCTTTTCTAAGTGCTGTTAATATTTCGGCTTGCGAGATAGAATTAGGGTCTTCAAAATATTTTTCCATCAAAGTATCGTCAAACTCTGCTACTGATTCCAATAACTTTTCACGATATTCAATTACCTCATCTTTCATATTTTCTGGAATGTCAATCTCCTCATAGGTCATCCCCATGTCTTCATCATTCCAAACCATGGCCTTGTTCATCACTAAATCAACAACGCCTCTAAAGGTTTCTTCAGCGCCAATTGGCAATTGCAATGGCACTGCATTACTCCCTAACATTTCTTTTACTTGGCCGCAAACTTTCAAAAAGTTTGCACCTTGACGGTCCATTTTATTAACAAACCCAATACGAGCAACATTGTAGTTGTTTGCCAATCTCCAGTTTGTTTCCGATTGCGGCTCTACACCATCAACTGCTGAAAATAAAAACACCAAACCATCCAAAACTCGCAATGAACGGTTTACCTCTACGGTAAAATCTACGTGACCTGGTGTATCAATAATGTTAATATGATATTCATTGTCTTTATACGGCCAAAGCACAGTAGTTGCTGCCGATGTAATGGTAATCCCTCTTTCTTGCTCTTGATCCATCCAATCCATGGTAGCAGAACCCTCGTGGGTCTCACCAAGTTTATGGCTTACTCCTGAGTAATACAGAATTCTTTCCGTTGTGGTGGTTTTACCAGCATCAATATGCGCAGCAATTCCTATATTCCTTGTGTATTTTAAATCTCTTTTCGACATCCTATTTTATTTCGATTTTTCTAATGTTAAAATCTAAAATGAGAGAAGGCCTTGTTTGCTTCGGCCATTCTATGCGTATCTTCTTTCTTTTTTACAGCTGCACCTTCTTCTTTTGAAGCGGCGATAATTTCAGCAGCCAATCGCTGTGCCATGGTTTTTTCGTTTCGCTTTCTAGCGTACGAAACCATCCACTTCATCCCCATAGAGGTTTTACGATCATCGCGAATTTGCTGTGGAATCTGGAAAGTTGCCCCTCCGACTCTTCGGCTTCTCACTTCTACTTGTGGGGTTATGTTTTCCAAGGCTTTTTGCCAGGTTTCCAGCCCACCGTCTTCAATCTTCTCTTTTACAATGTCAATAGCATCGTAAAAAATACTGTAAGCAATGCTTTTTTTACCGTGCAACATTAAGTTGTTCACGAAACGCGTTACCTCCTGACTCTGAAATCTAGGATCTGGAAGTAAAGGTCTTTTTTTAGCTCTGGTCTTTCTCATGTTTTCTACTTAAGAACGATTTATTTCTTTGGTTTTTTTGCACCGTACTTTGATCTTCTTTGAGTTCTTCCCTCAACACCTGCGGTATCTAAGGCGCCTCTAACAATGTGATAGCGCACACCAGGAAGATCTTTAACTCTTCCTCCGCGAACTAAAACAATGGAGTGTTCTTGCAAGTTGTGTCCCTCTCCAGGAATGTATGCGTTCACCTCTTTTCCATTAGTTAAACGAACCCTCGCTACTTTTCTCATCGCTGAATTTGGTTTCTTTGGTGTAGTGGTATAAACACGCACACAAACACCTCTTCGCTGCGGACAAGATTCTAAAGCAGCTGATTTGCTGGTTTCTTTTAATCTGGTTCTACCTTTTCTTACAAGTTGCTGTATTGTTGGCATAAGCTCTTAAATAAGTCAATATAATATTTATCTTGTTTTTTTGGGGATGCAAATGTACAAGAATTTTTAATTAATTCAAGCAGTAAAATGCTTTTTTTTTATTGTAATTGAAAATATTACCAAAAAAGCCATCAATCAGGGTCTAAGGAAATGATTAATCTAAAAAAACACAATAGCTATTTCGCATTTCTTAGTTAAGCATTTTGGTGAAGTCAATTAATTTTACAAAACCATCTTTTAGCTGTAAATAGAAATTAACTTGAAATGGGTTCATTCCAATTCTCCATTTTAGTATAAGCAAAAGTTTTGAATTATAGATATAGTCTTACTGCATTTAAGACTCCTTTTTCAAAACAACTGCTATAAAAAGGAAAAAGCCATGTTTATAAAAATCATGTCTTTTTCCCAATAATATTTTATTTCACTTTTGCGATAAAGCTAATTCGGAGCTTTTGTCTTTTACAATTCTACAAAAGGTTTCAAACTATATAATAACACAAAAGCCACTCCTTTTATTGAAACAATTGTTTTAAAGTTGCTTTTAAGGAATTTAATTTCTTTTACAACAGCTATATACTACCTGCTAATTAACAACTTAGAAGATTTTAATAGTGTAGACTCAGCATAAAAATGAACCAAGTACAACCCATTGCTTAAGCCCTCTGTGTTTACTCCTTTGGTATTTGCAGTAGTTTTTAACATAAGCTGTCCTAATGTACTGTATACTTTCACTTCGGTAATACTTGCGTCATTCTTCCATGACACAAAGTCGCTTGCTGGATTTGGAAATACATAGGTATTCTCTAACGCAAGCTTCTTTTCAAAAATTCCTGTGGTAGTATCACTAACATCAAACTTCCACATGTCGTTTGGATAGTTCTGAAAATAACGGTTAAGCCCACCAAAATAA
>Ga0079223_10000323_pt1 | contig 22895 bp, 26 predicted proteins | sample Stecom2011_FD_75072 | JGI IMG/M metagenome (GOLD analysis project Ga0079223, IMG submission 75072) | Agricultural soil microbial communities from Utah to study Nitrogen management - Steer compost 2011 | ecosystem: Environmental > Terrestrial > Soil > Agricultural land | place: USA: Utah...
ATAGAGTAGTCTAGGCTTTACAGAACAGATTTTGTTGCATATTATTAATATGTGATTATTACCAGCCCAGCTGGAATTAATTTAAGGAGATGTGACGATGCGAGTTATTGTCGACAAGGATTATCAAACTCTGAGCAGGCGGGCCGCACTTTTTTTGGCAGGAGAAATTATTCGTAAGCCGGACACTGTCTTGGGCTTGGCCACGGGTTCAACTCCTGTTGGTACATATCAACAATTGGTCAAGCTGCATCAGGAAAGAATGGCGGATTTCAGTGAAGTGACGACCTTTAACTTAGATGAGTACTACGGCGTTTCGCCGGACAACCAGTGCTCATACGCATGGTTCATGGATCACCATCTCTTTGGCCATGTCAACGTCCAGAGGAACAATATCCACATTCCCAACGGCCTAACCCAGGATGTGGAGCTAGAATGCCGGAATTACGAAGATAAAATCCAACAAGCTGGGGGCATTGAAGTGCAATTGCTGGGAATCGGCCGCAATGGTCATATAGGCTTCAACGAGCCCAGTTCTGAGTTTGCTGCCCACACCAGCCTAGTTGAGCTGGACCAGGGGACCATCGAAGCCAATTCCCGTTTCTTTGACTCCCGGGACCAAGTTCCTCGCCAGGCCATCAGTATGGGAATTAAGTCCATAATGAAAGCTCGCCGCATCCTTTTGCTGGCAAATGGATCGGAAAAAGCCGAGGCAATTTATAATACCCTTTGCGGTCCCATTACTCCCCAGTGCCCTGCTTCGGTGTTGCAATTACATCCTGATGTCACCATTATGGTGGATAAAGAGGCAGGCAAAGATCTTCCCAGAGAGTGCTAGCTATTCCGGAAACTCCAGGTCAAATTCTCGTAGCTCTTGACGCAACTCTGGTGTCAACATTCCACCTTGACTGGATTGAACCATGACAGGTCCCCAGTTGTAATTGGCCTCAATTATGACTGGACCCTGGGGAGTAGCTGCAACATCCCAGCCCACTGTATGAATAAATGGTGTAACCCTGGCGGCCTTGAGGGCCAACTGGACAATCTTATCCCATTGAGGAATCTTTTCTCCCTCAAAGATTACTCCTGTTTCGGGATGGCGAGAATGCCGGGTGCCGCCAAATTCTGGCCGCACCACTCCTTGACCGATAATCCCGGTTTCGATATCGATGCCGGCGGCAATTCCCTCAGTATGCCAGTTGTCGGTATTTCTGCCCTCACCGCCGATGCGTAGCACCGCCAGGGCGACTTCGGCATCGCCGGCATGGTTCAGCAAGGTAACAACCCGACAGGTATTGACGGAGCTGGGATTAAACCTGGTCAAGTCAGGATGTCCCACAATTTGCTCTTCCAATAGAAACCCTTGGTGACTGTAGTTCACCTTTTGGGACATGTGTTTTACCAAGGCAGACAGATTGTATTCCTGGCCACCGCGGTCTACGAAGAGGATGTCGGCTTGTTCTTTCTTTTCCAAGACTAGGACCGAAGTTCCGGTGGCTCCTGCCAATGGTTTGGCCACAAAGTGAGTGATCTTATTCCTTTCTACCCAGGCCTGGAGTTCATTTTCGTTGCGAAGTGGGTTTGCTTCCATATCACTGCCGTAGACGGGATGGAACATGCCATATAACTGGGGGACAGGTAGTCCCCGCTGGCTGTAAAAACTGTTGAACAAGAGTTTGTTCTCCAGTAGGGGCGCCCATTCAGGCGCATTGAGGGTGGGACGCAATTTTTTTTCGGCATCGTGGATGCGCAGAAATTCTTTCATTTCCTTTCTGCCCATATCTCGACGCCCAAATTCATAGGAGCGATACTCTATCGGTGAAAGGTGCCAGTAGGCACCCATCCAAAGCATCTCTGCATACTGACGAATGGATGATTTGTAACCGGCCTTGCGGGTGGGTTGGATATTGCTGATAATCCTGCGGATTCTGCTCATTCTACATAATCAGTCCTTTCAAAGTGAGGAATGGCCGTACACATAAAATTCGTTGGCCAGCTGTTGTTCTCCTGCCGCGGATTGGCTATAATGATAAGAAAACCAAGTGGAAGTGGTGTATTATGAAGCTTTTTAAAGAAGAAGTGGTCCGCATGTTGGCGGACTTGGTTCCTATTGAAGCAGAACAGATTAGCGAAGACCTTGAATTTCCACCTAGTCCTGACATGGGGGATTACGCCTATCCCTGTTTTAAGCTGGCCAAGCATCTGCGCAATGCACCGCAAAGGATTGCTACTGATTTGGTCGACAAGATGCAAGACAGCCCGTTGTTTAGTAGCGTGGAGGCTGCAGGCCCGTATATCAACTTTTTTTGCAATCGCAGGGCTCTGGCCAAGTATACCTTGGATATCGTGGCTGAGCAGGGTGACCAATATGGGCATCAGGACTTGGGCCAAGGAGAGACCGTCTGCATCGATTTTTCTGCTCCCAACATAGCTAAACCCTTTGGTGTGGGTCATTTGCGCTCCACTGTTATCGGAAACTCTCTGCATCGAATTCACTCAGCCCTGGGATATAAGTCTGTGGGGATTAACCATATCGGCGACTGGGGAACTCAGTTTGGCAAACTGATTGCCGCTTATCTGCGCTGGGGTGATAAGGCTAGTCTGGAACAGGACCCTATTCAGTATCTTTACCGGCTCTACGTCCAGTTCCACAAAGAGGCCGAGGAAGATCCCCAGCTCACACAAGAAGGCCGAAATTGGTTCAAAAAGCTGGAGGAAGGCGACGCCCAGGCCACCGAATTGTGGAAACAATTTCGGGACTTGAGTCTGGCAGAATTTAAGCGGATATACAAAATCCTGGATGTGGATTTCGATTCATGGCAAGGTGAAAGTTTCTACAATGACATGCTGGATGATACTGTGCAGCAAGTGGAGGACTCAGGCTTGTTGCAGCAGTCCCAGGGTGCCTGGATTGTGGACTTGGAGGAGGAGGGCATGCCGCCATGTCTGTTGCGCAAACAAGACGGGGCTACTTTGTACGCCACAAGGGATTTGGCCGCTGCCATGTATCGGCAGCAGACTTGGAAATTTGCCAAGATGCTCTATGTGGTGGGAGTGGACCAATCTTTGCACTTCCGCCAACTCTTCGCCGTACTCAACAAGCTGGGCCACCACTGGGCCGATAAATGCCAGCACATCCCCTTTGGTTTAATTCGATTTAAGGATGGCAAGATGTCTACCCGCCAGGGGACCTTGATTTTCTTAGAAGAGGTCTTGAACAAAGCGACGGAGTTGGCGGAAGAAATCATTGCGGAAAAAAACCCAGACTTGGCCAACAAAGAAAAGGTGGCTCGCCAGGTGGGAATAGGAGCTGTTATCTTCGGCGATCTCAGCAATGACAGAATTAAGGATGTGGAATTTGACTGGGACAAAATCCTGGACTTTTCCGGCGAGACTGCCCCCTACATCCAGTATGCCCATGCTCGGATTTGTAGCATTCTGCGCAAGGCCGGCGGCACCGGCAACTATGATCCTGGCAAGCTGGACACCCAGTACGAAGGGGCTGTGGTATCGGCTCTGAGTAAATTTCCCGAGGCCATTGAACGGGCGGCGGAGACTTGTAAACCTTCAATTATTGCCCGCTACCTCATCGATCTGGCCAAGGAATTTAACCGTTTCTATCATCAGTGCCCTGTGCTCCACGCTCCCGATGATGTGCGTCGGGCTCGCCTGGCCCTCATCGATGCCGTGCGTCAGGTCCTGGCCAACGGCCTGTATCTATTGGGTATCGCTGCTCCACAAGAAATGTAAAAGAAACCGCCCTGGGCGGTTTTTTCGCGTCAATGTAACCTTTTCTCCACTTCCTGGGCTATCTCGCCGACGGAAATCTTTTTTCCTTGGGAAATCATATCGTCCCCCACGAAGACAACGGGCGTCTCATATTCTGGACCGATATTGGGAGCGGAGTGGAAATTGTTCAGGGCATCCTCAATGGTCATGTAAGACACGTCCACCTGGCCGGGATAGCGAGTCTCCAGTTGGTTTTTGGTAAATTGGCTAACCTTGTGCCAGTCATTGGTGGCATCATGCCCCAGATCCTCTCCTAAAATCAAGACGGAAACTTTGCTCATACCAGCACCTCCGTCTATAGTTTGCCACCTTTAGAAAAAAAATTTCCCGTTCCCAGCAAATTTTGTTGACAGAAATAGCCAAGGATGCTACTATTATGTCACGCGATATATCGTTACACATAATAAGGAGGTGGTGGCACTGGCTAAAAATATGGTGCCCATGACCGAGGCCATGTACTATATCTTGTTAGCTCTGTGTCAACCCCTGCACGGGTATGCCATCATGGGAGCAGTGGGAGAATTATCCAGGGGCCGGGTTCCCATGGGTCCGGGAACATTGTATGGGGTGCTAAACAGAATGGAGAAGGAGAGGCTGATTGAGCTGGCCACAACCGACGGGCGCAGAAAGACCTATATTATTACTGCTGCCGGCCGGGAGGCTCTGTGCCAGGAGTACTTGCGCTTGTCTGCCATGGTGGCTGATGGCAAGGACTTAATAGAGGAGGAGGGGAAAAATGCGTAAAAAAAAGAAGCGCCGCTTATTTTGGTTTGAATGGGGTGCAATTGAGGAGGCAGAATCTTGGTTGATGGATTTGGCCGCGCAAGGCTGGCACCTCAGCGGCTCTGGCCCGATATTTTGGCATTTTTCCCAAGGGGAACCCCAGGAAATCCGGTACAGATGTGATGTTTTCCGCCGGGATGAAGAGTTTCAAGAGAGGATTAGTGTGTATACCCAGGCTGGCTGGGAGTATGTCACCAGCATCAATCGCCAGGTCCATGTATTCCGGGGCCCGGCAGATGAGGCACCAGAAATCCACACCGAACCAGTGGAGATGGTCCCTTCCATTTCCTTGTTGTTGCGTCCGTATATTTGGCTGGGCCTATTCCCATTAACAGCGGTGGCAATGTTGTTAATAAGCATATTTGGTTATGGTACCATCCCCTGGATGCTACTGCACTTTGACAATCTCAGCCTTATTTTTCTATTGGTGCAGATATTTTACCTGTTTGTTGTGGGAAGAGGAATTATCGGCGTGCTGAGGAAAAGAAGCAAACTGCGGCGGGGAATGCCGCTGGCCCATGGCAAGTCATACCGGCGCTACCTAGCTACAATGCCCGGAATACTGGTTGCGATCTTGGCCTTGTCCGTGTTGGCACTTGGTTTCTCAATCAATGTATTTAGTTCAGAAGGGATCTCACCCTTTCCGGAAAATGAAGTGCCGGTGGTGCGCATTTTTGAATTGATTCCGGAAGCACAGTATGTTCCCGGGGAATCCATGGATACGGATTATGACAATGGGTACAGAACCTCCACCAGTTTCTTGGTACCTTGGCAGTGGTTTTCCTACGAATTCGCCGGTCAAGTTACGGGCCAGGGTGCATACCAGACGTCCCTTATTACTTCCGCCTATCGGGCCAGAACGCCTGGACTGGCTAATCGCTTGGCGCGGGAACTTGTTCGCAACTCTCCCTATACTCCCGATGGCTATGCCAGAAATATGCATCGGGTGGAATCTTTTACCGGGGGAATGTGGCTGCACCAGGATGGGAACATCCATGAGTTCGTTATCCTGGAGGAGGACTATGTATTCCATGTTTTGTATAATGGTCTGGAACCTGTGGAAGACCTCGTTGATTTGCTGAACCATAAGATTACCAAGCGCGATTTGGAAATGACCTATGGGCAATGCCCTTCCCCGCGCGCTGATGCAGGTACAGATTTTTCGCTGTGCTCAGAATGACAATGAGGGAACACTCAGAAGGACATACCCTTGCCATTCAAATTCTCCTCTTTCAACGGAGCTCCCTCCCTTTTGTCATTCTGAACGGAGCACAGCGGAGTGAAGAATCTTTACTCCCAACGATTGCCCGGTACAACTTTAGGTGGCAGACTGCTGAGGATAGAGGAGAGAACGAAAAACGACATGGAAAACGGGAGCAAAAGCTCCCGTTATTTTAATATCTGTCCAGGTAGGAATTGATTTCCCAGCGATGGACTTGTTCAGCGTATTCGTCCCATTCCCGGTACTTGCCTTCCAAAAAGCGCTGAAAGGTCTGGGCACCCACGGCTTCTCGAATTAGGGGGTCTTGTTCCGCCGCCTGGAGGGCTTCGTATAGGTTTTGGGGCAGCTGTTCTACCTTGTTCTGCTCCACCAGTTCCTCCAGCTCTCCGTTTACCGGTTGGGGCGGAGTTATCTTGTTCTTGATTCCGTCCAGGCCTGCCTTGAGCATGATGGCAAAGACCAGGTACGGGTTGGCGGTGGGGTCGGGGCTGCGGTATTCCACCCGGGTGGCTTTTCCACGAATGTTGGGAATGCGAATCAGGGCGCTGCGATTCGTGCTGGACCAGGAAATATTGGTGGGGGCTTCATAGCCCGGCCGTAACCGCTTGTAACTGTTAACGGTGGGGTTGGCAAAGGCAGTTATGCCCCGGGCGTGCTTGAGCAGGCCTCCGATATAGTAGAAAGCAACCTGGCTTAATTCTGTCTCGGTGTTGGGGTCGTGGAATATATTATCTTCCCCCTGAAATAGGGACTGATTGCAGTGCATGGCCGATCCATTTTGGCCGCTGAGGGGTTTGGGCATGAAGGTGGCATATAAGTTATGGCTGAGGGCAATGTTTTTGACGATGTCTCGAAAGGTCACCCAATTATCGGCGGTGCGCAGGGCTTCGTCATATTTAAAGTCCACTTCATGCTGGCCCGGGGCCACCTCGTGGTGGGATGTTTCGATTCGAAAGCCCATCTTTTTCATGGTCAGGACGATGTCTCGCCGGGCGTCTTCGCCTTTATCCACCGGGGACATATCAAAATATCCGGCCTTGTCGTGGATATTCATGGTGGGTTGGTCATTTTCATCGGTGTGGAATAGGAAAAACTCTCCCTCGGGGCCGACATTTAGTTCAAAGTCCATGTCCTGGGCCTCCCGGAGAATGCGCTTCAGAGTGTTGCGGGGACAGCCGGAGAAGGGGTTCCCCTGGGGCGTATGCACATCGCAAATCATGCGAGCCACACCCTTTTCCCGGGGACGCCAGGGCATTATCTCCAAAGTCTTGGGGTCGGGGACCAAGTACCGATCTGATTCGTCTATGCGGGCAAATCCATCCACCGATGACCCGTCAAACATCAAGTACCCATCCAAGGCACTTTCCAATTCATCGGTGGTGACGCTGACACTTTTGAGGATGCCGAAGATATCGGTAAACTGGAAGTTAATGAATTCTATCCCCAGTTGGGAAACCTTCTCCAGCACTTCCCGTTTCTCTGCTTCTGTACAACTGATACAAATCTCCATCCTTTATTATTTGTTGATGATATTTTGGCAAATTCTCTGCGGGCTAGCAAAGAGTCAGAATGTCATCACCCTCCTAAAAACTGCTATACTAATTATACTTAAACCACATATTCTATAAAGCTGGGAGTTAAGGAGAAAAACGGCCGTATGCTGGGCATTTGACAGCAGCAGGATGCTGTTATTGAGGTAGGGTAAATCTGGCCTTGCCTTGGCGTGAGAGGGAGAGCAATGGACAAGGATGGAAAAAGCCCCTGGATTGTTCCAGGAGCTAGAGATAATTTAATTGTGTTCCATGGCCACCGTGAGTTCTGACATGGTCTTTTGTTTTGCATTTAGACGCCTAAGCTCCAATGCCACCCAGAGGCCAGTGACGATGGTAGACAGGGCATCGGCGGTTGGTCCGGCATAGAAGACCCCGTTAATGCCAAAGAATTTTGGCAGGATTAGGACCGCAGGAATAAGGAATAATACTTGGCGGGAGAGGCTCAAAATTGCCGCGGGCTTAGGTTTGCCCACAGCTTGGAAGTAGCTGGCTCCAATTACCTGGGCGCCTATTAGCGGAAGCATGAAGAGAAAAGTTGTCAGTGCATGAGCTCCGAAGGCCGTTAACTCTGCGTCATCGGAGTTAAATAGTCCAACCAACTGGGTTGGGAATAGGTTAATCACGATAGCTCCAGTTACTGAAATCGCAGTGGCCAACAACAGTCCTTTGATCAAGGCTTCTTTGACCCGGTGAAATTGGCCGGCGCCGAAGTTATATCCAATAATAGGCTGTAAACCTTGATTCAATCCGATAATTGGCATGAGAATCAAAGTGGCAACACTCATGACAATTCCCATGGCCGCCAGGGCCAGTTCACCGCCGTAAAATTCCAAGCTGTTGTTGAGGATTACATTTAGAAGGCTGGCTGCCAGCTGGCGGGCGAAGGGAGCGGTGCCAATGGCAACGATGCTAGTAACGTATGCCCACTTCATGCGAATACCAGAGATGCGCAGTTTTACTTGGCTTCTGGTGAGTAGGTAGTGCAGCACCCAAATTGCCGAGACACCCTTTGATAAAATTGTGGCCAGGGCGGCTCCTTTAATTCCCCAGTCAAAAACAAAAATAAAGATGGGGTCCAAAGCGATATTGAGTAGGGCCCCGATGAGCATGGTAATCATTGCTACCCTCGGACTGCCTTCGGCACGAATAAAGTTGTTCATCCCCATGCCAATAGTTAGGAAGATAGTTCCGGATAGTATGATACTTGCATAGTCTCGGGCATAGGGTAACACTTCTTCATTGGCGCCCAGCAGGCCCATTAGGGGATCTAGAAATACCAATCCCACTACAGTTATAATAATTGCAAGGCCCAACAAGAGAATAAAGGCATTGCCCATAATTTCTTGGGCCTCTTTGTCTTTTTTCTCACCCAAGCGTATGGATATCAAGGTGCTGGCCCCAATCCCAATCAGCAAGTTGAAGGCCATGATTATAAGGGTGATTGGGAACTCTACTGTAATTCCTGCCAATCCCAATTTGCCTACTCCGTTACCCACAAATATTCTGTCCACAACATTATAGAGGGCGTTGACCACCATTCCTATAATTGCTGGTATCGAGAACTTTATCAGCAACTTATTAATACTTTCTTTTCCCATTTGAGTCGATTGTTTCATTAGTTCACCCTCTTTACAATTAGGCTAAGTTAGCGATGATGCGATCTAGGAAATCCATAACCATTTGCCTTTCCTGCTGGCTAAAGCCTTGAAAGGCCTTGTCGGTGGTTTGTTTGCTCATTTCCTCTAGTTCGGACAAAAGTTTTTTGGCTTTATCGGTTAGGGTTAAGATTTGGGCTCTTCGGTCCTGAGGATTGACTGTGCGTTGAACCAGTCCCAGGGCTTCTAAGCGGTCGGTTATACCCATGATATTGGCCCTATTGGAGTTCATTCTACGGGCAATGGCGGCCATGGTCAATTCATTGCTGTCGGCATCCTTATGTGTGCAGAGATCGCGGATGACCATCCATTGCGGGGAGGTCAAACCAATGTCATTCATGCGGTTTGTCAAATCCTTGCGGGCTAGACGGGCGGCATTGTTCAACAAATATCCTATACTAATGTACTCCTTCATCATATTCCCCCCTCGAGGAAACTGTTAATATACTAACAGTTTTGTGGGAGAACGGCAACCCTTCTCGCTAAAATTTAGGGGTAGATTCCATTGGAATCTACCCCACAGTCTTAGTTGTCCCAGCTTTGCTTAAACTCAGCAAAAACTGCGTCTAAAATGTTTTCATCGCTAACAGATGCATATTTTTCACTGCCTATGGGAGGGATGACCTCTAGGATGATGACCTCTCCATCTTCTTCATCTTGATCAATTGGGTACATAACTGCATAATCTGTCTCATCGTATGTAACCGTTTTTAAATATTCGCATTCCAACTCATTTCCCTCTTCATCGGACAATACCACTATGCTCCCATTTTCTACCATGTCTGTCTCCCTTCTCATAAGTAATGCGTACATAGTATACTACCTTGGGCCAAGATACAAACAGGTGATTACGATATTTTGGCTAAAATAGTTGTCTTGGGAGATCAAGTGGGATATGGTGTATTTATGAAGGAGGAGTGGTAGTATGGCAAGGAAGATATTGATTGGTCTACTTATACTTTTTACAATGCTGGCTATAACTGGTTGTGTTCCCGGGGACGCTAGGTACGTTGAGCGGCCAGCCGGATTCCTTTGGGGGGTATGGCATGGCTGGATTGCCCCGGTCTCTTTGATTGTTCAAATATTTAATCCTTTGGTTCGGGTGTATGAAGCCAATAATGTGGGCTGGTGGTATGATTTTGGCTTTTACATCGCCATCTTGGGTGGTTTTGGCGGCATTTCTTTAAGTAGAAAGAAGAAACGGGATTAGGTTGTCTGCTATATTATGGAGGGGAGGGGAATTATGAAGAAAAGTTGGATGACGCTGCTATTGGTGCCTGTGCCATTCCTCATTGGGTTTGCAATGAGCAAGATGATGATGTGGGACTTTTTCAGTAGAGGTATGCCACTGCTTCCTATGGGGCTGATATTTGTTGTCTTTTGGGCATGGGTGGGCTCTGTACTGGCCCGCTTGGAGATGAAAAAAGTTTACAGCTTCCTTTTGGGCAATAGCCTCAATATAATATCCTTTTTGTTACTGATTTGGTTCTTTTTGCTTGAACCAGGACCTATTACCAATGTCTGGGTGGGTAGGCTGAACATCTTTGCTCAATATTACATACTTCCGATGGTTAATCTTGCGTCGCAGACTTTTAGAATATTTACCAACCATCTTCATGGCACTATAATCATGTTTTTCTCTAATTTCTTGTTGACCCTGGTCTTTTCCGTAGGTTTTTTCTACCGAGTGAGGAAGGAAGAGTATTGAGCTAATTTCGCACGTTAGGTCCAGCCATCTCCTTGCTGCATGTATACATCAGAAAAAACACAGGCTTTTCCTTTTACCTGTGTTTTTTTATGGTCTTAAATTAGGACCTTTCCAGTCCTTATGAACGGAGCGAAGCGCAGTGAAGAATCCTTACTAGCAACGCTGGACAAGACTGCCTTGTAGCGTCTATGCGGTAAAGATCCTTCGCTACGCTCAGGACGACAGGGGTTAGGCTTCTTTCTTTTCTGGGAGCTTGGGGACAGTCTTCTTTTGCCTGCGGATGGTTTGGGTCCATAAGTTAATAAGTTCTTTGCCGTTGACAAGTTCAATTCCTATTTCGTCGGCGTATTTTTTAGCAGCAGAGGTATAATCTGAGGTGGTCACCACAAAACCACCCAGGGCTCCCTGTCGAACCATTTGAGAGTGGATGATGGCCACCGGTTCAAAGCCGACTTTGTTCTCTAGGGCATAACATTTGACCTGGCCCAGGTAGAGTCCTTCCTCACGTTGGTGCTCGATGTCCACCCCCATGTCGCTGTTGGGTCTAGTGACTGAAGTTTTGCCCCCAAACTGCATTCGGATAATCCTGGCCACAAAGCGTTCAAAATCCAAGGGTTTTTCTCCATCGGGTTCATAGTTAAAGCGAGCGATAAGACCTGCCAGGAGCGAGTCTTTCATTTCGCTATTACATTCCACCAGGCTGGCAACCACGGAATCTAAGTTTTTGGCCTTGTTGCGGTATTCGGCGACCCAGTAGAGGCCAAAGCCGAGAACTCCAAAGAGGGCTAGTATGATTACAGGACGAATTAGATTTTCCACTATACCACCTTCTTGTAAATAGTATAACAATAAGATGTCCTATATGGTCGGCTTTATACCTCCATGACCAGTTGCGCGAAATTTATTCGTGTTGCGAACAATTTTAGCCCCTATTATGATACAATAGGGTAGTATGAAGGAGGGCTGGCTATGAAAAAAATGGCCAATAGAGAAAAAATATTAAACGGTAACATCCGCAGAATCTTGCTGGTCTTATCTCTGCCCGTTATTTTGGGCAATGCTATCCAGACTATTTATGGTGTGGTGGACATGTACTGGGTTAGTAAATTGGCTGCGGGTGATTTGGCTGTGGCTGCAGTTAATTTCGTCGGTCCACTGATTCACACCGTCATGGCCCTGGGTATAGGCATGAACATCGCGGGGGTGAGCATGGTTTCGCAGTTCATCGGCCTGGGTAAGGAGTATGAGGCGAAAAAGGTCGCTGGGCAATTGGTTACTTTTTCTTTTCTCTTTTCCCTGGTCCTGGCTGTGGCAGGCTTAATCTTTGGCAAACCCTTGTTAATTGCCTTGGGGGCAGAGGCTGAAATCTTAGAGTATGGTTGGGCTTATCTCAGCATTATTTTCTTGGGCGGCCCTACAATGTTTGTGTTCTTTGCGTTTCAGTCCACTAAGCAGGGGCAAGGAGATACCTTGACCCCCATGATCTTGGCTGGTTCTTCTGTGCTACTTAATATCATTCTGGATCCTATTTTTATGTTTGTGTTGGATATGGGAGTGGCGGGAGCTGCCTGGGCCACCGTTGTTTCCCGGGCTTTGAGCACCGTAGCTGGTTTGTACCTCTTATTTTTCACCAACAACGGCCTGCGCCTGGACTTTGCTGATTTGCTCATTGTCCCCAAGCTACTGTTGAAAACAGTTAAGGTTGGTTTGCCTGCGGGTCTTGGCCAATCTGTTACTGGTTTGGGCTTTATGATTATGAACGCCTTTGTCCTCAGTTTCGGTGAATATACCATCGCTGCCTTTGGCATTGGCAATAGGATTAATTCCATGATTTTGATGCCGGCAATGGGTATAGGCGCAGCTTTAGCCACTGTGGTTGGCCAAAACCTTGGAGCAGGCCAGACCCAGCGAGCAGTTAAGGCTGTCAAGGAGAGTATTTTGCTATCTGCTACCATACTTGCGGTGGGGGGTATATGCATGTATTTTGCTGCCCCATCTATTGTGGGTATATTCTCCGACAACCCAGTGGTATTAGAGCAGGGGATATTTTACTTGCGCTTGATTACTCTGTCCATCCCATTAATGGGTATTTTCCAGTCCTTTGTGGGTTGTTTCCAGGGCTCTGGGCACACTATGATGGTAATGTTCTATACTTCTGCCCGGCTGTGGGCGCTGCGCATCCCCTTAATACTGTTGCTTAAATATCTCACTGCCCTGGGTGAGAAGTCTGTATGGTTTGCCATGGTGGGCAGTAACTTTATTATTTGTATTATCGGACTGGCCCTTTTCCTACATGGGCGTTGGAAGGTTCCCATTGTGGACGAAGAAGAGGATTATGTGGGAGAACTGGAAATAGCATAGGCATAAAAAAGAGCGGGGTTTCCGCTCTTTTATATTGCCACGATGCATCCTTCCAGGGGGGCCAAGGTAAGTTTGCCACCGGTATCGCTGTTTTTTTCGTGGGTTGTTAGCAGAACTTGGCCTGGCCGGGGCAGGGTAATGGCCCTGGTTTTTCGGGAGAAGTTTAGAGCTACCAGCAGTTCCTCCTTGCCAGAGCTCCGGGTATAGACATAGCAGTCCCGGGGCACGTCGGTGCGGGATTGGTAGTTCCCTGCCAACAGGGCTGGCTGGTCTTTACGCAGCCAAATCATATTTCTCCAGAAAGTTAGGAGGGAGGTGGGGTCGTGTTTTTGGGTCTCCACATTGCGGGAGTCCAGTTGAGGGCCCACCGGTAACCAGGGGGTGCCCTGAGTGAAACCAGCCTGTTCCGATCCATCCCATTGCATGGGGGTGCGCTGACTGTCCCGGCCCTTGTGGAAGGGCCAGAGGTTTTTCCCCACGGGGTCTTTGATGAGTTTTTTGGGCAGTTTGGGGTCCCGCATGCCGATCTCTTCACCGTAGTATATAAAGGGTGTTCCCGGTAGGGTCAAGAGCAGCATGGCCAGGAGTTTAGCCTGGTCCAGGTCGTCACCCGCCTTACCGTAGCGGCTGATGGCGCGAATGCGGTCATGATTGCTCAGCGTCCAGGCCGGCCAGCTCCCGGGAGGGAGAAGGGCGAGCCAACGCTCAACAGCTCGGCGGAAAGCGCCGGCATCCCAAGGACATTCGGCAAGGTCAAATTGGAAGTTCATATGAAGCTCTTCGCCTTGGCCGTAATAAGACGCGACTATTTCAGGATAATCTGCCAGTATTTCTCCTACACTGGTGGTGTCTGTATATTCGTCAAATACTTTGCGAAATCCCCGTAGTATAGCATGGGTTTCGGGTTGGTGCATATTGTGTTTTTTATATTGGAAGTCGGGTAGACCGAATCGGGCAACGGTCTTGTCAAAGAAATTCTTGTCTTGAAGGCGCTGTTTATTTAGAGGGGGGCGCTTCCAGAAGGGCGGATTGTCGCGGAATTGCTGGTCTTTGCAGTAGGTGTGGGCAACGTCTAGGCGATAACCGTCGGCCCCCCGGTCCAGCCAGAATCTGATTACATCGTGGATGGCAGCCTGCACCTCGGGGTTGGCCCAATTTAGATCTGCTTGTTCTGGCACAAAGGAATGGAGGTAGTACTGGCCAGTATGGTCATCCCACTCCCAGGCAGATCCGGAAAAGATGCTGCGCCAGTTGTTGGGTGGCTTCTTTCCGTTTCCGTCACGCCAGATGTACCAATCCCGCTTGGGATTGTCCCGGGAGGATCGTGATTCCATAAACCAAGGATGCTGATCGGAGGTGTGGTTTACCACAAGATCCAGCATTACTCGTATTCTCCGATTGTGACATTCTTCCACCAGACGATCAAAATCTGCCAGGGTACCGTAGCTGGGATCAATGTCGCAGTAATCTGCGATGTCATATCCGAAATCCTTTTGGGGACTGACAAAAAATGGGCTGAACCAGATGGCGTCGATGCCCAGGGAGCCACTGGTGCCGTCGTTTAGATGGTCCAGTTTTTCAATGATTCCTGGGATATCACCTATACCATCTCCATTGGAATCCAAGAAACTGCGAGGGTAAATTTGGTAAAACACCGCTTGCTGCCACCATTTCATGCCATCACTTCCCTTTCAGTACTAAATACTACTTAACCGATGGATTGGAAATTCCTGCTCGGGATGCTAAAATATTATGGAGGAGATCACGAGCAAATGCATAGTTGGCGTAAGAACATTTTATGTGTTCACTTGTTATTGTTATATGCTGTTGGACAGACTATATGAGAACAAGATGCGCCCACGTTTTCCCAAAGAAATAGCTTAGGAGCATCACAATAAATCATAGAGAGGATAAAATTATGGTATCTTGGCTTTCAGTAATTTTTTCCGCGATATCCACCATCCTGGCCTTGGTGGTGCCTGTGGTAGTGGCGATAATATTTTGCCGCCGAACTCGCACCCCGTATAGCACAGTGTTGGTGGGAGCTTTGACCTTTTTTGTGGCACAGATTGTTCTGCGAATTCCCTTGTTGGGTGTGGCCGAGTTTTATTTTCCGTTGGATATTACAACAGTCCCAGGCGTAATCACTTATACTGCCCTGTTGGCATTAACCGCTGCTCTATTCGAAGAACTTGGGCGCTGGGCTGGCTTTAAATTTTTCCGTCGTCGAGGAGACTGGAACAATGCTGTGGCCATGGGTATTGGTCATGGTGGTATTGAGGCCATCTTGCTGGTTGGCATTGGTCTGGCGGTAAATACTGTGATTTTAGCGATGTTGGCCATGGACATACCCCTGGAGGGCGTCCTGAGCGATCTCAGCCCCGAGGTTTTGCAACCTTTGTTAGAGACCCCACCCCATATGTTTTTACTAGGGGGGCTAGAGAGGAGCATGACCATGCTGGTGCATGTGGCCCTGTCTATTTTGGTGGTATCTGGAGCTGCTCGCTGGCGTTATGATTTTATCCTTATGGCCATTGTCGCTCACTTTTTTCTCAATTTCCCTGTAAACTGGCTGGCTGATCTCAGCATCTGGGCAGCAGAACTTTACATAATTATCTGGGCCATGGGAGCGTGGATATTTATCCGGCGATCCAGGACTGAGGAAAGCTTATGGCCTATTAAAGTGGATCATCACAGCTGAGGTCATAGTAATAGACTACTGCCTGGCTGCAGCTAGGTAATTAAAGCATACTATATTACTATTGTTACTTGTTATGCTGTTAGCTAGGAGTGATTGTTGTGCAGTGTAGCCGCTGGCCCAAAAAAGTTCTCCATCACTTAGTCCAGACGTATGGAGAGATAATAGCAGAAGAGAAGCTGGCAGGGATTAAGTCCCGGGGCGGGTGTTACAGACTCCGCTTTGCTGATTCCTCGATAATCGTCAAGTCCTCTCCTGAGGACAAAGAATTTAAGTTCTATACATGCTGTCAGCCGCAGTTAAAGGCTACGTGGCTACCAAAATTGTACTGGGCGGCCAAGGCGGAAAATGCATACTGGCTGGTTATGGAGGACATTCCTCGGCCTTTGCCTAAATCACGCTGGGAAGCTGACCCCGCCGTCATCCATGTTTTGGCCAGTTTGCATCAAAAGAGTTGGGGAAAGGCTCTGCCATTTTCTGAACGTTACCGGCCCCATTGGAGGTGGATAACGACGGACAAAGTCTTGGCCATGTATTCCCAGGATGTCCGGAATACTCTCTACCCACTATTAAAACGTGCGCAGAAAGATGCGCAGCGGATTTTTGCCCCATATGGCTGGGTAAGTGCTGACACCAATCCGGCAAACTGGGGTTTGCGCGAAAATGGGTCTCTTGTCCTTTTGACTGGGAAAGTATCACCTGCGCAGCCCCCGCAGTGGATTTAGCCATTACCATGCCAGGTATGGGAGATAGTTCCTTGGTGCAACTTCTAGTTCAGAGGTACACAGAGCAAGAATTGGTTCACCAGATAAAGTTGGCCAAGATTTGGTCGGTGGTAAAATTCCTGACGGATACTAAAGTGTCTGCCCCAGATACCTGCCGGGCAATCTTGGCCCAATCACCGAGCAAATTAAAAGAAATCACAAGTCTGTCTTAGTCTAACCTGCAGCTTTTTTAAGAAAATGAAGCTTGGCTAAAAGCCCCTGCCCCTCGAAGAGTGAGGGGGCAGGGGCTTAATATATCGGGCAAATAGCTTTGCTTAACCTAGTTTTCTTGACTTTTTTTTCTCCTGCCCTTAGGATTAAAGGAAAAAGGGGTGGTAAAGTGTCAGTGAAAATCCTCACCGATAGTGCCTGTGATTTACCTCAGGAACTTGTTGAACAGTACGATATAGAAGTTATCCCCCTCTTAGTGTTGTTAGATGGTAAAGAGCACGTCGATGGTAAAGATATAACTCCTCAACAGGTTTATGACGCCATCCGGGCAGGAAAAATGCCTCAAACCAATCAAACTCCGGCGGATATTTTTTACCAGGTCTTTAGCCGCTACATGAATTCTGGTCGCAGTTGTATTTACATATCCTTCTCATCAAAGCTGTCCGGTACATGCCAGACAGGAATGATGGTGGCAAAGCAGCTCAACGATCAGGGGGCAGATGTTCAAGTAATAGACACTCTATGCGGGTCCATGGGGCAGGGCTTGGTGGTGCTGGAAGCAGCCAAGATGGCCCAAGCCGGTGTAAGCAAGGCAAAGATAGTGGACAAGATCAACCAGATGTCCAAGCATATGGAGCATATCTTTACTGTAGATGATTTGAATTATCTATTCCGAGGGGGCAGGGTCACCCGCACCAGCGCCTTTGTGGGCAGCCTCCTGAAGATTAAGCCTTTGCTCCATGTAAAGGATGGCTTGATGCTCCCCTTCGAAAAAGTTCGGGGCAAGAACAAGGCTATAAAGCGCTTGGTTCAGATCATGGGTGAGCGTTGCGGCAAGATTAGCCAGACCATCGGCATCAGTCATGCCGACGATTTGGTTTCCGCCCTCAAATTAAAAGAGTTATTGGAAAAGACATATGGCTATAAAGATATCGTAGTCAACATCGTTGGTAGCGTATTGGGTTGCCACATCGGCCTAGGCGGCGTAGCTGTATTTTTCCTCAATGACTCCCTACAACAAACATAAACCTCGTCCCCAAAAGTACATTGGGGACGGTTCCTTTTGTCCTTTTTGAACAAACAGAATCGTCCCGGAGTGATCTGGGGAATTTGTAGCAGAGGGGCTGTCCCCGGGTCTTATAGTATGTAAAGTAATATCAATCCTCCTGCCAAGGCCAGGGCAAAACTGACCAGCGTTCCCACTAAGTAGTACTCGGCAAACTGGCGATGATCAGCGATTTCATTAAAGCGAGCAATGGATTTGGCGGTAAAGACAAAGCCCACAGAGGTCAGATTGCCACTTGCTGTCAGGGTGAGTATCAAAATACGCTCTAGAATCCCTATATATTTTCCTGCCGAAGTTTCTCCTCTAAGTTCTCCAGTAGGGAACAATTGGTCCAGGCTCATGCGCACCAGAACTGCACCGCCAAAGGCTGTTAGAACATAGATTGCCAACACCGGAATGATCTTGTCCATCATGCTGATCATATCCCCTGTTGGGGCAAAGGCCGCGGAATAAAAGGTAGCTATGGCATTGTTCACGGGCCTGTCCAGGATATGCCAAGCCCAAAGCAAAGTAAAGATATGTAGTGCCTGGTCCAATAAGAGGCCAGGGACGCCCGGTCGATACTGCGTATTTCTCAATTTCGACAGCAAGGTTCGACTGGTGTTTTTCAGCCAGTCCAGGACGGTGTGGATAACAGTGATGAACATTGCCGACAGTAAGGCATTTCCCCAGCCATAAAAATGGATGGCCGCGAAGGTGCACAGGAAGACAATTAGGCCATGGCGGAGATAGCCCTGCCACTGATTATCACATTTGGCTGAACTGATGGAATCCGTCTGAAAGACAAAATCGGCTAGACCATGGCTGAGCAGTAGTAACCAAAAATATGTCACTCTTTTTCCCTCCTCACCGGATTGTGGTTGATGGTCTGGCTTTCACCAATTTTAGGGTTACAGGTGGCTACTAGATATTGTGTTTCGCCCAGGGCCTGTTCTGCTTGACGTACTTGATTCCAATGGGCGGCCTTACAACGCTTCTGCACATTTTGGGGTGCAACTCCCAAAATTTTTCCCGCTGCCGCCAGGGTTCCAGCTTTTTCATAGGTCATAACTGCCTCCCACTGACCGGAGGTCCACTTATTGACTATGGTGTCCAGCAACAGCCATGAAGAGTTGGCCAAGGTATCTAGGGCCTGGCACCCGGTAACTAACGTGGTTCCTGGAGTTTTTGCTTTACCCAACATGTCTAAAGCCTGCCGAGCTTTAAAAAAGGCAGGTCCAGATAATTGCCAGGAATCCTTGGTCAGGGGGCCTACATGGTAGCCAATGCCCAGGCCAATGCGAAGCTTAAGGGGCCAACAATGCCAGCGCAGTATGCGCACCAGTTGGGGAGCAGGCAACCAGCCCTCCATAACACCCTGTATCTCATCACCCCGGGAAGGGGAGAAGGGAACTAGAAGCTTAGTATGTTTAATGGATGCAAGACTATTAACCATGGTATTGGGGTCCATCCCCGCCGTCCGAGAGCTGATCACATCGGCGGTGATAACAGTAATCTTCACGACATCACCTCCTATTGGGTGTTATATTCGCCAGCACCAGAGAAAGTTCCTGCACAAAAGTACATTGGGGACGGTTCCTTTTGTCCTTTTTGGGCCAGAAAGCCATAAACTATAGTAGGTTTTTCTTGTCATTACCGACTAAAAGAGGTATATATAAAGTAGAAAGAGGATGCCGGGAAATTATGCGCCAGAAAGGGTCCGTCCCCGGTGTCTCAAGGAGGGAATAATATGCCAGTTCAAGAGCCTTTTATGTTTAGGATTATGCCGGTATTATTTATAGTAATTTTTGTTATCGTCATCGGAGGGTTTCTATTTGTCGCTTTGTCAGGACTGAGCCGCTGGCTAAGGAATAACCGCCAACCAGTTCAGTCTGGCCATGTCATAGTAGTAGATAAGCGGACCCATGTTTGGGGAGGAGGGGTGCACCACGCAGGGGCGCATCATCATCGCCATACCCGCACCAGTTACTATGTTACTTTTGAGTATGAGGATGGTGAACGCCAGGAGTTTGCCGTTTCAGGCAGAGAATACGGCCAAATTGCCTCTGGAGACACTGGCACTTTGACCTATCAGGGCACCCGTTTCCACAACTTTGATCGTGTCTAAAGGCAAAGGGATATCACCTTATATTGGGTTAAGGAACGCGTCTAACCCTCTTAAGGGTGTTATTCTCCGGTGGAAGGAGAGATCTACACAAAAGAGAGGGAAGTTAATTCTAACTACTGGGCCTGCAAATGTGGTAACTTAAATTAAAAGTATGCTTCTTTCTTGGCTGTTTTGGTTGTGGGACTTATACACCACGAAGGGCATACTTTTTTTATTTTTAGTTTTATAAGGTCGCGGGCGAATTTTTCTTCATAGTAGTTTTCAGCATGGGACAAGCCAAAAAAAATAAAAGTTTTGCAGGGTTTACTGAATAATATGCGTCAAATAATTGAGGAGCAAAGGGGGCGGTGGCCATAGATGAAAAGCCAATAATTGAAAAAGTTTTGGCAGGAGACAGCCAGGCCTTTCGGCCCTTAGTGGATGAAAACAGCCGCCTTGTCTTTACTGCAGTGGTGAAGATTGTCCGGGACCGAGAGGTCGCCCAAGATATCGCCCAAGATGTCTTTTTACAGGCTTACCGTTCCTTAGCTAAGTTCCGCGGGGAATCAGCTTTTTCCACTTGGTTGACAAGGATTGCCGTCAACAAGGCCCTGGACTATTGCCGTCGACGAAAGGCCCGACCTCAGGTTGAGGAATTACCGGATTTTCTCCCCGGGGAAGACGGCCAGAATCCGGAAACGGAAGTTTTGAAACGGGAAGAAATCTGGCGAATGCGGGAAGAAATTAAACTCCTGCCAGAGATATACCGCAATGTTCTATACAAATTCTATTTTCGACAACTGTCGTACACGGAAATTGCGGGGCAGGAAGATGTTTCAGTCAAGACTGTTGAATCTAGATTGTATCGGGCCCGGTCGAAACTTAGGGAATCCATGTTGGGAGGTGAAGGTGAAAATGTGTCTGCACCATAAGCATTTAGATTGGGAAAAATATATCAATGATGAAGTCCCTAACAGGGATGATTATGAACAGGCCTTGGCCACCTGCACCTACTGTCTTCAAGAGTATATTGACTTGGTGCAAGGTGACTTAGTTTCACCATCCCCTGGGTTTACTGAGACAATCATGAAGAATATTCCCAACCATCGCCGCTACAACTACAGACCCCTTGTTCATTACTTGGTAGCTGCCTGCTTGACCTTGGTCCTGTTTGAATGGGGTGCCTTTGACTGGATACTTACTGGTTCCCAGCATGTGACCTTGGAAGCGCAGCTCTACCCAGCCTTTCTCCAGAGCATAGGAAATGTCTGGGAGGCACTGAAAACTAACCTGGGAGGTATGTAATATGAAAAAAAGACCAAGCAAGGGTCTGACATTTTTGCTCTCCTGTTGCACCGGGGTGGGGCACCTCTACCTGGGGGCCATGACCCGGGGACTGCAGTTTCTGCTTATCTTTTTCGGGTCCATCGCCGCCATTGATATCTTTTACCTGAACATCTTTCCCTTCTGGATACCGGTGATTTGGTTCTATGGCATGTTTGACGCCCTGCAGCTAGCAGATCAGGAAACCATTGAAGACAAACCATTGGTGGATTGGCGCCAGTTGACGGGAGCCCGCATGGGATACGGTTTAATTGGCCTAGGCCTGTTTCTAATAGTAGATGATGTTTTGCCCAGAGTGTGGAATACCTTTTTCAGCCAGTTCCTCACCGGCTGGGTGAGCTTTCGCTCATTGTTAATGGCCGGTCTGCTTATTGGTTTTGGTATAGTCTTACTGAGGGGAAAGAGGGTGAAATAAGATGGTGGATAAGTTAATGGAAGAGGAAAGAAAAGATCCTCAGGTGCAAGTACGTCAGTGGCGAGTGGGGACCATATCCATGGGATTAACCTTACTGGTCATTGGAATTGTATTGCTCATCGGTAGTTTTGGAGGTTCATTGGCCCTATCCAATATCCTAAAGCTTTGGCCAATTATACTGATAACATTGGGACTAGAAATGGTGCTGACAAATACATGGGTGACAATCAAGGGAATCAGAATTAGCTTTACCTATGATGGGCTGAGCATTTTCTTGGTCTTGCTTCTGGTCTTTGTCAGCTCTGGCCTGGTCGCCCTGGAATCCACGGGGATGTTGGACTATGCCCATACGGCTTTGCGCACTTCCCAAAGATATATTGAAGCGGAAAAGGTCCTGTATCCAGTGGATGAATCCTTGGAATTACTGGTCCTGGATATTGAAGATGCCACTGCGGACATACGCAGCTATGATGGCGATGAAATACGAGTGTCCGTGGTCTACGATGGTTATTTTGCTTCTCGTGAGGCAGGGGAGGAATATGTCCAGGAGCAATATGCCAGTTCTCAGCGTCAAGGGGATACCTTGTTTGTTCAAGTCTATCCACCGGCTCAGGGAATGCAGCCCAACTCCCATGTAGAGCAAAAAATTACCGTTCAAATCCCTGCCCAACTGGAAGTTGAATATCAGCAGCTCCATGGTGCCGCCAGGTTTCGCTTGCAGGATTTGGCAAAGGACTGGAAGATTCAACACCAAGGAAGCCGAAACTTGGAAGTTCTCGTCCAAGACCCAGTTGACACCCTGGTAACAGTTGATTTGGAAGGTGCTGAGCTTAAAAGTAGTCTTGTTTGGGATTCTGAGCTGGATGACGAATCCCCCCAGGCATCGGGGGCAGAGAAAGTCTGGGGTGAAGGCAAGTACTCCGTTCGAATCAGCAAAATCGGTGGGGCTGTATCAGTAAACATTCCGTAGCTTAGTCCAAAAGTACATTGGGGACGGTTCCTTTTGTACTTTTAGACATTCTCACCGGCCAGCCAGCCGGTGGCAAAGGCGGCATGGAGGTTGTAGCCGCCGGTTCTGCCGTGGTAGTTCAGGAGTTCACCCACGATGTGCAGGCCTCGAATCTTTTTAGATTCCATGGTTCGAGGGTTGATCTCCCGCAGATTGGCTCCGCCCTGGGCAACCATGGCGTGGTTCTTACCCAGCACATCAATGACTTCCAGCCTGGTTTCCTTAAGACTTTGAGCGAATTTCCTCAAGGTCGAGGGGGCCAGGCCTTTTATAT
>Ga0079223_10000326_pt1 | contig 22841 bp, 21 predicted proteins | sample Stecom2011_FD_75072 | JGI IMG/M metagenome (GOLD analysis project Ga0079223, IMG submission 75072) | Agricultural soil microbial communities from Utah to study Nitrogen management - Steer compost 2011 | ecosystem: Environmental > Terrestrial > Soil > Agricultural land | place: USA: Utah...
CGGCCGTCGCCCAGGTCGCGCTGCGACAGCAGGTTGCCGTTGGACAGCAGCAGGGGGTAGTGAGCCGTGTCGGCCTGCAGCGTGACGCGGTAACGGGCCATGACGTCGGGGCGGTCGGGGAACCAGGTAATACGCCGGAAGCCTTCGGCTTCGCATTGCGTGAACAGGTGCCTGCCCGACACATACAGGCCCATGAGCGTGGAATTGGCCTCAGGGCAGCAGGTGCTGACGATCTCGACAGTGAAGCGGCGGGCCTGCGGATGCAGCACCAGCATTTCGTCGTGCAGTTCGTACGCGTCGGGCCCGAGCGGCACGCCGTCGATGGCCACCGATTCCAGGCTCAGATCTTGCCCGTTCAATACCAGCGGAACCAATTCACCGGCCGCGCGTTCAAAACTCATTCGGGTGGTGACCCGCGTGCGCGCGGCATCGAGTTCCAGTTGCAGTGCCACTTCGGGCAGTGCATAGGGAAAAGGTTGATAGTCGTGACGGGAAATGGTGGGGGGCGTATCAGTTCGCATGGATCTCGACCATAAGCCGGAACAGGTTCCGGTGAAAATGCCGGGCGGCGCGTTCATGTGGTATTGCCAGCGGGCCGGCGGCAGTGTGGAGCGGGTATTGTAGTATTTCAGCAGTACAGGATGCTCTGTATTTCCTGTGTCAGGGCATTCGTAACTGACGGGTGTTGAATCATGATAAGCAACGGGGCGGTTGGGCCAGGCGCATTCTGGCGATTCGGGGTCGTGGCGGCGCTGCTGGCGCTGGGCGGATGTGCCTCTACACTTTCTGCGCGCGTGACCACTTACCAGCAGTGGCCGGTGGGCACTCAGGGGGAATACTATCGTATCGTCGCCGAACCGCAGCAGGCTGGCAATCTGGAATTCGGCGCATTTTCAGACATGCTGCGCGCATCCATAGGCCCGACAGGGCTGCGCGAGGCCACCGGTGATGCGCGGGCGCGCTTTGACGTACGCATGCAGTATGGTACCGAGCTCAAGCAGACCTGGGTGCAGCGCTACGATGACGCATATTTGAACGACGGCTGGATGGGCCCGGCCTTTGGCGGCTATTACGGCGGCTGGGGTGGATGGGGCGGCGGCATTTTCTACCGTTCGGCGGTGGTGACGGTGCCGGTCGACGTCTACCACAATACGCTCACCGTAACGATTACCGATCAGTCGCAGCAGGGGCGCGAAGTGTATCGGGCCACAGCGGTTCATCGCAGCGACGCCGATAATCTTGCGGCGGTTATGCCTTACCTGATGCAGGCGATATTCGATGATTTTCCCGGCAATAATGGCCAGGTACGCGAAGTGAGGTATGACTTGCCGCGTTGAGGCCGATTCGTTTGAATGCGGCCCCATGCGGCACAGGCGTTACGGATTGATGAGGAAGCTGTCGCGGCTCTTGCCTTCGGCTTCGGCTTCGGAAATCCAGCGGGGCGGTTTGCCACGACCTGACCACGTTGCGCCGGTTTCAGGGTTGCGGTATTTGGGGGGAACCGGTGTCCGGGCGGTGGTGGCTTTCTTTGCAGCGGGGCGGCCGACGCGGCTGCGGCGCGCAAAGGCTTCGGCGACCTCTTCGGGCGTAATATCGTACTTGCGCATGGTGCCCACAATCTCGCGGATAGCAGGCGCACGCTGTTTCTTTTCAAGAGCGGCAGCCTGTTTCTGCAGACGCTCGATTTCTTTTTCGATTTTGCGACGCTGCGTGGCGTAATTGGTTCGTGTCATGGGTTTCCCGATGTTGGAAAATTATTGTTACGTATGCCCACCCAATAACGTTATTGGGATTAAAAGCCTTTATATTCTAGCGTTATGTGATTCCATTCGGGAACACTTCACGCGATATTTTTGCGCTGCGCCGAATCGGTATTGAATGAAATATATGGGGTAAAAGTATTATGTCGCAGAATGGAACGTTTCAGGTTGCCGCCATTCAAATGGTGTCGTCCACTTCGGTACAGGCGAATCTCGATGCTGCAGCGCGGTTAATAGACCAGGCGGGTGCCCAGGGAGCGCAACTGGTGCTGCTGCCGGAATACTTCTGTTTTCTGGGCCGGCGCGACCCCGAAAAGCTGGCGCTCATGGAAGCGCCCGGAAGCGGCCCGATCCAGCAGTTCCTGGCCGATACGGCGCGCCGCCATGGAATATGGCTGCTGGGCGGCACCCTGCCCTTGCAAAGTGAAGATGCCAACCGCATCTACAATGCACTGCTGGTGTTTGATCCCGCCGGAAACCAGGTTGCCCGCTACGACAAGATCCACCTTTTCGGTTTTCGCAAGGGCCAGGAATCGTACGACGAATCCATTTCAATACGCCCGGGCTCGAATGGCCCGCAGGTGGTCGATACGCCGCTGGGCAAAGTGGGCCTGTCGGTCTGCTACGATCTGCGCTTTCCCGAACTGTATCGGGCCATGAACGACGTTTCACTGATCGTGGTGCCCTCGGCATTCACCTACACTACCGGTTCCGCACATTGGGAAATTCTGCTGCGTGCGCGCGCCATTGAAAACCAGTGCTACGTGCTTGCGGCGGCCCAGGGCGGCAAGCACGAGAACGGCCGGCGCACCTGGGGCCATTCCATGCTGATCGACCCCTGGGGCGACGTGGTGGCCTGCCTGCCGGAAGGCGAGGGCGCCGTAACGGCTGCGCTTGACCTTGGGCGCATCGAAAGCGTTCGCCAGTCGCTGCCCGCGCTTGCGCATCGCGTGATTCCAGTTGGCGGTGCAACCGCTGCCCATTTACCCGTTACTACCGCGCACGTTGAATAATCGCTTCACGCCACTACTTATACTGAATGATGAAACCCGTTGACCCCGCCGTAAATGCCCTGGCCACTGCCAAATCCGTGTTGCTCGATCCATGGGGGCTCACCGAAGCCGACATGTCGGCGGCGCTGGCCGAAATCCTGACTCACCGGGTCGATTACGCCGATCTGTACTTCCAATACACGCGCAGTGAAGGCTGGAGCCTCGACGAAGGCATCGTCAAGACGGGCAGCTTTTCAATCGAGCAGGGCGTGGGCGTGCGCGCGGTCAGCGGCGAGAAAACCGCCTTCGCGTATTCCGATTCCCTTTCGGCCGACGCGCTGATGTCCTCGGCGCGTGCCGTGCGCAGCATTGCGCGACGCGGTGCCGGCCGACGCAAGGTGAACGCGCCGGAAGGCACCTCGGCTCATGCGTTGTACCCGGCCATCGACCCGGTGGCCACGCTCGACTCACCGGCCAAGGTGCAGCTGCTCGAACGGCTCGAGGCCATGGCGCGCGCCGTCGATCCGCGCATCATTCAGGTCATGGCCAGCCTGGGCGCCGAATACGACGTGGTGCTGGTGGCCGGCAGCGACGGGCGCATGGCGGCCGACGTGCGGCCGCTGGTGCGCCTTTCGCTCACCGTCATTGCCGAACAGGCCGGGCGCCGCGAAATGGGCCATGCCGGCGGCGGCGGGCGCACCGGGCTCGAATACTTTACCGACGACGTGCTTAAGTCGTACGCGCAGCGCGCCGCGCACGAGGCGCTAACCAACCTGCAGGCGCGCCCCGCACCCGCAGGCGAAATGACCGTGGTGCTGGGTTCCGGCTGGCCCGGCATTCTGCTGCACGAAGCCGTGGGCCACGGCCTGGAAGGTGACTTCAACCGCAAGGGTTCCAGCGTGTTTTCTGGGCGCATCGGCGAGCGCGTGGCCGCACCGGGCGTAACCGTGGTCGATGACGGCACCCTTGAAGGGCGCCGCGGCTCGCTGAACATCGACGACGAAGGCAACGCCACACAGGCGAACGTGCTGATCGAAGACGGCATTCTGCGCGGCTATATGCAAGACACTATGAACGCACGACTCATGAGGCACGGCGTCACGGGCAATGGCCGGCGCGAGTCGTACGCGCATCTGCCCATGCCGTGCATGACCAACACCTACATGCTGGCGGGCGACACGCCGCCGGAAGAGATCATCGCTTCGGTGAAGAACGGCCTGTACGCCGTGAACTTTGGCGGCGGGCAGGTCGACATCACCAGCGGCAAGTTCGTGTTTTCGGCGTCGGAAGCCTACCTGATCGAAAACGGCAAGGTCACCGCCCCCGTGAAGGGGGCCACGCTCATCGGCAACGGCCCTGATGCCATGAACCGGGTCAGCATGATCGGCAACGACATGCAGCTGGATTCGGGCGTGGGCACGTGTGGCAAAGACGGCCAGAGCGTGCCGGTCGGGGTGGGCATGCCCACGCTGCGCATGGAGGGCCTTACCGTGGGCGGAACGGCCTGATCCGGCCCACGCGCGCGCCGCAGCAAAGAACGGGTGAGCGCGAAGAACGGGTGAGCGCAAAAAACGGGGGTGCGCAAAGAACGGGCGTGCGGCAACGCTGTGGCCCGATGTACACGCCCGGGGGCGGCGGTGCCGGCTCAAGTTGACACTGTGCTTCTCGGGCTCATACCATTCTTACATAAACTAATCGGTTCCATTCATTTCGGGTAGATCATGGTTCCTGTTGAATCTGCAGCTCCGTACGACCTTCGTATCCTCAGGGCGCTGCGGCGCATCACGCGTTCCATCGCCCTGCATTCCCGCCAGCTGGCCGCCTACAGCAACATTACGGCACCGCAGCTGGTGTGCCTGCGTGCGGTGGCCGAAAACGGTCCGCTCACAACCACGGCCATCAGCCGTGAAATCCACGTGAGCCCCAGTACGGTGGTGGGCATTCTCGACCGCCTTGAAGACAAGGGCTGGGTGCTGCGTGAGCGCAGCCGGGAAGACCGCCGCATTGTCATGGTGTCGGCCACCGAGGCCGGCCGCAACCTTGTGCGCGACACACCCTCGCCCCTGCAGCAGAAACTGGCCGAGGCGCTCAAGGAACTGCCCGAACTCGAACAGGCCACCATCACGTTGTCGCTTGAACGCATCGTGGCGCTCATGGAAGACAAGGACTCGAACGAACCGGCGCTGCCCGAGACTGCATCGCCCATGCTCGATGTCCCTCTCGACGGCGCTCAGCCGGAATCGGGCATCGCGGTTTAAGGGGCGCGGAAACTCGAACGACTGGCGCAGCCGGCCAGGGGAGTAAACCGTGATCGAACCAAGAATACTGGAACGGGTGCAGTCGCATGTGCGTGATTACGCCCGTTCCGCAGACACCAGTCTTTTCACGCATGCCCAGGGTTCGGTATTGGCCGACGCCTGCGGCCGGCACTATATCGACTTCAGCAGCGCCGCCGGCGCGCTGAACTACGGGCACGACAACCCGCTGCTCATGCAGATGCTGCGTCGCAGTGTGCCCGGTGGCACACTCGAAAACGATCTGGGCCGCGCGCTCGGGCGTTTTCGCGATGCCATCGACGGCTATCTGCTGCGCCCGCGTGGCTGGGAATACCGGGTGCATTACACCGGTACCACCGCCGCGGCCGCCGTCGAATCCGCCCTCAAGGCGGCACGCGTTGCAACGGGGCGCCACAAGGCCGTGTCGTTCACGCGCTGTGATGCCTTTCGCGCCGATCTCAAGGGGCCCATCATGTGGGCGGCGTCCACGGGCATTGGCGACACCCTTTTCATGCCCTACGACGGCAGTTTCGGCCCCGACGTCGATACCATGGCGTACCTCGAGCGCCAGCTCGACATGTGCCCGTGCGACAACGAAAAGCCGGCCGCCGTGGTGGTGGAAACGGTACTGGGTGAAGGCGGAATCGACGTCCTCAGCTGGCGCTGGCTGCGCGATCTCGAGTCGCTCTGCCGGCGCCACGGCATGCTGCTGATCATGGACGAAACCATCGTGGGCTGCGGCCGCACGGGGCGCTTCTTCAGCTTTGAGGCCTCTGGCGTGCGTGCCGACATGATCGCCCTGTCGCGTTCGCTTTCCGGTTTTGGCCTGCCCATGTCGGTGCTGCTGAGCCGCCCCGATCTGCCCGCCACGCAGTATTGTTCGTCCGTGTCCGACGAAACCGCCACGCTGGCGCTGCTCACCGCCGAACACGTGCTCGAAGCCTACTGGGCCGACGACAGTTTCGCGGTACACGTGCGCCGCAAGGAACGCATGGTGCGCGACTGGCTCGAAAACCTGGCGCAAGCGTACGCCCACGTGGGGCTGGGTGTGCGGGGCAGGGGGCTGATTCAGGGGCTGGTCACGCCGGCGCCCCTGGGGCTGGCCACCGAAATTGCCAGCCGGGCGCTTGCCTGCGGGCTGGTCACGCTCACCACCGGCACGCACGACGAGGTGCTCAAGGTGCTGCCCGCGCTCACCATCGACGAAGATTTGCTGGTTCAGGGCCTGGAAGTGCTCGACCGCGCGGTGAGCGAGGTGATGGAAAACCGCTGATCAGGCACTGATCAGGCGGTATTCAGAAAATTCTGCAGGAAGTCGCGGGTGCGTTCTTCATGCGGTTCCACGAACACCTGTTCCGGCGGGCCCTGCTCGACAATGCGGCCCTTGTCGAAGAAGCACACGCGGTCAGACACCCGCTTGGCGAACTGCATTTCGTGCGTCACCAGCAGCATGGTCAGGTCGTGTTCTTCGGCCAGCCGCTGAATCACGCTCAGCACTTCACCCACCAGCTCGGGGTCGAGCGCCGAGGTGGGCTCATCGAACAGCATGATGTTGGGCCGCATGGCGAGCGCCCGGGCAATCGCCACCCGTTGCTGCTGCCCGCCGGAAAGCTGGCTGGGGAACTTGTCGGCCTGGTCGCTCAGGCCCACCAGCGCCAGGTACTCTTCGGCCCGTTCGTTTGCCTCGGCCCGTGAAAGGCCCAGCACGTGTACCGGAGCTTCGGTCACGTTGCGCCGCACCGTCATGTGCGGAAACAGGTTGAACTGCTGGAACACCATGCCCATTTCCTTGCGCATTTCGCGCAGGTGCTCTTCGCTGGCCGGCACGAGCGCTCCGTTGCGCCGTTCGTGCCACAAGGGCTTGCCCGCCACGTGAATGACGCCTTCGTCGATGGTTTCCAGCGTCATCAGAATGCGCAGTACGGTGGATTTGCCGGAACCCGAGGGCCCGATGATGGTGACCTTCTCGCCCTTGGCGACTTCGAAGTCGAGCGAATCGAGCACGGTCACGTCGCCGAAGCGTTTCACCACCTTGTCGAAATGGATGATGGCCTGCCCGGGGTCGGCCGGCGGCTGCGTTGCGTCGTTCATTTCAGCGGAATTCCTTGTTTGGGCAGGCGGGTATCGAGGTAGCGGATGCCCGCGGCCGCGACCAGCGTGAGAATCAGGTAGATGAGGCCCACCATGGAAAGCGGAATCAGGTAATTGAAAGTGCGGTCGCCGATGATCTTTGCCACATTCAGCATTTCCAGCACCGCCACCACGGAAAGCAGCGGCACGTCTTTCATGATTGACACCAGGTAATTGCCCAGTGCCGGAATGATGCGCGGAATGGCCTGCGGCACCACGATCACGGTGAACGTGCGCCGCGGCGAGAGATCAAGCGCACGGGCCGCCTCGTGCTGGCCCAGCGGCACGGATTCGAGCCCGGCCCGATACACTTCCGATGTATAGGCGCTGTACTGCAGGCCCAGGGCCAGCGCCCCGGTCATGAAGGCGGGCAGAATGATGCCGTATTCGGGTAGCACGTAGTACAGGAAGAACAGCTGCACCAGCAGCGGGGTATCGCGTATGAATTCGGTGATGAAGCGCGCCGGCCAGGCCACGATCTTGAGCCGCGAGGTCTTGAGGGAAGCCAGAATCAGGCCCAGCACCAGGGCGATGATGAACCCCACCGCCGTGGCCTGCAGCGTGACCAGCAGCCCTTTGGCCAGAATCGGCAGAATCGAAATCGCGAACGCCCACTGGCTCGAGGTGTCCCATTCGATGCCCATCAGCATGTCACGACCTCCCCGCGCGCCAGCGGCCCACAGAGCCCTCCAGCAGCTTCATCAGCCCGGCCAGCACCAGTGCCATGCCAAAGTACATGAATAGCAACAATGTATATACTGTCGTGCTGTCCTGAGTGAAATTGCGGATCTGTTCCGCACGGAACGTCATGTCGCCCAGGCTGATCAGCGAAACCAGCGCGGTGTCTTTCAGATTCTGTACGGCCAGGTTGCCGAAGCTGGGCAGCATTTCGGGAATCGACTGCGGCAGCGCGATGCGCCACAGGGTCTGGCGCGGGGTGAAATCCAGCGCCTTGGCGGCTTCATACTGGCTGAGCGGCACGGCCTGAATCGCGCCGCGCATCACTTCGGCACCGTATGCGCCGATGTTCAGGCCCAGGGCCAGGGTGCCCGCCACCAGTGGCGGCAGGCGCCAATCGAGCCCCAGCATTTGACCCACCAGGGGCAGGGCAAAATACAGCCAGAACAGCTGCACCAGCAGCGACGTACCGCGAAACACCTCGATCATGGCAACCGAGAAGCCCTTGAGCAGCCAGTTGCCGGAAAGCCGCCCGAGGCCCAGCGCGAAGGCAAAAAACCCGCCCAGCAGCGTGGAATACAGCGTGAGCTGGGCGGTGACCCAGGCGCCTTCCAGCAGGGGCGGGAGGTAGTTCAGCCATTGCATGCCAGGTTAGCCGGCGCAGAGCTGTTCGGTCGTGCGTGCGGTGGATTCGCTGGCGTCGGTATCGCTAAAGCCGTATTGGCTCAAGATCTCCTTCCATTTTTCGGTCTGCTTGAACTTCATCAGTTCTTCACTTACCGCATCGCGCAGGTCTTGCGAGTTCTGGCTGAAGGTGAAGGCCCCCCAGCTGCGTACCGGTTCGCCGTTGATCACAGGGTCAGTGAAATTGGCTGCCGCCTCGACCCGGTCGCTCTGCTTGGCCAGTTCGCTGACCGTGAGGCTGGTGGCGGCGTAGGCGGCGGCGCGCCCGGTGGTCACGGTGGAAATGGCATCCGCATTGTTCGAGATGGTGACCATGCGCTCTTCCGGAACGTTCAGCGCCTGCAGCATTTCAAGCTGATCGGCGCCGGCCATGATTGCCACTTTCTGGTCGGATTCTGCGAAATCCTGGTAGGCGTGCAGGTCGTGCGGGTTGCCCTTCGCGACCAGCAACCCTTCGCCATACGACGAGTTCGGTTCGGAGAACAGCACCTGCTTGCAGCGCTCGGGCAGAACGGCCATCTCGGCGGCCACCATGTCGAAGTGGTCGGCGCGCAGGCCGGGAATCAGCGAACTGAAGCTGGTGGTGATCCACTCGATCTTGTTGATGCCCAGCTGGCGCATGATTTCGCGGGCAACGTCGGGGCCGGCACCTTTGGCCTCGCCGTTCATGTCGACATAGCCGTACGGAATCTCGTTGGCCACCGCGATGCGAATCTGGCCGCGCTGCTTGATCTCTTCCAGCGTGGCGGACTGGGCCGCCGAAAGGGGGGCGCAGATCGCCACCGCAGCGGCCAGCGCCAGGGCGAGACGGGATCGGATCATGTTCATTGGTTAGCTCCTCGGAATCGTGAATCGTGTGCGGTGGAAATGATTACGCAAAAAATAATACACCGAATAATAATTTCGGCTCAAATGAATTGCTCGGGGCGGCGGGAACCCGCCCCGAGCAAGGGGTATGCCTGTGGCGCTGTTACAAATACGGGCTGAAAGGGCTTGGCATGACGGGAAGATGCGTGCTAGCATGAACGACATGCGTAACGTTTTCTCGTTTTTCTTTTTTTACTTTTATGCTTTTCCTAAGCCGCTGGCGCAGGAAGGGAAACGTCGTACGCACTGAAAACAGTCAGATTCCCAAAAAGCCGCCGGCGCAACGCCAGGCGGCTTTTTTTGTATCCGCACTGGCAGCCGGTCAAACCCAATGGAGCATACCGTGTCACACAATACCGACGACTTACGAATCCGGGAAATCAAGGAGCTTTCTCCGCCCGCACACATCATGCGCGAATTTCCGTGCACGCCTGAAATCTCTTCGGTGGTTTACGAGTCGCGTCGCGCCGTGCACAACGTGCTTAATGGCACCGACGACCGGATCGTGGTCGTGATCGGCCCGTGCTCCATTCATAACACCGCGGCCGCGCTCGATTACGCTCGCCGTCTGCAGGAACAGCGCGAACTTTACAAGGGCGAGCTCGAGATCATCATGCGCGTGTACTTCGAAAAGCCGCGCACGACCGTGGGCTGGAAGGGGCTCATCAACGACCCCGCGCTCGATGGCAGCTTCAACATCAACAAGGGTCTGCGCACCGCGCGCGAGCTGCTCATTCAGGTCAATGAAATGGGTCTGCCCGCAGGCTGCGAGTTCCTGGACATGATCACGCCGCAGTACATTGCCGACCTGGTGGCGTGGGGCGCCATTGGCGCACGCACCACCGAAAGCCAGGTGCACCGCGAGCTGGCCTCGGGGCTGTCGTGCCCGGTCGGGTTCAAGAACGGCACGGGCGGCGACGTAAAGATCGCCGTCGACGCGATGCTGGCTGCCTCGCAGCCGCACCACTTCCTGTCGGTTACAAAGGGCGGGCATTCCGCCATCGTCTCTACCGTGGGCAATAAAGACTGCCACGTGATTCTGCGGGGCGGCAAGGAACCCAACTACGATGCGGCCAGTGTCGAGGCCGCCGCGCAAATGATCGCCAAGGCCGGTGTGCTGCCGCGCCTGATGATCGACGCAAGCCACGCCAACAGCAACAAAGATTACCGCCGTCAGCCGATCGTGATCGACGAGGTGGCGGCCCAGGTCGAGGCGGGCGATGATCGCATCTTCGGCGTCATGGTCGAAAGCAATCTTGTGGCCGGCCGCCAGGATCTGGTGCCGGGGCAAGAACCCGTATACGGCCAGAGCATTACCGACGGCTGCATCGATTGGGACGATTCCCTGCGTGTGCTCAAGCGGCTTTCCGACGCCGTGAAGGCGCGCCGCAAGCATGCGTCGCAATCAGCAAATGCCCTGATCGGCAGCGCTGCGTAAAAAAGGTAGTATGGTTGTGTCCGCCGTGCGCCCGCCTGGCGCACGGCGGATGTTGCGCAAGTAGTTCCCCGGGGCGTGCGCGAACAATAAAAGGAATACCAGCGTGAATGCCACTCATCCGGCGCACATCCAGCGTAGAGCCATTCCTGCAGGGTTCATCGAAGCCCTGCGTGAGCGTTTCGGCGATCGCCTGTCTACAGCCGCGGCGGTACGCGAACACCATGGCCGCGACGAATCGCCGTACGCCGCCATGCCGCCCGACGCCGTGGTGTACGCCACCTCTACAGAAGAAGTCGCCTGGGTGGCGGCGCATTGCCACAGGCATCACGTGCCGCTCATTCCCTATGGCGTCGGTTCCTCGCTCGAAGGCCACCTGCTGGCCGTTCAGGGCGGGGTGTCGCTCGACCTCTCGGGCATGAACCACATCGTGGCGGTGCATGCCGAAGACTTCACCGCCACCGTACAGGCGGGTGTCACCCGCAAGCAGCTGAACGACCACATTCGCGATACGGGGCTGTTCTTCCCCATCGATCCCGGTGCCGACGCCAGCCTGGGGGGCATGGCGGCCACCCGCGCTTCAGGCACCAACGCGGTGCGTTATGGCACCATGCGCGAAAACGTGGTTTCGCTCAAGGTGGTCACGGCCGACGGCCGCATCATCGACACCGCAGGGCGGGCGCGCAAATCGTCCGCCGGCTACGATCTCACCCGCGTGTTCGTGGGCAGCGAAGGTACGCTAAACATCATCACCGAAGTCACGGTGCGCCTGTACCCGCAACCCGAAGCCATTTCTGCGGCCATCTGCAACTTCCCCGACCTGCGCTCGGCGGTGCAAAGCGTCATCGAGGTCATTCAAATGGGTGTGCCGGTGGCACGGGTCGAGTTCATGGATACGGCCGCGGTGCGTGCCACCAATGCCTACAGCAAGCTCACTCTCAAAGAATCCCCGCTGCTGCTGTTCGAATTTCACGGCAGCCCTTCGGGCGTACGTGAACAGGCCGAAACCGTGCAGGAAATCGCCCGCGCCAATGGCGGCGAAGATTTCGCCTGGGCCGAACACCCCGAAGACCGCAACCGCCTCTGGACGGCGCGGCACAATGCGTATTTTGCAGGGCTGCAGCTGCGCCCGGGGTGCCGCTCCAGCACCACCGACGTCTGCGTGCCCATTTCACGGCTCGCCGAATGCGTCACCGAAACGGCGGCCGAACTCGACCAGGCCAGCTTCCCGTACACCATCGTGGGCCACGTGGGCGACGGCAACTTCCACGTGCTCATGCTGCTCGACCCCGACAACCCGGCCGAATTCGCCGAATCGGAAGCGCTCAACCGCCGCCTGGTCGAACGCGCCATCCGCATGCAGGGCACGTGCACCGGCGAACATGGGGTGGGGCTGCACAAAATGCCCTTCATGGAAATGGAGTTCGGGCGCGACGCGCTCGATCTCATGGCTGCGCTCAAGCGCGCCTTCGATCCGCACAACATTCTGAATCCGGGCAAGATCATTCCATCCGGCCCGGCAACTGAGCATGCCGCCTGAAGCATCGGGCAGGCATGCCTGACGGTACTGAATATGAGCGCCAATGCGACCAACCCGGTTATGGTGACTGCGGCCGACTTCAATGCGTTGCTGCAGCGCCTGGCAGGGCAGATTCCCGCCCACTGTATTCTTACGCGCGAAGAAGATACGCGCCCCTACGAGTGCGACGGCCTGTCGCTGTATCGCAGTCTGCCCCCCGTGGTGATCCTGCCCGAATCCGAGGAACAGGTCATTGCCGTGGTGCGCGCCTGCAAGGCCCTGAACATCCCCATCGTGGCGCGCGGCGCCGGCACGGGGCTGTCGGGGGGGGCCATGCCGCATCCGCGCGGCGTGCTGCTGGGTCTGGCCAAGTTGAACCGCATCGTTTCCATCGACCCTGAATCGGCCACGGCGGTGGTCGAACCGGGCGTGCGCAATCTGGCCATTTCCGAAGCCGCCGCTGCCCACGGGCTGTACTACGCACCCGACCCCTCCAGCCAGATTGCCTGTTCCATCGGCGGCAACATTGCTGAAAACTCCGGCGGCGTGCACTGCCTCAAGTACGGGCTTACCGTGCATAACGTGCTGCGCGTGCGTGTCGTCACCATCGACGGCGACATCGTCGAATTTGGCTCCGAGGCGCCCGATTCGCCCGGGCTCGATCTGCTGGCGGCGTACATCGGCTCCGAGGGCATGCTGGGCATCGTCACGCAGGCCACCGTCAAGCTCATTCCGTCACCGGCCTGCGCGCGCGTCATCATGGCCAGCTTCCCGTCGGTGGAAGCCGCCGGCGACGCGGTGGCCAACGTCATTGCCGAAGGCATCGTGCCTGCCGGGCTCGAAATGATGGACAAGCGCGCCACGCACATGGTCGAGCCCTTTGTGAACGCGGGCTACGACCTCGAGGCCGAGGCCATTCTGCTGTGCGAATCCGACGGCACGCTCGAAGAGGTGGAAGACGAGATCCGCCGCATGAACGACGTCTTCGCCAAGGCGGGGGCCACACGTCTGCAGGTATCGAATTCGGAAGAAGAGCGCCTGCGCTTCTGGGCGGGGCGCAAGAATGCGTTTCCCGCGGCCGGGCGCGTGTCGCCCGATTACTACTGCATGGACGGCACCATTCCGCGCCGCCACCTGGCGCGCGTGCTGAACGCCATTGTCGACATGGAAGAGGAATACGGCCTGCGTTGCGCCAACGTGTTTCACGCCGGCGACGGCAACCTGCACCCGCTCATTCTGTTCGACGCCAACGCCCCGGGTGAAATCGAACGCGCCGAACAGTTCGGCGCGGCCATCCTCGAACTGTGCGTCGAGGTCGGCGGCACCGTGACCGGCGAACACGGCGTGGGCATCGAAAAAATCAATCAGATGTGCGTGCAGTTCTCGCGCCAGGAACTCGACTTTTTCCTCGCCTTCAAGCGCGGCTTCGACCCGTACGGCCTGCTGAACCCCGAAAAAGTCATTCCCACGCTCGCGCGCTGCGCCGAGTATGGGCGCATGCACGTTCATGCCGGCGAGCTACGCTTCCCGGACATTCCCCGATTCTGAGGTCCTCGATGGAATATGTCCTTTCCGAGATGATCGACAAGGTCATGACCGCCCGGGCGAGTCAGCGGCCGCTGTACCTGCAAGGTGGTGGCACCAAGCAGTTTTACGGCGAAGCCATGCCGCCGCTGCCCAACGGCTCCCTGCTCGACATCTCGCCGTTTCAGGGCGTGGTCAATTACCAGCCATCCGAACTCGTCATCACGGCCCGGGCCGGCACACCGTTGGCAGAAATCGAAGCGCTGCTGGCCGAAAAGCGCCAGATGCTGGCGTTCGAGCCGCCGCGCTTCGGCCCCGCGTCGACCATCGGCGGCTGTGTGGCAACAGGGCTGTCGGGGCCGCGCCGCATGCAGGCCGGCGCGCTGCGCGATTTCGTGCTGGGTGCCACGCTGCTCGATGCCAGCGGCACCATTCTGCGCTTTGGCGGCGAAGTCATGAAGAACGTCGCCGGCTACGACATCTCGCGCCTGCTGGCCGGCTCCATGGGCATTTTCGGGCCCATGCTCGAGGTCTCGATCAAGGTGGCGCCCATGCCGCTCGTCGAAGAAACGCTGATGCTCGAAGTTTCCGAAGCCGAAGCGTTGCAGCGCTTCAACGCGTGGCGCAGCAAGCCACTGCCGATTTCGGCCACCAGCTGGCTGCAGGAAGCCGGCAAGGGCGTGCTGCGGGTGCGGGTCTCCGGCAGCGATCCGGCCATCGCCAGCGCACGGCGCGCAATTGGCGGCGAGCGGCTCACCGACGAGCAGGCCGGCGAATTCTGGAATGCCATGCGCGACCAGACCCACCCCTGGTTCCAGAGCCGTCCGCTGTGGCGTGTGGCGGTGCCACCCACCACGCCGGCGCTGGGTCTGGGCGACACCCTCATCGAATGGAACGGGGGCCTGCGCTGGGTTGCAGGCACCCACGACGCCGACACTATTCGCAGTAAGGCTTCGGCTCACGGAGGCCACGCCATGCTGTACCGTTATGAAGGCACGGCCCAAGTGCCGGTGTTTCACCCGGTCTCTGCTGCAGTGCGCGTAATCAGCCAGCGCCTCAAGCAGGAACTCGACCCCACCGGCATGTTCAACCCCGGCCGCCTTTTCCGCGAGTTCTGACTCATGCAGACGAATCTTGCATCCTGGATACGCGATACGCCCGAGGGCGAAACCGCCGACGAGATCCTGCGCCGTTGCGTGCATTGCGGCTTCTGCCAGGCCACGTGCCCCACGTATCAGGAACTGGGCGACGAGCTCGACAGCCCGCGCGGGCGCATTTACCTCATAAAGGAAATGCTCGAGGGCGGGGCGGTCAGCGAAACCACGCAGCTGCACCTCGACCGCTGCCTCACGTGCCGCAACTGTGAAACCACCTGCCCGTCGGGCGTGGAATACGGCAAGCTGGTCGATATCGGCCGGGCCGTGGTGGCTCAGAAGGTCGAGCGCCCGCTTTCCGATCGACTGCTGCGAAGTGTGCTGCGCCACGGCCTCAATTCGCCGCTGTTCGGCCCTGCCATGACCGTTGGCCGCATGCTGCGGCCCCTGCTGCCGGCGGTCTTGCGCAGCAAGGTGCCGCCTCTGCACAAGGCGCGGCCCGTTCCCACCGACACCCTGCGCCACCCGCGGCAGGTCATTATGCTGCGCGGCTGCGTGCAGCCGGCCATGATGCCCGCCATCGACGAGGCCACCATTCGCGTGCTTGATGCCGTGGGTATCGGTACGCGCGTGGTGCCGGGCGCGGGCTGCTGCGGGGCCATCAACCTGCATCTCGATGCCCACGACCAGGCGCTCGACCAGATGCGGGCCAACATCGACGTCTGGTGGCCGCTGATCGACCGCGGCGAGGCCGAGTGCATCGTGGCCAACGCGTCGGGCTGCGGCGCGATGCTGCGCGAATATGCGCACCATCTGCGCAACGATCCCATCTACGCCGAGCGGGCGCGCGCGCTTTCCGAGGCGGTGCGCGACATCGCCGAGGTGCTGGCGCCGCACGCGGCCGAACTGGGGCAGCGCATCGGCGCCGTCAGCGGCCGACATGCGTTTCATCCCCCCTGTACCCTGCAGCATTGGCAGAAGCTGCGCGGCGTCACCGAAACGGTGCTGCGCGACCTGGGCTTCGAACTCGTGCCATTTCAGGAATCGCACTTGTGCTGCGGTTCGGCGGGCACGTATTCCATTACCCAGAAAGAACTGTCCACGCGCCTGCGCGACCGCAAGCTGCGCAACATCTCTGCCGGGGCGCCGGATTCCATCGTGTCGTCGAACATCGGTTGCATCACGCATCTGCAAAGCGGGGCGCAGGTTCCGGTACGCCACTGGATCGAAGTGGTCGACGAGGCGTTACACTGACACCTTCTTCTTAACCAACGTCTGCCCCGTGCGGGTGTGTTGGCCGCGCTCTGGTGCACTGCTCAAGCGTTGCCGCAGCCCCGGGGCGAATCATTGTGGCGCAAACTATGTCTAAAGGGCGCATCGTCGTGGGCATGTCCGGCGGTGTCGATTCCTCGGTGTCGGCCTGGCTGCTCAAGCAGCAGGGCTACGACGTGCTTGGCCTGTTCATGAAGAACTGGGAAGACGACGACGACACGGAATACTGTTCGAGCCGGCAAGACTGGCTCGATGCTGCCAGCGTCGCCGATCTGCTGGGCATCGATATCGAGGCGGTGAACTTCGCCGCCGATTACAAAGACCGGGTCTTTGCAGAATTTCTGCGTGAGTACTCTGCGGGGCGCACGCCCAACCCCGACGTACTGTGCAACGCCGAGATCAAGTTCAAGGCGTTTCTCGATCACGCCATGTCGCTGGGCGCCGACCTGATCGCCACCGGGCACTACGCCCGCGTGCGCGAAATACAGGTCGACGGCCGGCCCCAATACCAGCTGTTGAAGGGGCTCGATGCCACCAAGGATCAGAGCTATTTTCTGCATCGGCTGAACCAGGCGCAGCTTGCGCGCACCCGATTTCCGTTGGGCGAGCTGCCCAAGACCGAGGTGCGGCGCATCGCGGCCGAACTGGGTTTGCCCAATGCGGCAAAGAAGGATTCCACCGGCATCTGCTTCATTGGCGAGCGGCCGTTTCGCGAATTCCTGAACCGTTACCTGCCCACGAAGCCCGGGCCCATCAAGACACCCGAAGGGCGCGTCATCGGTGAACATCAGGGGCTTGCATTTCATACCCTAGGGCAGCGCAAGGGCCTGGGCATTGGCGGCGTCAAGGGCCTGCAGCGTGCCGACGGCACGGCCGACGCCTGGTACGCGGCGCGCAAAGATCTGGCCACCAACACGCTGTACGTGGTGCAGGGGCACGACCACCCCTGGCTGCTGTCGCACACGCTCCAGGCGGGCGACGCAAGCTGGGTGGCGGGGCATCCGCCCGCGCCCGGGGCCCAGCTGGCTGCCAAGACGCGTTACCGGCAGGCCGATGCGCCCTGTGTGGTGCAGGAGGTCGAGGGCAATACCTTTTCGCTCAAATTTTCCGAGGCGCAGTGGGCCGTTACGCCCGGCCAGTCGGCGGTGCTGTACGACGGCGACGTGTGCCTGGGCGGGGGCATCATTCTTTAGTTCGTACCACTATCACAAACCGGGTGACTGAATGGACCCTTTGTTTCTGGGCAGCCTGATGCTGCTGGGCGCCTTCGGCGGGTTCGCCGCGGGCCTGCTGGGCATCGGCGGTGGCATGATCCTCGTGCCCTTCATGATCATGCTGTTCCCCATGGTCAACATGCCCGAGGCCTATATGGTGCACACCGCCATTGCCACCTCGATGGCCACCATCCTGTTCACCTCACTTTCCAGCATGCGGGCGCATCATCGCAAGGGTGCCATTCGCTGGAACATCGTTGCGGTGCTGACGCCGGGCATCGTGATCGGCGGGCTGCTTTCGGGCGGTGCCGCGTTTTCCTTCATCGAACCGGCCTGGCTGGCCCTGGTGTTCGCGATCTTCGTGGCCTATTCGGGGGCGCGCATGCTGTGGGGCGGGCCGCCGCCGGCGGGCCGCAGCATGCCGGGGCACCTGCTTACCGTGGGCATGGGTGTGGTCATCGGCTTCGTCTCGGGCCTGGTGGGCGCGGGCGGCGGATTCCTTTCGATTCCGTTCATGGTGCGCAGCAACGTGCCCATGCACAATGCCGTGGCCACCTCGGCTGCCCTGGGCTTTTTCATTGCGCTGGCCAATACCGTAGGCTACGTGGGGTCGGGGCGTGCTGAGGAAACGGGCGTGCCCGGCATGGTGGGGTATATCCACGTGCCCACGCTGCTGGGTATCGTGGTGGTCAGCATGCTGACCGCGCCGCTGGGTGCGCGGTGCGCGCACAGCCTGCCGGTGAAGGCGCTCAAACGGGTGTTCGCATTCCTGCTGTTCGGCCTGTCTGCCTACATGCTTTCGAAGGCGGCCGCAGGTTTCGGCTGGTAGGGTACACGCCGCGTGGTGTACGGTATTCAGTTGCGCGGAGGTGCCGTGCTGATGAACGACGGGCGCGTGCGCAGCTTTTCTTCCAGGCGCTGCAGTTGCGGGTAATCCTGGCGCCACGCCAGCTCCTCGCAACGCAAATCGAGGTATTGCAGCGCACAGCCTACGGCGATGTCGGCAAGAGTGAAGTTCACGCCCGTGCAGAATGCGGGCTGCTCTTCCAACGAACGGTTCATGTGATCGAGCGCTGCCACAATTTTGCCGTACTGGCGGTCGATCCAGGCCTGGCTGCGGTACTGGGGCTCGCGGCGCACGTTTTCAATGGTGATGGCCACGGCGGCATCGAGCACGCCGTCGGCAATGGCTTCCCAACACTTGATGGCTGCGCGTTCGCGGCCCGATTGCGGCAGCAACCGGCACACCGGTGAGAGCGTGTCGAGGTATTCGACGATCACGCGGGAATCAAACAACGTACCGCCGTCGTCCATGATGAGACAGGGAACCTTGCCGAGCGGGTTGTATTGCTGGATGGTGGAATCCTGCTCCCAGACGTTCTCGAGGACGAATTCGTATTCCAGCTTCTTTTCTGCCAGTACGACGCGTGTTTTGCGTACGTATGGGCTTGTCAACGAACCAATCAGTTTCATGGCAACGTTCGAGGGTTGGGGGCGGGCAGAGTATAGCAGGCCGACCTGCCGCTCTGATGCAGAAAAACAACGGTTTGTGTCGTGCGCGAAGGTGTCTGTGGGCAAGTACGACGTGGCACCTGGCGACGACGACAGGGGCGAAACAGGTCGGGGTGGTAGAATCCGCCTGTTCCGGCCTCGCGCCGGTTTCGTCGTTTGAGGCCCGCCATGCACGTATCTTCCGAATTGACCACTTTGAATGCGCTGTCGCCGCTCGACGGCCGCTACGCACGCAAGGCCGATGCCCTGCGCACCACCTTGTCGGAAGCGGCGTTCATGGCGCACCGTGTGGAAGTCGAGGTGGCCTGGCTTGTCGGCCTTTCCGACGCCGGTCTGCCTGAACTGCCGCCGTTTTCCGACGCCGCGCGCAAGCGCCTGGAGGAAATCGTAAGCGGGTTTTCGGAACAGGATGCCGCGCGCATCAAGGAAATCGAGCGCACCACCAACCACGACGTGAAGGCCGTGGAATATTGGCTCAAGGAACAGGTAGCGGGCGACGAGGAACTGGCCCGTGCAGCGGAATTCATTCACTTTGCCTGTACGTCGGAAGACATCAACGATACTTCACACGCGCTCATGCTGACGCGCGCCCGCGAGCAGGTCATCGTGCCGCAGCTGCGCGAACTGGATGCGACGCTCACCGCCTTCGCACACCAGTTTGCCGGCCAGCCCATGCTGTCGCGCACCCACGGCCAGCCGGCCAGCCCCACCACGTTGGGCAAGGAATTCGCCAACGTAGCGGCGCGCCTGCGTCGTGCCATCCGCGCCATCGAGGCTGTCGAGCCGCTGGCCAAGATGAACGGCGCCACGGGCAACTACAACGCGCATGCCAGCGCTTACCCCGAGATCGACTGGCCGGCCTTCAGCAAGGGCGTGCTGCAGCGCCTGGGCCTGACCCAGAACGAGCACACCATTCAGATCGAACCGCATGACTGGATGGCGCAGCTGTTTGATGCCGTGGCGCGTGCCAACACCATTCTTCTGGATCTGAACCGCGACATCTGGGGGTATATCTCGCTGGGCTACTTCAAGCAGCGCCTGAAAGAGGGCGAAGTGGGCTCGTCGACCATGCCTCACAAGGTCAATCCCATCGACTTCGAAAACTCGGAAGGCAACCTGGGGCTCGCCAACGCGATGCTGCGCCACCTTTCCGAAAAACTGCCCATCTCACGCTTCCAGCGCGACCTCACCGACTCCACCGTTCTGCGCAATCTGGGCGTGGCCTTCGGCTACTGCGTGGTGGCCTACGACGCCTGCCTGCGCGGCCTGGGCAAGCTCGAGCTGAACGCGGCAGCCATCGACGCCGATATCGACGCCTGCTGGGAAGTGCTGGCCGAGCCGGTGCAGACGGTGATGCGTCGCTATGGTCTGCCCCAGCCGTACGAGCAGCTCAAGGCGCTCACGCGCGGCAAGGGCATCACGGCCGAGGCGCTCACCGAGTTCATTCAAGGGCTGGATTTGCCCGAAGAACCCAAGGCGCGGCTGCTGGCCATGACGCCGCGCAGTTATGTAGGCCTTGCCGTTCAGCTGGCGGGGAAGATCTGACTGTCGCGCCTGAGCGCCGTAGGGATCTCCGGCCGTCAGGTCGGGGTGGATGTCAATGTTTCGACTTTCAAAGACGAGGTCACGATGAAGAAGAAGTTTGGTCTGCTGGCACTGGCCGGCACGCTGGTCATGGGTCTGGTTGCGCCGTCGCAGGCGCAGGCGCCGTTTCGCGAGCCGCACGACGCGGTGAAGTATCGTGGCGCCACCATGGTGCTGATGGGCGCGCATTTCGGCCGCCTTGCCCCGATGGCCAAGCGTGAGGTGCCGTTCGACCAGGCTGCGGCCCAGGCCAATGTCGACATCGTGAAGATGCTGGCCGCACTGCCGTGGCCCGCCTACGCGCCGGGCTACGAAGGCGGTGAGGCGCGCAGCGAGGTCTGGACCAACCGCGAGGGCTTCCGCAAGGCAAGCGAAACCTTCCAGGCCGCCGTGCGCGAGCTCGATGCCGCGACGCAGGCGGGTGATTTCGATGCCTTTCGCGTCGCGTTCGGCAAGACCGGCCAGTCGTGCAAGGCCTGTCACGACGACTTCCGCAAGAAGAAGTAAATTTTGTGCGAAAACCGCTTGACGCACAGGAATTCGCAGGTTTAGAATAGCGATCTTTCAGTAGTTCACGGCGGGCCGTTAGCTCAGTTGGTAGAGCAGCGGACTCTTAATCCGTTGGTCGAAGGTTCGAGCCCTTCACGGCCCACCAGAAAACACTGTGCATCAGCATTTACGCCACTTCCTGCCGAAGTGGCGTTTTTGTTTGTGCGAGTCTTGTCGTCGAGGTGTCTACAATGACACCCCATGAGCAGAAAGAAGTACCGTAGTCGCAGCAGCACACCCCAACGCAGCACAATCCCCCGCCAGTTTCTGCAGGCCGTCATCGTTTCGGCGGCTGCCGCCTTTGCGGTGGCCAGCTGCGCCCTGCAGCCCGAAGTTGCCCGGCACGTGCCGATTACACCCGTGCTGCAGCAGCTGGGAATCGGCGAACCGCAGGCAGCCGGGCCCCTGCCCGGCGCACGTGTACAGACGCAGTTTTCCCAATGCCCGCAATTCTTCCCGCAGAATGCGCCGCCCGTCGTTCCAGCGGGGCAGGCCCTGCGCGAGCTGTGCTTCGACGCGTTCGCGATCTTGCACAGCGGTCATCACAGAACGCCGGTGTTCGTTGCGCAGCGGCTCAATCGCCGCATGCTGCAGCAGGCGCAGTCGGTCGAGCGCAGCGACCGGTTCTTTGCCGACGCCCGCCTGCCCGCCGCCGAGCGGGCGGAACTTTCCGATTATCGCAACTCGGGCTATTCGCGCGGACACATGGCGCCTGCGGGCGACATGCACACGCCTGCAGCCATGGCGCAGAGCTTCAGCCTGGCGAACATGGTGCCTCAGAACCAGCGCCACAATAGCGGCGCGTGGCGCAAGATCGAAAGCGACACGCGCAAGTACGTGATGCGGGCCAAGGGCGATGTGTATGTGCTGACGGGCCCGGTGTACGAAGGCAGCCACGAATGGACCGGAGGCGGGCGCGTTGCCGTGCCCACGCATCTTTTCAAACTGGTTTACGATGCCGAGACAGGGCGCGCGTGGGCTCACTGGCAGGCGAACCGTGCCGATACGAAGGCCGGCCCGCCCATTTCCTACGAAGCGTTCGTACAACGCGCGGGCATCGAGCTGCCGGCGCTACGTCGCCTGGCACAGCAGTAATACGCATATTCCAGTAGCGTGCTGCACGGGTAGGGCGGCCGCATGGGTGGGCGTGGCGGCGTGTCGGTGGTACGTGTATGACGCTACGCTGGGCCGCCGTGCCCTGCCTGTATTACCGCAAACTGTGGCTATTTGTGTGCAGTGCGGCGCAGATCGACCGCCTTCGCGGCCAGGCACAGAATCTGGAAAAGAATCTGTGCGGCGGCGTGGGCCGTGTTGGTGGTGGGGTCGTACTGCGGCGCCACCTCGACCACGTCGCCACCCACCACATCGAGCCCCATCAGGCCGCGCAGCAGGCGCAGCGCGTCAAGGGTGCTGAGCCCTCCCACTTCGGGGGTGCCGGTGCCGGGTGCGAAGGCCGGGTCGAGTGCATCGACGTCAAACGACACGTACACCGGCCCGTCGCCCACCACCTCGCGTGCGCGCTGCACCACCGCGTCGATACCCAGTTCGGCCACTTTCTCGGCATGCAGCACCGTCATGCCCGATTCGTAGGAGAACTCCCAAAGGAATTCCGACTGACCGCGGATGCCGATCTGTATGGTGCGTTCGGGGTCGAGCACGCCCTCGAGCACAGCGTGCCGGAATGGGCCGCCGTGGTGGAACTTGTTGCCTTCGAGCTTTCCACCGGTGTCGCAGTGGGCGTCGACGTGAAC
>Ga0079223_10000327_pt1 | contig 22828 bp, 22 predicted proteins | sample Stecom2011_FD_75072 | JGI IMG/M metagenome (GOLD analysis project Ga0079223, IMG submission 75072) | Agricultural soil microbial communities from Utah to study Nitrogen management - Steer compost 2011 | ecosystem: Environmental > Terrestrial > Soil > Agricultural land | place: USA: Utah...
GTCCAGGGATCAATATAGCTTTTATGCTCAAAAAGCAGATAAATATAGGTCAGCTTTCCCGAAAGCTGAATACTGTATAATATATCAGAAAAATGTTCTGCCAGTTCTTTATCTATATATGAATCTTTAAGAATTGTCAGTGTACTGAAATTCAGTTTCCTGCATATATTATCCGGCAGGTATTCCTTAATAAACGAGCCGGCAATCTCTTTTCTTGTAAAAGATTCCTTGAAAAACTTGTCATGTGGATTGAAAAGGGGTTTGTCATTATTCATGAATTTAATATAATTCAGTAGCATTTAAAAAGTTAGTCCATATATGATTCCAGGAGTACACAACCCTTCGAATAATCAAATGATGATTATTCGTATGTTACACCGAGCGCACCAACCTCGATATTTGAAGACAAAGTCGGGATTTGAATATTATATCTTTGATGTACCAACAACTCCGGGTGAACCGGCAGTCCAAATTCCTGACCTCTCCCTCTCCCGGTGTGAGAGGGTGACTCCAGATACAGAATGGTTAAATAATTATATGTGGAAGAAAGAAAAAAGCTCAGAGAAGGGGGGACTGGGGGAAGAGGTCAATCTCGGCGAACATGATGATCTATAATTTTAAAAATACCTCAACATCTATAAGTTTGCAGGTGCTGCTCAACAAAACGGCCGCTGAGGGCTTATGTTTTTTAATCCACTGAAGTGGATATAGTATGAAATTAACATAAAAGATATTCCGGATTTTTTCTTATTATTCACTAATGATTTTGTAAAACGGAACTATTCAAAGGTTTCCACACGCCCCCAAACAGAAAGTTACAGAGCTGAAATATACTGCCGCGGGGTTCGTGTGCGCTCGGCGAACATGAAAATCTGTTTTAAAACACATATATTGCGCTCGGCACCACAGATGGTAAAAGAAATTAAATTAGTAATGCCAGTGCCCGGATGATTAAAAAGATTAACAAAATGTTGCACGAATTTTGCATTATACTTTCCAGATACATTACAAGTTATCGCCTTAAGATTCACAAGTATGTTATACTCTATTAATGTTTATATTGATTCAGGTGGGATAATACTTATGAAGAAAAAAGAATCAAAAACCACCCTCATAAGAGACGCACTAAAAGCTCTTCAAATCAAAAGATTCACTTTGGCCATACATGACCAGTCTTTCCCGTCATTTGCCGATGAGGAGATCGGGTATGGTTCCATATACAGCAGAGGTGCTGTTGATTTATTGTCATTTGTAAAAGAACTCGGATTTGATACTGTACAACTGGGACCACAGGGGAAAACTACACGGTTTAACATCTCTCCTTATAACAGTAGCATTTTCAGTAAAAATCCGCTTCTCCTCTCTTTATGGCGTCTTAATGAAAAATACCCTTTTCTTTTGTCCGGACAGGATCTTGAAAAACTTACAGACAGTACACCGTATAATACGGAGATTTCAGATTATGAGGTGGATAATGAAAGAGCATGGGATACAGTTGAAAAAACCGTGTCAAAAGTATTCAGTAAGTTTTCTGAAAGAAAAAATATAGATCCTGAATTCCTGGAAAGATTTGTAAAATTCAGGCGGATAATCAGTAAAGGTCCGGACTGGTTGGAAAAGGATGCCGTTTTTGAGGTTTTAAGCTCTCAATATGGAACAGACGACTGGAAGAAATGGACCGGACCGGATAATTCATTTATCGACAGGGATCTTTATTGCAGCGCAAACTTGCATGATAAGGCTCTGGAAAGGATAAAGAGGATTCATGAAAAGAATAGCGAAAAAATTGAAAAATATGCACTTGTCCAGTTTTTGCTTGCAGAACAGCATCTCGAAACAAGAGCTGAAGTAAAAAGAAAAGGTTTACGCCTATATGGAGATATGCAGATAGGATACTCTTTTCAGGATATATGGGCGCTCAGAGATCTGTTTCTAAAAAATTATTACATGGGGGCACCGCCCAGCAGAACAAATCCAGAGGGACAGCCATGGGGGTATCCGGTTCTTGACCCCGATCTGTATCATGTAAAAAATGACTTCGGGTCGGCAATGATATTGATGAAAACACGCATAGAAAAAATGTTTTCTGAATTTGATGGTTTAAGAATAGATCATCCTCATGGCCTCGTTTGTCCATGGGTATATAAAATATACGAGCCCGATCCCTACCACTCGGTACAGAACGGAGCGCGCCTGTTTTCATCACCAAATCTTTCTGACCACCCCGATCTGGCAAAATATTCAATAGTTTCACCTCAACAAATTTCTACCGATCCGGATTGCAAACGCTATGACGATAACCGGGTACAGAATTTGACCGATGAGCAAACGGACCGCTACGCGGTCATGCTTGATCTTATCCTTGAGCTTGCAAAAAAAGCAGGTGTTTCACAGGATGACATACTTTGCGAAGTCTTAAGCACCTGGCCTTATCCGTTGCGTCAGGTTATGACACGAAGAGGGTTGGGGAGGTTTTGTGTTACACAGAAAGCAGATCCGTTCAACTCCAGGGATGTTTATAGGAGAGAGAACACGTCGCCGCAAGACTGGATAATGGCTGGAAATCATGATACAAAACCAGTTTTGCTTGTTGCAGAGAAAAACACTGGTTCACAATGGTATTCAGCGCGGTGCAGAATCCTGGCTCAAGAGCTGGTACCGGAATCTGGCAGGGATGAATACTACTCATTATTAACAAGAAATCCCCGGGAGTTTCGTGATGCAATGATAGCTGAACTTTTTTTGGGACCAGCACAAAACGTTTCAGTCTTTTTTCCTGACCTTTTTGGCATGAAAGAGATATATAATAAGCCGGGAGTTATGGATACAAAAAACTGGAAATTGAGAGTACCTCGAAAATTTCGTGATTTTTATGCCGGCCAGACACAATCCGGTAATGCACCTAAGCTTGAGAAGTGTCTGGCAATGGCGTTACGGGCAAGATTTAAAAATAACACTGAGATTGAAAGGCTGTGCAGGAATTTGGAAACGTAAAAGATGAATTTCATTATCTGCTCAAAAAGATGTATTTTAATATTCAGGTTTTGGTGTAAAGATTGAAACTCAAAAAACCTGGATAATTTTCAAAACAAAAGAATCAATTAAGGAGTTGGGCATGAAGGTTGTTATGACTGTTACGGCTATCTACGATGTTCCGGACAATACCGAGTTTGTTGAAGTCGAGGAAAAGGGTGAATCTTATGGTATGCATATAGTTATTGATGGGCATAAATTTCAGCCGGTTGTTGAATTTCTTGAATATCAGGGAAAAATTGAGGGAAATCATAGCTGGGGTGAACCTGATGAAGAGGTGGTAAACAGGATATATGATGGAATAGAAGATGAAGCGTATACTTTAATGTTGGTAAAAAGCAATGATGAGGAAGAAAAGCCGATAGAATAAATTTAAAAATGGAGAATAAAACTTTCCGAATATACTTTTGTCAACTATAAAAATGGTACATCCTGGTTAACAGGAGTATACTGCACGTTGAGACTATACTTACTCGTTTTCAAACAGGTCGGGCATTTCTCTGTCCTCCCAAAGATATTTTGCTTTATCTGACCATTTGTCGATGTGTACTGTGTTAAGTCTGGGGTTGCCATTCATTTCGGCAACCCTGGATGAGTGCAGGTTGCTGAATACACCAATGTATGAATTTGCCTTTTTAAAATCTCCAAGTTTCAGATTTAAAGCTACAATCAAATAAATAACCTGCATCTCAATCTCTTCCTGGGGACAATTGGATGTTTTAAATGCTTCTTCAAAATAACTAAGTGCTTCTATGAGAACTTTTGTGTTGTCCTGACGGACCTCTTTCATAATGTAAGCTATACGAAGAGCATACGATCCAAGTTTGTAGAATGCATAAGGCTGTTCTTGCCAGGCTTCCACTTTGGCTCTTGACATCGCAAGTCTGTAAGAAGCTATTGCTGAGTTGTCGAGTCTTGGATGCTTGAAATAATCCGCATAGTCGTTAACATTTTTGATCATTTCCTTTCTCTCTTCAGTTTTTTCTTTCAAAGCAAAAATCAGATTGCCGGAAAGCTGGCTCTTGATCCAGGAGTTGTTCGCGCTGCTTTTTCTGGAGAAATCTTTTTTGTCCGGTGATGCGAACAGGCATTGAGGACAAACTGTTACTGTTATATAAGAAAAATCACAACTTCTGAATCCACCAGCTCCTTCATACAACGGAACCAGAAACTTGTTTAGAGTTATTTGCTGGCTTTTGGCTTTTAGTTCATAGCAAGGTATCTGATACTTGTAACAAACCGGACATTTAACCATAATCTTAAACAGTGGGTCATCTCCTGTACTCGTGGGGTTAAGTCTCTTGAGACGAGCATCCCTGACCTCTTTCATTTCCCTGATTTTTTTCATTTCTATTGATGGGCCATAGCGTTCAATATATTCATCTACCAGATCCGGATTTTTAAGAAACAGGTTGAGCCGCCTTTTTACTTCTGTTACGTCAATTGTCATTTTTTTACCCTTTCAGGAGAAATACCGTAGAAGATATTTCCCAGGTAGAAAAAAGCTGCACAAAAAAGTCGGTTTAAAAAAAAATGCATTAAAAATAGTCGTGAAGATTCTTTTTCGGTATTTCTGTAATCACTACATAAACTGTAGATATTATGATTGCACTAATCCTGCAAAAACCGGCTTTTTTATTAATGTCTGTTTCAGGTATACTTACATAATTATGCAGTTTTTTGGTTAATGGGTCAACCATTATAAGCCTGAACCGAATTATCTGACCGAAAACATTGCCTGTGAAAAAATTCACAGAAATATCTATTTTATTTAAAAATCTGTTGCGATTTCATAGGGCTGTTCGTATATTAGTTGTGAAATAAATAACAGGTGGTTTTAAAATGGTTCCTTTTCCAGCTATAAATCGTCTTTGTGCTTTATACAGACTCCTTTGCGATCTTCAGGAGAGTGGTGTAGAGCGGATATCTTCTGCAGATTTAGGAGAAAAACTGGGTGTTGGTGCACATAATATAAGAAAAGACATTGCATTTCTTGGTGTTTCTTCAAGCACCGCCAGCGGGTATGATATAAAGGGTTTGAAGCAGTTGATTTCCGAAAGATTTGAATTTAATACCGAAAAAAAGGCATGTATTGTTGGTTTAGGGCGTCTTGGTACTGCAATTATGGAGCGAAATGATTTGTGTGGGGGAGAGTTTCACATAATTGCCGGTTTCGATTCGAATATAAACAGGCTGGAAACAATAAGCAGTTCGATACCTTTATATCCGGCTTACAGTATCACTGAGGTGGTCAGACGGCTTAGAATAGAACTTGCTATTGTTGCGGTACCGGCTTGTGTGGCTCAGGATGTGGCACACAAGCTTGTTGACGGAGGTGTAAAGGGAATACTCAACTTTGCGCCTGTTATTGTGAAATTACAAAATAAGATTTTTATCAAAAATATGGACATTTCCGGTGAGTTACGGGTTTTAAGTGCTCAAATAAAAAATTCTATCCGGTGATCTATTAACTAAATATAAGGAGATCCTGTTTATGGCAAGAGTTTACAATTTTTCTGCAGGTCCATCCATGCTGCCTGAGGCGGTTCTGAGAAAAGCTGCTGATGAAATGCTGGATTACAATGGTTCGGGTCAGTCTGTTATGGAGATGAGTCACCGGTCTTCTTTTTACGAAGAGATTATTCGTGGTGCCGAAAATCTCCTGAGAGAACTTATGAATATACCACAAAACTATCATGTTCTTTTTCTTGGAGGCGGAGCATCGACACAGTTTGCAATGGCACCGCTTAATCTGGCCGGTGAAAAGAAAAAAGCAGATTATGTCAATACTGGGGCCTGGTCAAAAAAAGCCATAGCTGAGGCAAAACGGTATTTATCTGTTCGTGTCGTGGCTTCTTCGGAAGACAAGAATTTCTCGTATATTCCGCAGTTGGACAAGAACAGTTTTGATCCTGATGCATCCTATGTTCATATTACAAATAATAATACGATTTTCGGAACAAAATACAGAGCCGTTCCGGAAACCGGAGGAATTCCTCTGGTAGCTGATATGTCTTCAAACATTCTCTCTGAAGAGTGTGATGTGTCAAAATTTGGTCTGATATATGCAGGTGCACAGAAAAATATAGGTCCTGCAGGTGTTACAGTTGTAATTATCAGAGATGATCTGGTGGGAAATGCTCTGGATTTTACACCAACCATGTTGAACTATAAAACTCATGTAGATAACGGATCAATGTTTAACACTCCGCCAGCATACAATATTTATATAGCGAAAATGGTTTTTGAATGGATTAAAGAGCAGGGCGGAGTTGGGGAAATACAGAAGAAAAATGAGTTCAAAGCACAGTTGCTTTACAACTTTCTTGATGACTCGAAACTGTTCAGGGGTACTGTGGTAAAACAGGATCGTTCTTTGATGAATGTACCGTTTGTTCTTCCTGCAGAGGAACTCAATAAAGAGTTTGTAAAAAAATCTTCAGAGAATGGTTTGGTAAACCTCAAAGGCCACAGGTCGGTTGGGGGGATGCGTGCAAGTATTTATAATGCCATGCCGCTTGAAGGTGTGAAGAAATTAATTGAGTTCATGAAAGAGTTTGAAAAAACTCACGCATAGATGGGGGAGAAGATATCATGTATAAAATACAGACTTTTAATAAAATTTCGCCTGCGGGATTAGAGATCTTTCCCCGGGACATGTATGAAGTAGCTTCCGAAATTCTTAATCCGGATGCGATTCTTGTAAGGAGTGCATCTTTACATGAAGTGGAGATGCCCGCAACTGTAAAAGCGATAGCACGCGCCGGAGCAGGAGTAAATAATATTCCGGTTGATCAGTGTGCAGATCGTGGCATAGTAGTTTTTAACACACCTGGCGCTAATGCAAACGGAGTAAAAGAACTTGTTATTGCAGGGCTTTTTCTCTCTTCCCGAAAAGTGATATCAGGTATAATGTGGGCAAAGAATTTAATCGGCAAAGGTGATGAAATCCCGAAGCTTATTGAGAAAGGGAAGTCGAATTTTGCCGGGCCGGAAATACGTGGTAAGCGATTGGGAGTAATAGGGCTTGGTGCTATTGGTGTAATGGTGGCTAATGATGCACTTGAGCTTGGTATGCAGGTGACAGGGTATGATCCATTTATCTCTATTGAAGCTGCATGGGGATTGTCCCGTAATGTAAAAAGGGCCCGCGGACTCGAAAGCTTGCTCGCTGAGTCGGATTATGTAACGCTGCATGTCCCGTTAAATGATAATACCAGGGGAATGATCAATCGTGAACGGTTGGCTATTATGAAAAAAGGTGTCCGGCTCCTTAATTTTGCACGTGGCGGACTGGTTAATAATGAAGACCTCAGCAATGCATTCACTGAAGGGGTAGTCAGTGCTTATGTAACTGATTTTCCGGATGAAGAGGTGTTGAAAAATGAAAATGTCATTGCTTTTCCACATCTGGGTGCGTCAACTCCTGAATCGGAAGATAATTGTGCGGTTATGGCTGTTAGTCAACTGAAAAATTTTCTGGAATTCGGTAATACAAAAAATGCAGTCAATTTTCCGGATTGCGACCTTGGTATTCCCGAAAACTCCAGAGTGGTTATTGCCAATAAAAATGTTCCAAATATGGTAGGGCAGATTACAACAGCCCTCGCTTCAGAAAAAATAAATATCGCTAATATGATCAATCGCCATAAACGTGATTACGCTTACAATATTATTGATACCGATAGTTCCATTAACGATACTGTGCTGGAAAAACTCAGGGCAATTAATGGCGTAATAATGGTTAGATTGATTAATGGAAAATAAGTAAAATAAAGGCCATGCAGGCGCATGGCCTTTATTCTAATGTGAATTTGTGAATTCAACTAACTCTTTAAGTTTTTGAAGTGCTTTACCGGAGTCGATAGATTCCTTCGCAACCGTAAAACCTTCATCGGGACTCTGCGAAATACCTGAAGCAGCAATAGCAAAAGCGGAATTAAGTAAAACGATATCCCTTGTTGGACCTGTTTCACCATTTAGTATTCTTTTGATAATTTCTGAATTAAAAGCAGCATCACCACCTTCAATTGAAGCTAATGAAGCTTTCTTTAAGCCGAACTGTTCCGGTTCAATGGTATAAGAATTAACTTCACCGTTATTGACTTCCGAAACCCTTGTAGCTGCGGAAATCGAAATTTCATCAAGAGAATCAAACCCATAAACAACATAAGCTTTATGTGTTTTCATGTTTTTCAGAACAGTTGCAAGAGTTTCTGTAAGATCAGGTGAGAAAACGCCTAATAACTGTGAAGGGGCAAGTGCCGGATTGGTAAGCGGTCCCAGTACATTGAAAATTGTTCTGACACCAATCTCCTTACGTGGATTTATGGCATATTTCATTGCTTTATGTAGAGATGGAGCAAAAAGAAAGCTGATCCCAGTCTCCTCAAGGCATTTGGTCATTGATTCGGGAGAGATATTCAGTTTTACACCTAATTTTTCCAGTACATCAGCACTTCCACATTTACTCGAAACGGAACGATTTCCATGTTTCGCTACAACAGCTCCAGCTCCCGCTGCAACAAATGCTGTTGCGGTAGAGATATTGAAAGTATTGGCTCCATCACCACCAGTTCCACAGGTATCAATTACAAAATCAAGGTTTTTCGGTAAAATATGAGTTGCTTTCTGGCGCATTACAGAAGCCGCTCCGGTAATCTCCTCTGCAGATTCACCTTTTATTCTCAGCCCGACTATAAGAGCCGAGATCTGGGCGTCTGTTGCAGTACCACTCATTATTTCTGAAAAAACATCAACAGATTCTTCAATTGTAAGACTATTTCCTGCAATTACAGTTCTTATTGCTTCCTGTATATTCATGATAAATTACTCCTGATCACTTTTATCCCAAAAAAGGTTTTTCTCAAAAACAAAATGCCAATTCTATTATGCAGGTTTTCTGAATTGTGCCCTGGTTTCAGGAAAACTCCATTAAAAACAGTTTATACCAACAGCTTCTAAATAAATAAAATAGATTCTACGCTCAGTTTTTAACAATTTTACAATACAAATAAAGTCTGAAAACCTGCTCACTGATTTATTCAGACAGTTGTTACTCCTGAAATAAACAGAAACAAAATACATAATAATGGGGTTTGTGTAAAAGATCTGCTGGAGATCGGAATCGTTTCTTTACTATTTAATAAAATGAAAATGATAAAAATATTTTTTCCGACTTTACCTTATCCTGTCATGATCAATAAACAGCATCTGCCCTGAAGACAGGTTTATCAGATATGCGCATCTAAAAAATCTGTTCTGCGGGTAGTGGTGCTCTCTTGAAGCAGATGCTTTGAGAAAATCCAGTGCGTGCAGGCAGGGCGGCCAATTGATATGTTCCCGTTTGGATGGATAATAAAAAAAGATTAAAAGTAACCCGTCTCGAATTGGCCATAATTTAATTTTAGTCCATTATGAATCAAAAAAATAAAAATACAGAAAAAAACAATAGCTGTAGTCCCCCTTTGAAACATCATCAGGCAGAATTTATAACTTCAGCTGCTTACTATAAAGACATCCCTCCTTCAAAAGGTGAAGAGTATGCGATTTTGGGTCGTTCGAATGTCGGTAAATCTTCATTTATTAATCATGTTCTTGAAAATCGCAATCTTGCCAGAACTTCAAAAAAACCGGGAAAAACATCTCTGGCAAACTTCTTTCTGATAGATCATTCGATGATGTGGGTAGATTTGCCTGGATATGGTTATGCAAAGACTTCAGGAAGTGAACGTATCCGATGGTCACAACTTATAGCTTCTTATTGCCAGAATCGACAAAATCTTTGTGGAGTTATCTGGCTTATTGATATCAGACATATAGGAATAAGAGCAGATCGTGAAGCCTGTGGCTGGTTAAGGAGTCTGGGGCTGGAGGTATTCCCTGTTTTGACAAAATCGGATAAGCTTACCAGGCAGCAAAGGGCTGTAAAGGCACCGGAAGCTCGCAAAACGTTTGAACTGAATCTGGAACCGGTTTTGTACAGTATTCATGATCATCAGTCCAGGTCTCAGTTCTGGTGTGTTTTTGATGAATGGAGAAAGGTAACTCATAAGAAGTAACTGCAGGGATTGAAAAATACTCGGGGCAAAACTCCGGGCTAATCCCTGCTAACTTTGCCTGGTTTTTTTCAGGCTACAGCTTTAATTGCACCCTGTTTTTCTTTTTTACCCGAAACTTTTTCTTTCAGGAAACGCTTTTTCTCTAACGCTTCAAGAATCTCCAAAAGTTTACGTTCTATAATCAATGCACCCTCATTAAGATATTCACTATTGAATGCAGAAATTAACAGCGTCGGGCGAAGCACCCCTACTACCGTAACATTGTTTTTTTGATATATGATTACGTTATAAGTCTGTAACAATCCGTTAGCATCCTCTTTTACCAGGGCTTTGTAAGCCAGTTGAAGATTGCTTATACTCATGATTACATATTTTTTGAAGTCTACACCAAGGTGGTTATGAAATTCATTATCCATTCTGACTGTAGACAATACTTCAAATCCCTTGCGTTTAAGTTCAATTGGAAGCTTTTTAACAACTGAATTAAATGATAAATTAACATCTTTAAAGTAACCAAATTCAACCATAATAGTTTTCCTTTCATCTTTTCATTAAACATTATCTTCGGAAAAAAAAGGAATTCTGTACTGATGATTATAAAAACTGTCTGTAAAATTATTATCAAATATCATACCAGTTAAATTTATGTATTAAAAAACAGGCATACTATTTGCAGCGTAGTATAAGCATTTTATAAAAACCAACATGGGAGGAAATATGCCGGAATTTGTCAATCCGTATATTGGGATGATGCCAGAGAGAAAAATGACAAAAGGTGAACTGCTCAGAGCATTGCGTCTATCCCTTGCCGCAGAAGAAGAAGCTACCCATATTTATGAGGCAATTGCTGATGCTTGTGATAATGAACTGGCAAGAGAGGTACTGCTTGATATTGCAAAGGAAGAACGTGTTCACAAAGGAGAGTTTCAGAGAGTTATTGAACTGCTGTTACCGGAAGAAACTGAATTGATGAAAAACGGCGCCAGTGAGGTTGAAGAGATCAGGGAAAACCTCAGAAACAATAATAAAAATGGTATAACACCAACTGTAGGAAACCTCAAAGGAAATTACATTTGAAAGGAAGGGTATTTATGGCAGATAAATTTCTTAACCGGGATGATTCACCGTTTAAAAATGAGTTCTGGAACAGAATTGATCTTACTGTAAAAAATGTTGCCATAAACCATCTAAGTGCACGGAAACTTCTTTATACTGAGGGACCGTTGGGGTTGGGGCTTCAGTTTATTCCAGGTACAGAACAGACAATTGAGGGTGAAAATCAGTTGACATTATCAGTTGCACAGCATACCCCCCTTATAATGCTCAATGCCGGATTTGCAATATCATCACGTGAAATAGAAGCGTTTTCAGAAAGTGGTGTAGAGATATCACCGAAAAACCTTATTGTCGAGACTATAAATATTTGTCACAAAGAGGATAGCATTGTCTTTAATGGTATAAAAAAGAAGAATCTTCCTGGTCTGCTTAATTATCCTGGTGTCGAACGACTGAAACTAAAACCCTGGGATCAGATTGGAGATGCAGTGGAAGCAGTTCTGGGTGGAATCGAAAAACTTGACAAGGCAGGGTTTCACGGTCCGTATAGTCTTGCTTTATCAGTGCAGCTTTATAATAAACTTTTCAGGAGATATCCCCAGGGTAATACACTGGAACTTGATCACATGAAACAACTTGTCAATGATGGAGTTATTAAAGCTGCAACAATCCCTTCAGGTGGTGTGCTTCTGGCTTCAGGAAAAGAATACGCATCCATTATCCTTGGCCAGGATCTTGTTTGCGGTTTTGAAGGACCATCAGGTAAAGATTTTATATTTACACTTTCTGAGTCAATAGCTTTGCGCATGATTGATCCGGCTTCTGTGTGTGTTCTTGAAAGCTGAGAAGAAATGACACTGGAGTTTGATTCCGGGAATGTAGTCAGACAGCCCGGGAATTTGGGTTTGTCTTATCTGATTGTTTGTAAATTCTTTCTGACAGGTTCTGTTTTTTACTGAAAAACCGCTGAAAAGACACAGCTTCCTGCACGTCCGAAAAATTTAACTTTTTGTAAATACGATTTATTATCCTGTTTCGAATTTATAATATCGAATATTTAAATTGTCAGGCTTGAATATTTAAGTTTAATAGTACCAGACTGCGGTTTTGATGAAGGCAAAATGGGAACAAGGTAATGAGTATGCAACAATTATTTACGATATCTTTCATTAAAAACCGTAATTTTTTACAGGAGCATGAAAGGAGGTACTATGAAAGTATCAGATATTATGACACATAACGTGGATTATGCTTCACCATCCGATTCTGTTCAAACCGTTTCAGAAAGGATGAGAGATGAGAATATAGGTGTTGTCCCTGTTTTTGAAAATGATCAACCAGTAGGACTTATCACCGATCGTGATATTACAATACGGGCTGTAGCTGAAGGGAAAGATCCTGTACAGACAAAAGTTTCGGAAATAATGACACACGAGGTAATTTTCTGTATGGAAAACATGGATGTTGAAGACGCTGTTCGCATTATGGAGTACAAAAAAATACGTCGATTGCTTGTAAAAAATGAATTTAATGAATTTACAGGAATTCTTTCTATTGGTGACGTAGCAATGAGCATGACCATAGAATTGACTGGTGAAGTTTTGCAGGAGGTTACCGGAACTGCATTCCCACAACGCTGATACATGGGCCAAAAAAGGCCCATTTTAATCGTTTCCTAAACACCAATACCTGCAAAATCGAGAACATCTTCAGACAGAATCCCGGATTTTGGAATCCGTTTGGCATAAAGTTGTTTCAATACTGCTTTTATTGATGGATCGGAGGAAACAATTGAAGCTATTTCTGCACCTAATCCGTTTCCATAATTATCTTCTACTGTAACAATCTTGCCACCATTTTCCAAAGCCGCTTCAGTTACTGTTTCCGGGTTAACTGGTATTGAATAACAATCATATAAACTTGGTGAAATACCGGCTTCAACCAACTCTTCTACTACTTTGATACACGCATGTACCATATATCCTGTAGCCATTATTGCTACATCCTTTCCTTTTCGCAGTAGCTTGGCACCACCGATTTCAAACTTTTCGGAAGGAAGATAAAGAAGAGGAAGATCCTGCCTGATCAACCTCAGGTAACAACACCCTTTATGCTCTGTCATCAATTGAACGAATTTGTACGCTGCAACAGCACAAGCAGGATTAAGAATGACGATCAGAGGTTCACCATCATTATTATGCACAGTGGAGAGGGTACGCATATACCCCAGATCGGTAATGCCCATCTGACTGGGGCCGTCAGCTCCAATGTTGATTCCGACATGTGAACCGCAAAGTTTTATATTTGCTTCTGCAATAAGTGCCAACTCAAGTTGATCATAACCTCTTACCAGAAATTTTGCAAAAGAAGCAACAAAAGGGATGTAATTACTTTTGCTCAACCCGGCAGCAACAGATATCATATTTTGTTCGCCGATAAAACATTGGATGAAACGTTCCGGACAGGATTTTGAAAAATATTCTGTAAATGTCGAATTGCTCACGTCTGCATCCAGAACAAAAATCTGGTCGTTAATTTGTCCTGACTCTTTCAATGCCAGGCCAAAAGCGCGCCTGGTACTCATAAGGCCTTTTTGATATTTACTCAAATAGGGGTCATTTTCCAGAAGTGAATAAAAATCGGGATCTGGCAATAGTTGCAGTTTTTTTTCAGGTAAATTTTTAATTTTTTGTGGACTGGATGGATGAACTTTTACCCGATTTGTATCATGATTACACGTTTTTAAGGAATCAAGGTCAGAAAGAGCCTGGTCAAGAGTTTTTTTACTTACAGGTTTACCATGATTATCTCCCTTTAAAAGCTCTACTCCCCAGCCTTTAACTGTTTTCGCCAAAACAGCAAAAGGGTGATTTTCTTTTTTTTGTTGAAAACTTTCTAAAATCTCAGCAGGATTGTGACCATCAATATTTCTGGTATCAAAACCAAATGCTTTCAGTTTTGAAGCCAGATTTTGAGGCGATTGCTGTTTTGAAACCGGACCTGTTTGACCAAGACCATTACAGTTAAAAACAGGAATTACTTCTGTTAAACCATGATCAATAATAAAATCGCATGCTTCCCAGATTTGGCCTTCCCGGGATTCACCATCACCAATTATTACATAAATCTTCTTTTTGATTCCCTGTGCACGGGCCGATATTGCCAGACCGCAAGCACAGGATAGACCTTGTCCTAACGATCCTGTTGCGCAGTCAAAAAAAGGGAAACCTGTTGATGGGTTCGGGTGCCCGTCAAGAGGAGAATTAATTTGTCGCAATGAGAAAAGATCATCAATGGTAAGCACCTGTTTTTTGTTCTGATCAGCTCCCCAAACTCCGTTAAGATCAGCATAAGCGGCATAGATCAAAGGTACAGCATGCCCCTCACTTAGAACCAGTCTGTCGTTTGCAGGATTCCAGGGGTCATTGAGATCATATTTCATGATTTTATACATAAGGGCCGTTATTATATGAGCAAGGGATAAACTGGATGAAGGATGCCCTGAACCAGCGTGTGTTGTTATTTTCAGAACAAGTTTACATAAATAAATTGCTTTGTTTGATATTTCCTGAAATGAATCCATACTGTTTCTTTTCGTTGTTTCTGGTTTTTGACGCATAAAAATCAAAAATTGTGCCGACAGGAATACATACTGAAATCAAAACATTTTATGGTTGCATTTGCACTTTCGGGAACATTGCAGATAACATGTATTCAGTTTTTACCGGTATAGCTTTTTGTCTTGAAATAAATTTCAAAACAGCTTTTCAGTGCTTTTGTTACAGGTATTTCAGTGAATACTTATAGTCAAGTAATCTCCATTTTAAAACACTTTAAACCAGCCTGTAATAACCTAAGAAAAATAGATGCCTCCGCGATAAGTTGTATTCTGGATGGAGAGTAATATCGCAGAAACATAATTCACAATTTATGCAAAAAATGTACCGTGTGTAGTCCTTTGTGTGATGTAAGATTAAACGGACTTTACTGAAAACCAGCAGGTTTTAAATAGCAATGATTAAAAGCCGGTTTTTACACTTTGACCTTAGAATAAGGTCTTGATTGCCTGTCCACTGATTTATTCCGGACAGGTAATTATTGGCATATAATTTGAGTTTTGCCTGATTAAGACGCTTCATCCAAAATTCAAGGAGGTCCGATGTATTCAAAATCAATTCTATCCATTTTTATTGTCTTTACTTTATCATTCTTTACATTTGGTAATGAACCGCTGCAATCGTGGATCAGTGAAGTACAGACATCCCAATATTTCTCAATTGGCAGATCAAAAATTAACATGAATTCAATGAATAAAACTGTAAAATCTTTGGGAGTTCCATCACTTACCGAAATGCCATATTCGGTAGAAATAGGTTCACGTGTTCTGGTTCAACAACTGGTACTGGAATCCGGTGTTGGAGTACTTATGTGGAAACCGCAGAAAACCGACAGCAGTAGTGTATCCCTGTTTGGTGGATATGGATTATTAACAGCAGGCGTGAATATTTTCTTTCCGGGAAAATCATGGCAAATATATCCCTTTTTCAATATCGGAGGCGGGTTATTCCGTTTTGCATACCATACACAGGAAAATGTTCTGTTTGGTGAATCTATCGGGAAAGGTGATCATCCTGATGTTTACTGGCAGCCTGCATTTATTACCGGATTTGGATCAACTGTCATGTATTCGTTGCATAGTAAAAAGAGACAGAAATTGTACACGATGGGAATAAAGTTTGGGTATATGGTAGATCCTTCTGGACAGAATACCTGGTATGCCAATGGAATGCGATACGAAAACGGACCATCACCCCATTTTTCCGGGCCATATGTTCATCTTCTTCTGGGTACTGGACGTTATATTAAATAGGGTTCAGTATGGATGTCCAAAAATATTATTGCAATCAACATGTAAGGGCAAGAATGGTGGAATTTCTCGGGGGGAGAACATTACAGGAAGCGACCTGTATGTTTTTGGCCCAGTGTGATACATCAGATCAAATAGGTATGAATTTACGGTTACCAAATGAACTCGATCTGTTTCTTTCACAGGGTTTTGATGTGAGCAGGTCGTTGTGGGATAAGAAGTGGCTTATTGTACATATGGATATTGAATATGTGAATTATGATTTTCCGGCTGAACCATATCTCGATCCGGTTCGTACGTTTTCATTACAACACTCTGCCGAATTTGCTATTGAAAAATTTCTTCTCGAACAAGGTATCGCTCCTCTTCATATGCTTAGCGGACGTGGACATCATTTTGTATGGCAGATCAAACGCAATTCTGCAGCATTTGGAAAATTGACCAAATTAGGTTTTGTTCAGCAGCATATTATCAAAAGGTATGCTGATTCACTGCCGCCTGTAAATGTGTCGATCGATTATGATCTGGGATATGCATTTTCCGGGCTGGGATTGATTATGGAGTATGTGGCACTTGTTGTAAGGGATGAAGCGCAGCGTAACTGTGCCATACCTGTTGAACTTTCTGCTCTTGAAGTACCACCTCAGATACGTGGAAGAGAAATGGTTTCAATTGATATTACTGAATATGGAGATCTGCTTCATACCAGGCTGATCAGAATCCCTTTCAGCCTTTATCTGAAACCATGGCAAAAAAGCGGTATTCTCAATGAAGAGATTCAAGACAGAATACCACTTATGATCTCCATTCCACTTTTTGAAATGGATACCTATGAAGGAATCTCTATTATGAGAGACCTTAAAAGTGCAGCTGAACTTGCATCAAGAGCAGCCGTTCAGATCCCTGATCAATCTGTACAGATGCTCGATCTTATCAAATCGTACGAAAAATCAGATCTTTTTGAGTATCATAAATGGTTTTATTCAAAGGAACATGAGCCCCCTTCTAATTGGTCAACCACTTATGATCGTATCCCTCTGGAAATTCTTCCTCCATGTACCCGCCATATTCTGGAAAATCCAAATGATTTACTTTTAAAACCGGCTGGGATCTGTCAAGTGGTTCGTGTAATGCTCTCCTTAGGGTGGCATCCAAGACATATTGCCGGCCTGATACGGTCAAAATATGAACGTGATTATGGATGGGGAAGAGAGTGGTATTTCTATGATGCAGCTACGAGAGCTGATTTTTATACCAGAATTTTTACAGCCTTGATAAAATGCAAAAAGGATAATCTTGAATATTTTGATTGTGATTCAATTAAACAGGCCCATTATTGTTCTGGCAGTACCGATGTCTGTAGTATGAATGAGTTTAAACGATCTTTACAGAGGAGAGTACAAGATGAGCGACTGGCCTGTAGGCCTTTCAACAGGTTGTTTTTACCAGATGAGTATATTTGATTGCCTCGAACCTGTTCGCAAAAGCGGATTCAACCTGGTCGAAATCTGTTCTTCACCCGGGCATTTAAATTTTCATGATCTCAAAACCGTTTCTAAAACTTCACAAATGCTTGATAAACTCGGTATGGAGGCTTATTCATTTCATGCACCATTTCTTGATGTAGACATTTCTTCACCGGATATCGCTCATAAAGAATACTCTCTTCATGAACTTTTAACTGCTGCTGAAGCTGCAGCAATCCTCAAGGTAAGGCATTTTGTTATCCACCCCGGACCAGACAAAACCCTTAACTTGTCAACAGAAGAGCGCATGCAAAGGCTAAGAAATGCAGCGGCTGTTCTGGATAAAGTTGCATTTAAATGTAGTCAGCTAAATGTCAGATTAGCCCTTGAAAATATGTTGCCACATCTGCCTTTCGGCAGTATTACCGATATGCTCTGGATTATAGGAGCAATGGATTGTCTCAATATTACGACATGTCTTGATACCGGTCATGCAGCATTGTCGGGTGGTCTGTACAAAGTGCTATATAAGCTGTCGGGGAATCTCAGGATGATTCATGCCAATGACAATTTGGGAACTGATGACGATCATCTTGCGCCTGGAAAAGGGAAAATAAACTGGCAGAAAATTTTGTTTGAATTAAGCGAAACCAGTTTTCATGGAGGTTTTATACTGGAACTTGCGGGCTCTCATGGAAGCGATATTGACGCGACTTTGGAGAACGCATTAAATGCACGTCTTTTTTTGAGAAATATTGCACGTAACCTGTACCTTTCAAGTCCACCCAGTGTTGAGGTCGCAACAAAACAGGGCGATGACAATTTGCCACAACATTAACCATAAAAGCGTGTGCGCTCGGCGGACACGATTATCATTTAAAATCATATAGTGTGCTCGGCGAACATAAAATTTATCATATAAAAAATGTCAAAAACCGGCAGTTTTAAGGAAACTATAATTGCGAAATCGCTTTTTTGATATTTTCGCGTAAATGAGCATTTGCTTCCCAGAACAGAAGACCAAACGGGATTGTGATATTCTGTTCATACTGTTTTTCAAAAGTACTCTGCATCTGTTCAGTTTTTGGTGGATTTGTTGATAACCCTTTGATAGTAAACCGATTTGAAAATTTGATTGCAGTTCTTTCTGTTTCATCATAATCGTATTTGGAAACCTGGGATTTGACAGTAATTACAAGATCCGGAGGAACACTTCCTGATGCTTTCTGCATGAAACATGAATCTCTCAGAAAATTATGCAGGTAACTGTCAGAGGAGTATTCTGAAGGTATTTTGATATTGCTGACCGATACGGCACTGTAGTCTAAAGTGTAAACTGAACGGGCTACTTTGAAAATAAATGTCTGGTCCTGACTGTTTCTGAGAAGGATACCATAATCCTGGGCTTTGATAAGACCGGCTTTTTTCATTACAATTGAACCTGGATTCAGGCTGACATAAAGAAGAGTTCCATTAGTTACAAAAGGTATTTTAAGATTATCAAGAGAAACTTCACCATTATGATCCGATACAGCAGTAAAGTATATTTTCCCGTTTGGCAGTATTCCACAGAATTCAATTCCCTGAAGGGCAGTGCTGTCGATCTGTACTGTTATTTTGGGGGCATCATTAAGTATCTGTCCGGACTTGCCCTGAAGAATCATATTGGAAGATGTTATTTTTAAACGATCAAAAAAACTCTGTAAAATAGTTTTGCAACTGTCGACCAGATATTTTTCATCAATGCCCGGAACTGTTACAGGATTTCCAAGATATGCAGATGCATATGAAAGAACCTTAAATCCCTCTTTATATATGTCATTATATTTTTCCTGTGTGTTTGCCAGAATAAAATTATTCCATGCCTCAATTGACATGGCTTCCATAGTCGAGTTATAAGTACCTAAAAGTTGCTCTGCCTTATCTGTTGTAAGATGATAGTTTAGAGTAAGACTTTTTCCTTTGAACGAAGATTCTTTTTGGGCGTGAAACATGCACGAATCAATAAAACGCTCGAATAACTGGTTTTTTAGTAAACTTGAAGTATCAAAATCGATCTCAAATGAATTTGAAAGCCATCTGACCAGTTCACTCTTCATCTCTTTTCGGGACAGTTCCTGAGCTTCAAGAGTCTGTTCCTGAGATGCCGGTCCATTCAATTCTACTGTTGCAGAACCACTGATAATCTGTGCGTTAATAGCAGAAGTAATCAGGAAAACCAATACTATCAGACTCGGTTTATATCTACTCATGCTGTTCCCTTTCTCAGCAATGAACGGGTTTTATTGCTGAATATAATAATGGAAAAAGATACATTAAGTATGAATACTAATCAAAGAACTTCTTATTGATTTATAATTTATTTCAAAAACAAAGACCTGATAATATGTATTCTGAAAAAAAACAGTGTTTTCAGATCTGGAACCTGGTTCATGTCTGAATTGCTTGCATTAAGAAAAAACTCTCAGTTTTCAACTTCTTTCAGGACCATATCTGCAAGATCTCTTGCTTGTTGACTGGATTTCGCTTCAGCATAACATCTGATTATTGGTTCTGTATTCGAAGCTCTTAGATGTACCCATCCGTAGTCTCTGATAATTTTAAGCCCGTCAAGATTGTTTTTGTTTTCCGAAGCGAAAACTGTGTTCAACCTGTTAATAATTTCAGCTGGATTTTTACCATCACATGGAATTTTATCTTTAACGATTGAATATCTGGGCCACATGGATGCGTGTTGAGTAAGTTTTTTGCCGGTTGAGGCCATTAATTCAAGAATCAGTGCCATCGCTCCCAATCCATCACGTGCTGAAGCGATTTTCGGGAAAATAACTCCGCCATTACCTTCACCTCCAAACTGACAATCGCATTTTTCCATATCTTCAACAACATTAGCTTCTCCGATTTTTGAACGAATTACATTAACTCCGTATTTTCTCGCAACATCATCAATAAGCATTGAAGTAGAAAGGTTGGTCACAATATCCGATTTTGTCCGTTGAAGAAGATTTTCGAGGGCAAATACCAGAGTCATCTCTTCAGATATCTCTTCACCTTTTTCTCCCATCGTAGCCAGACGATCAGCATCAGGATCAAATACAAATCCACCCCATAAATCCGGCGTTTCTTTTAGTAATTTGCACAGATCGCCAAGATGTTCTGGCCTGGGTTCAGGATTGTGCACAAAATCGCCATTGAGTTTGTTATGAACACCGACCCATTTCACTCCTAATTTTTCAAGTAAATCAGGGAATACTGCACCACCAGCCCCGTTTATTGAATCTACAGCAATTTTTATGTTTGCAGTTTTAATATTTTCTATATTTATATGTTTTAATATTTTACTGATATGGATTTTTGAAGCATCAATTCTTTCTGCCGGAGAATCTGAACTATTTAAAAGTTTATCATCTGAAGCATACTCAGAAGAACGGAATGCCTCATAGATCTCTTCACATTCATGTCCCCTGAAAAGTCTTCCGCTTTTATGTACCATCTTGTAACCATTATACATACCAGGGTTATGGCTTGCTGTAAGGATTATTCCAGTTGAAGCTTCAACTGCATTTGTGCAAACACAGGTCGTGGGAGTAGGTGCAATACCAGCATCTACGGGGATTCCACCTGCAGCTCTGATACCTCGAAAAGCTGCACGCATCAGTTCTTCTCCAGAAACACGAGTATCACGACCGACAACTACCTTGCCGCCATTGCTGCGTTTTGTCTGGATATATGCGATGCGTGATATAAAGAGAGAATCTATTGATTCACCTACAATACCTCGTATACCAGAAACAGACATTATTGGTAAATTTGTCATATTTATCTCCTCAAGGTTTTAAATGATTGCAAAAAATCAGTTTTGGTGTTATTTTGAAAATAGATACTTTTTTTGAATTTAAAAAAGCATTTATGCAACTGTGAGAGGAATCATCCACTAGGAGTAGTACTATAATGTATATAGAATTGTTGTGGATTATACCACTCGTTGCTTTTACCTTCTTTATCTTTCTGGTTGCATCCTTTGCACAAAAAAAAGAATCCAGTGAACTGTCTCAGGAAGTTGCCCGGTTTAATAATGGATACCATGCAAATAAAAAGAACAGAAAAAAATCAGAAATCCGGCTTATAGAACTCGAAACCGCAATTTCCGATGTTACCGAATCAATATCTCATCACCAACAGGTAATCGATAACTTTCAAAAAGGAAAAGGCGAATATGATTCACAGGTTCAGGATTTAAAAGATAAACTTCGTGAACTGTATCGTGAGTACGATATCGTACTTAGCGAAAATTACACGCTCAAAGCGAAAGTGAAAAAACTGACAGAACAAAAATACAATAACTTCACCGGTAATGAAACAGTTTCTTCCCAATCGATTAGCGAAATATCCGGAAAAGCTAACCTCAAGCTTTATGAAGATACCAGATTGCTCAATCTTATGTCTCTTGATGACACAGCTGAGATAGATCTGTCTCAAATCGGATAATAGTTTCGACAACTGTGTTTCGGGCAATAAAGAATTATGAATTGAATCAGACGCTCTGCTATGTGATTTCTTTAGTATTTCAAGCCAATAATCCAAATTGTCGGGGTTGGAACTCGGAGCTCCGGGTCGTTATCGACTCCTAGTTTCCTGTTTTTCTGATTCGATACCGATACCAACCCCGAAATCCGACCCCGAAAATAAGAGTTACAATACTTTTGCTGTTTCTCTTTTTTCTTATCCACAATCGGGGTTAAAACTCGGAACTCCGGGTCGGGATCGATTATTAATTTCCTGTTTTTTTGATTCGATCCAGCAGTTTGCACTTTTTCTATACAGGATAAAAGCGACTCCTGATTATCAGGCCCCTTAACCACTTAGGCTTTCCCCATTACAATAATACCTGTGCTTTTCTTTTAACTCCCATTCAAAGAGTTCCCAATATGTATGATACTGAATTATATTAAATTCATGAACAACAATGATAAAAATCTTTTCAATCCACACGACAAGTTTTTCAAGGAATCTTTTTCAAGAAAAGAGATTGCCAGCTCGTTTATTAAGGAATATCTGCCTGAGAAAATATGCAGGGAACTTGACTTCAAAACATTGACAATTCTCAAAGATTCATATATAGACAAGGAACTGGCAGAACATTTTTCTGATATATTATATAGTATTCAGCTTTCGGGAAAGCTGACCTATATTTATCTGCTTTTTGAACATAAAAGCTATATTGATCCCTGGACTGGCTTTCAACTTCTCAGAAATATGGTTAAAATATGGGAGAACTACCGAAAGCAGCATAAAAATATAAGAAAACTTCCTGTAATTTTACCTGTTGTGATATATCAGGGAAA
>Ga0079223_10000328_pt1 | contig 22825 bp, 18 predicted proteins | sample Stecom2011_FD_75072 | JGI IMG/M metagenome (GOLD analysis project Ga0079223, IMG submission 75072) | Agricultural soil microbial communities from Utah to study Nitrogen management - Steer compost 2011 | ecosystem: Environmental > Terrestrial > Soil > Agricultural land | place: USA: Utah...
ATAAAATCAAATAAAAAGAAGGTTGTTTGGTATTTAGATACCGCAGCCGCTTCTCGATTGTAAAGAAAGTTGTAGACCTTACAGGTCTCAAAGACCTGTGAGGTCTTGAGCCTATCAATAAATAACAATAAAATGAACAAGTCCTAAGTCTTATGTCCTCCAGTCCTAAGTCCTATAATTGACATTCTAAAAGGAATAAGACTTAAAAATTAATTTTCTAAAAACTTCAAAAATGTTTCCAAAAATAAATCCCACCGAAACCCCAGCCTGGAAAGCCTTAAACCATCATCACACCGATATGAAAAAGGTGCAGATGAAGGATCTGTTTGCTCACGATCCAAAAAGATTTGAAAGGATGTCTCTTGAATTTGACGGTATTCTTTTCGACTATTCCAAAAATATTATCACTGAAGAAACACTCGAAAAACTCCTGCAGCTCACAGATGATTGTAAGGTGAAAGCTGCGCGGGAAGCGATGTTTGCGGGTGAGAAAATCAATCAAACAGAAGGTCGTGCAGTTATGCACACCGCCTTGCGAAACTTTTCAGATAAACCGATGTTCATAGACGACCAGGATATTATGCTGGAAGTCCGTGAAACGCGGGAAAAGATGAAGTCTTTTTGTGAAAAAATCCACAATGGGGAGTGGAAAGGTTATTCAGGAAAAAAGATAACCGATATTGTAAATATTGGAATTGGCGGAAGTGATCTCGGACCCGTTATGGTTACAGAAGCCCTTCGCCCTTATTGGATAAAAGGTATCAATGCGCACTTTGTTTCCAATGTAGACGGCACCCAAATTGTTGAAACGCTTAAGCTCCTAAACCCAGAAACTACTCTTTTCACTATAGCTTCCAAAACTTTCACTACCCAAGAAACTATGACCAATGCGCACACAGCGCGCGATTGGCTTTTGTTCTCGGCCAAGGATAAAAAAGCTACTGCCAAACACTTTGTGGCCCTTTCAACCAATAAAGAAGGGGTAGAGGAGTTTGGGATCGCCCCCGAAAATATGTTCGTTTTTTGGGATTGGGTAGGGGGTCGCTACAGTCTTTGGAGCAGCATCGGCCTTTCAATTGCCCTAACAATTGGCTATGCCAATTTTGAACAATTGCTCAAAGGAGCCGAAGCTACGGATCACCATTTCAGAACTGCGGACTTTAAGGAAAATATACCTGTAATTATGGCTTTGATAGGAATATGGTACACCAATTTTTTTGGGTCCGAAACCGAAGCTATTTTGCCTTACGACCAATATATGTACCGCTTCCCCGCCTATTTTCAACAGGGAAATATGGAGAGCAATGGCAAGCATACCGACAGAAACGGAAATAAAGTGACTTACAGCACCGGCCCCGTAGTTTGGGGCGCGGCCGGGACCAACGGACAACACGCTTTTTACCAGCTGATCCATCAGGGCACCCATTTGATTCCTTGCGATTTCATTGCGCCGGCCATCAGTCATAACCCTATTGGGAAGCATCATCCCATTTTACTCTCCAATTTCTTCGCCCAAACGGAAGCCTTAATGAACGGAAAAACTGCCGATCAAGTTAAGACTGAACTCAAGGAGGAGAATATGGATAAATCAAAAATGGAAAAATTGATTCCCTTTAAAGTTTTTGAGGGAAATAAGCCGACAAATTCATTTTTGCTTAAGGAAATAACCCCCTATTCACTTGGATCTTTAATAGCGTTATATGAACACAAAATATTTGTTCAGGGAGTGATTTGGAATATCTATAGCTTTGACCAATGGGGCGTGGAACTGGGGAAACAATTGGCGAAAAAAGTATTGCCTGAATTAGGTAATAATGATGAGGTGAAATCCCACGATACTTCTACAAATGGATTGATAAATATGTATAAGGAGTGGAGAAAATGAAAAAAGGGACGTTTGGAATCACGATCTTTGGCTTGCCCGCCGATAGGAGGGAACCACAGCCTGTCCCGATTTTCATCGGGAAGGGTTAGGATAACAACCAGCGCGAATTTTAATGTTCCATAGACAACAATCTGAAGCCGATTCAACCTTAAACTCAACTTTAAGTGCTAAACCTTAAGTATTTTTAAAACCCCAAAGAGGTTTCGAAAACTTTTGGGGTTTGTTCCGCGAATAATCTTGTAGTTCGATCCCAATTCTTTTCTACATCCCATCAAGCTCCCTTTCCTTAGGAAAGGGTAGGGGATAGGACTACCGCGAATTCGGAATCTTCTCCGGTATTTCCAACTTCGCAACGCCGATTCTATCATCTGACATTTCGTAATACACGTCAATTCTGTTGGGTTGGCCAATGTCATCGCGGCGATCGGTGCCTGTGGGGAATACTACGTCGCCCACAATACCAATGGTTTCATTGGGCAATTCGGGCACCAAAATCGGCTCCGGCGAACGGTATAATATTTTTTGAGGGGCTTTTTCCGACAAAATCATTGCCCCGGCAGAATAGGTGTATTTAGGCTGCTCCTCGGTGCAATCGTCGTGTTTTCGCACTCCGTGATAAATCACCAACCACCCGTGCTTCGTTAAGAGTGGAGGGGCACCTGCACCTATTTTCAAGTTTTCCCAAGGATAAATAGGGTGCGCCAAACAATGATGGGAAGTGAATTTTGCGTTTTTTAATGAAGTTTCCTTTCCTTGCTTTAAGTTGAAGTAAGAAATCCAGATACTTTCTTTGTGTTTATCTATAATTCTATCTTCTTTGTGCTTAACTGTTACCTCAGGAATGGTATCGGGGAATAATGGTCGGTGCAGCATCGCCATTGATATATGTTTATGTGGACTCGGAAGATCTATGGGGAAAAAACTGGCGTTCTTATTATTCACGTTGTTGAAATTTACCTGCTCATAAGGCAAAAAACTTACCAATCCCAGCCGTTCCCAATTAAACAGGTCTTTGGATCGGGCCATAGCAATTCGCAGGCCGTTGGGACCATAGGCCGTATAAGTCATAATATAATGCTCTACTGGTTCCACATACGTAATCCTCGGATCTTCACACCCGCCACCGCCATTTGGGCGCTTCTCATAATCGGCTTCAGGTTCTAGAGCTATACCCAAACGTTCCACCGCAAAGGGATCTCCGTTGGCATCAAATTTCACTCTCGCTATCCCGATTCGCGAATAGTTGTTTTTTGCAACCATTCTAGGAAAAATATACAATTCTCCATCCGGTCCACGGGTTACGGCGGGATTAAGCACGCCTTCTACTTCCAATTCGTTTCCCGCTTCGGGTTTCATTATCGTACAAATGCGATGTAGCTTAAATGGGATCATAATCGGTATTAGTTGTCTTTGGGTTTATGATTGGAACAAGCAATTACCGTCTCTATAATTCTTTTGGTTTCCTCCGGGTCTCTAACCTGAATACAGTCCATTCCGGTTTTTCTTGCGGGGAAATCATTTCCGCCTTTAAATAGGGCATCGCCGATAAATAGCATCTCAGGGATTTCTATTTTCAAAATTTCCTTGAGTTTCATAATCCCGTACGCCTTGTCGATTCCTGGTTTTACAATATCTATGGAAGTAGTGCCTCCCATTCCAATTGAGAATTCCTGCAAGGGCTTTTTTAGACGATCTACAATTTTCTTGCGCTTTTCAAAATCTGGATCCCATCCTTTTTTTGCTTCTAGGGGAGCCTCCTGGCCAAGAGCGGAAAAGGTGATCTGACTGCCACGATCCTCAATTTGCTCGCCCCAGGTTTTTTCAATGTTTAAATTTGCTGCTTTTATTGCACTATGAAGACTGTCGAGGATTTTCTTTTTTTCTGCTTCAGTGAAATTCTCTTCATATAACTCCTCCCACTTATTCTTGTAATGGTAGAATTTTGTACCACAAGTAGGAAGAATCGTTAGTTTTTTCAGAATTGTCGTTTTGGGCAAATGCTGCAACACTTGTTTTTCAAACTGTGGCCAATCCCCTCCAGATATGATAGAGACGAGTTGAACTTCCAGTAAATTCCTCAATAGCTCAGCCATTTCTTTATCAATAGGCGATTTGCTCTTTGCAAGGGTGCCATCCAAATCAAATATTACTAGCTTTTTCATATTCGTTAATTTATTTCCTATCGGGGATAGCTATTTGCAAAAACGTAATTTCTTTTTCTGGCTTAAGTTCCAGTGGGCCAACAATCGCAGGCAATAAAATCACTTCTCCTTTATCAAGTGAATATTTTATGTTATTATATACCATTGTCCCCTTCCCCTCAATACATACTAAAATAACGGGCTCATCTTTAAGACCTACCGTGTAATCTGATTCCGCCTTGATACGCCAAAGAATAAAGTGCTCGTTGTCGAAAAGCTTTTCCACATTTTTATTGTCAGCATCTTTTACGGGAATTACCGGACCTATTTCCACCTGTTCAAAGTCAATACAGGCAATGGCTTTTTCTACTTGAAGATCGCGAGGTTTTCCGGTTTTTGGATCGTTCCGGTCCCAGTCGTAGAGTCGGTAAGTGACGTCACTGTTTTCCTGCACCTCAAAAACTACAGCCCCTCCCAAAGTGTGAACGGTTCCTGAATGTATAAAAACCGCATCATCTTTTTTAGGAATAAAACTGTGGAGGCAGTCGGCCACCACTTTGTTTTCAATGGCTTTGAGCAGGTCTTCTTTGGTAGTTCCTTTTTTTAAACCCGCGTAAATTCTACTGTCATCACTGGTTTCCAATACCACCCAGGCCTCTGTTTTTCCAGTATCTCCTTTGGGGATATACTCTGTTTGATGGTCGGAGGGGTGTACCTGAACCGACAAAACTTTTTTACAATCCAAAAATTTCAACAAGAGGGGAAAGGTCTTGAAGTGATTGCCGAGTTTGCCCATAATATCATAGCGAAAATCTGTCATCAATTTGGTGATTGTAGCTCCTTTGAGCTTCCCTTCAGATACCTGGTTCGCGTGATCTTTTCGATCACTCAACAACCAAGCTTCCCCCACAGGATCATCTGCTGGTAAGGGTTTTGAGAGTAAATGTTCCAAATTTCTGCCGCCCCATATCCGATATTGATAAATAGGGTCGAATTTTAAAGGATAAAGTTGATTGTTCATCTTAACTTAATATTAGTCTACGAGAGAGCGTTGTTTTTGATTTCTTCTAAGAGTCGAAGTGTTTCTGTGAAAAAGTATAGTAAAGGTGGGATAGAATAGGGTGAATTGTGTTATAAAAATATGATGAGAATTACATATTTCCCATATTTATATTTCCCGCTGATACCACAAATGCGCAGATTCATTTCACTTATATTACAAAAAATGGATACTCAATAATTTTGTTGGCCTTTTCAGCCTTCCTTACATATGAGTATCTAAATAATATGCATTTTTGATATATGCTTGATTTTAGTACAACTTTAAGTCAATTCAAAACTGTATCACTCATAAATAGAATATTTTTGCCGAATCAAAAATTAAAAAAGAAATGATTCTCGATATATTTATTGCAATGCTCTGGAGCATTTCTCCATTCGGCGAAGCCAAAGTGGGTATTCCTTATGCGCTCCTTAACGGTGTCAATATGTATGTAGCATTTTTTGCGTGTTTTGTTGCCAATGTTCTGGTTTTTCCGCTAATGACTTTTTTTCTTGATGTTTTGAATCGTTATTTTATCAGATGGTACCACTATAAAAAAGCCGCAATATATGTGGCACGCCGTGCAAAAGAAGGAGCTGGCAAAAACGTGGCCAAATATGGTTTCTGGGGACTTATGATCTTCGTACTGGTTCCAATTCCAGGAACTGGGGTTTATGCAGGGACCATTGCGGCATATCTCTTCCAGTTTGATAGAAAAAAGGCCTTTTTGGCGAATACGATAGGCATATTTTTTTCGTGCCTAATTGTATGGGGAACTACTTTGGCCGCGATGAAAGGTTTAAATTGAAAAGAGCGATTACAGTAACAAACAATTGAAGTATCGATTGAATTTCCAGGACATCGCATTCCAATTCCATTAGGTAAAAACAGATGTTTTAAACTTTTTATGACCACTCATTTTTGAAAGCCTATTTGCTCGATTTACTTGATGGTTTTAAATAATAAAAAGGTTTGCAAAATGGGAAATGTTTATATTTGCGCAAATACAAGAAGTAAATTTCTTTTACTTCTTTTAAAAATGACAAATTTAATATGGGAATAAGCATAGAACTGATTTTATTGACAGTTTCCGTGCTCTTTTTCCTCAGTATTTTAGCAGGGAAAGCAGGGCATAGATTTGGCGTTCCTGCTCTTTTATTATTTTTGGCCGTGGGGATGGTTTTTGGGAGTGACGGAGTTGGGATACATTTCGAGAATATCCAACTAGCACAAACCATCGGTTCTGTAGCACTTTGCATCATACTTTTTTCTGGGGGGATGGACACCAAAATTTCCGATATCAAACCCATTCTTCCACAAGGAGTGGTGCTGGCCACTGTAGGAGTTCTCTTGACGGCCATTTTCACCGGACTCGCCGTGTGGTTTGTTTTGGGAATGACAATGGAATCGGGAGGGCTCGGGTTTTTGACAGCTTTATTGCTTTCTGCCACGATGTCGTCTACAGATTCAGCCTCGGTGTTTTCCATTTTGCGCTCCAAGGGCTTGCACCTTAAAAACAACCTAAAACCCATGCTCGAGCTAGAAAGTGGGAGCAATGACCCGATGGCTTATGTGCTCACTATTACCTTGATAAGTCTCATAAAAATGGATTCAGACCCGAATTATTGGTTGGCGTTGGGGAGCCTGTTTCTGCAATTGATTATTGGAGGAACAGCCGGTTTTCTATTTGGAAAACTTGCAGTTTACACCAATAACCATCTTAAAATAGACAATAGGTCATTATACCCCATTTTGGTGTTCACTTTTTGCATTTTTATATTCTCGATCACCTATTTTATTAAAGGAAACGGGTATTTGGCGGTATATATTGGCGGACTTGTCATTGGAAATTCGAAATTTGCCTACAAGCGCTCCTCCCTGAATTTCTTTGACGGTATGGCATGGATGAGCCAATTGTTGATGTTCTTAACATTGGGATTGCTCATCAATCCTTCGGAACTGATTCCTATTATTGTTCCCGGCCTGATTATTAGTTTTATTATGATTTTCATTACACGTCCCCTAAGTGTGTTTTTATGCTTGTTACCGTTCCCGAAAATGGGTCTTAAAGACAAAACCTTTATCTCTTGGGTGGGACTGCGTGGCGCAGTACCGATTATTTTTGCGATTACAGTCTTGGCCGCCGATCTCACGCATTCACGGTTGATATTCAATATTGTGTTTTTCTGCACCTTGGTTTCCTTAATAGTGCAAGGCACCTCCTTGCCGGTGGTGGCAAAATGGTTGCGCCTTACCCAAGAACCTCACGAAGCCAAAGAACTTAATGATTTTGATGTGGAATTTTCCGATGAAATAAAATCCGTTACCTCCGAAATTAAGGTAACTAAAAATGCCCTGATGGACGGCAACCATCTGATGGATCTGAAATTACCAGAAAAAACCATTGTGGTTATGGTGAAACGTGAAGGAAGATATTTTGTTCCCAACGGAAAAACCAGCTTGTATGAAGATGATATGTTGTTAGTAATCACCGATGATTACGACGCGCTTCGTGAAACCTACCAGCGTCTGGGAATGCCTTATTGACATTGGTTGTCCATACGGCAAAACGATATTATATCAATTGATATAATACCCGTTATTTCCATACATACTCAGATGTATCTTTAGCTTCCCATTAGTTTTCACTTCACCCTGGTTACATCTGTTCGATTTGTGCCAGTGATTTCGGTTTCATAGTGCCAGGCATTTCGGTTCAAACTGTACCATTTTTGCCTTTGTGTTAAAAACCTATAACGGTTCGATTTGTGCCGCTTTGAAAGAACAAGTATTAATCACCTTATCACCTAAAAGGATGCGATATGGTCAACACACTTTCTGCCAACTGGGAACAATGGAAAAAATGTAGACAATAGACCCAAACCTGTTGGAGAGGGTACAACTTCTAATAGTACAGCAAATACGCCCGATCCTATGGATAATTCTAATAATTCCACTAGCAGTACAACTCAAAACACCTCAAATAAGACTGTAAATGGAGAAGCATTTACTATGAGCTTAAGTGTTAAAAATGAATTATTAGAATTTGCTGGTAAAGGAGGAGACTTAAGTACTGGGACTATGAAATATCTTAAATATTCTAAAGGATTGGGATATTTTGGTGCGGGCATCAATACCGCTTTAGCTTTAGATCAATATGTACAGAATCCAACCGCTGGCAATGCGACACGGATTGCAGTTCAGGGCTTAGCAATAGGAACTGCATTTATCCCAGGAGTGGGCTTGGTCATTTCATTAGGTATTGGCGGTGCTGACATGATTTGGGGAGATCAATTTTATGACTGGATAGATGATCATTAAATTTTAAGAATGTTAAATTATTTGTACTATAAGTTATATCGCGCCTCCTTAAAATCTTCTTTGAAGGATATTCCTGAATTTATGACAGCTGTTTCGTTTGGAGGACTAATTAATATTAATATTATGATATTAAATATTTTATTATCCAAATTGAATATAACGTCATATATATTTTCAAACTCAACAGAAGTTGGGGTTTTTGCTTTTACCTCTATAGCATTATCTATGCTATATTTTAATAAAAAACGAATTAAATGGATCTTGGAGAAATATTCTCAGGAAAGCAACAAGCAAAGAATAAGAGGAAATGTTTTTGTAACAATTTATGTTGGAATATCTTTCTTGCTCATATTTCTTGTGCCATTGTTTATTTCAAGGTGGAACGGCTCGATATAGGGGTATGGAAAAAATGCACACCCAAAACCTAATGGAAGCCATCTGTTATAATTTATATCGAAGTCCAGGGATACTTGCGTCCAATTCTAAAAATTAAAGGGAAAATGGGCGAAAAACAACTGTTATTTGATTGAAAATGAGCGAAAAAAGATGGAATTCTCGTCAGTTTTAATGAAAATTTTGAAATATAAAAATGGAAATTATTACGTTGCTGTTTTGCAACGGTCTTATATAGAGAGGAACAAAGGAAACGTAACTATGGAAAAGTTGAAAGTAATCTTTAATGCACCCACCATTTCTTTTATTTGAGATTAAGTATAATCCACAACTTATCTAGAGCTTTCTACAAAGAATTGTTTATCTTTAATTTTGCCTGAAATGAAAAAAGTATTATTGATAGATGATGATGCCTTAACAAGAGAAAATGTGGCAGAATTACTAAAGCTTCATGGCTTTGAAGTAATTGTGGCATCTAATGGTAAGCTAGGTGTTGCGAAAGCAAAACAACAATGCCCAGATATTATTGTTTGTGAAATTGTGATACCAGAATTGGATGGGTATGGTGTTTTGGAATCACTTTCAAAAGAGAGAGTTACGAAGTTTGTTCCATTTATCTTCTTATCTTCAAAAACAAACAGGGAAGACATTCGCCACGGAATGGATCTTGGAGCTGATGATTATATTACCAAACCATTTAGTGAAGATGAGCTTGTAAGCGCAATTAAAAGCCGATTGGCAAAAAAGGCTATTCTAGGGGAAAACCGGAATGGTTTCAGAAATATTGACCCCCAGGGTTGTGATGGGGAGGTTAACACCTATAATGATCTCAGAAAATTCTTTGAAGACAATGGTGAATTTTTTGACTTTGAAGAAAGAGAGGTTATTTACAATGAGGGAAAATATTCAAATTATATTTTTTTAGTGCTTAAAGGAATCGTTAAATGTAACCTGTTGGATGGACAGGGAAAAGAACTTATCATAGCCCTGCACACTGAAGATGATTTATTCGGCTATACTTCGTTCGTGGAAAATATTCCTTACCGGGAAACTGCCACTGCCATTAAAAATGTCCAATTGGTAGGCATATCGAAAGATCGAATAAAGTATGTTCTGGGCAATAATCACAAAATTAGTGTGGCGATCGTTCAATCTCTTGCCGAGGACCTCATAGAAGTCAAACACCAATTGCTACAAATGGCTTACAGTTCGGTCTATAAAAAAACGGCAGCAACCATTTTAAAATATGCTGAAAAACTAAATCGCAAGGCCGAGGATCCTATTCTGATTTCTCGATACGATTTGGCGAGCGTGGCCGGTATTGCGCCTGAAACTTTTATAAGGGCCCTGTCTACCTTTAAAAGAGAGGGTTTGATAGAGGTAGCAGGTAAAAAAATTAGAATATTGGATATCCAAAAACTTAAGGCCGTTGATTAAGCTGCTCGGGTAAGCGATTGAATATGAAAGAAATGCTATTTGTACTTTTGTACGAAAAACAAATAAAAGGCGACCGAACAATTATTAGAGGTGTAGTGATTTTTAACCTCGATTTATATGCGGATCCCAGTTTCAAGTTTTTATAATAACTTCATAACACAATAACAAGGGAAGTATCCTTTTTTTTTGGCAAAATTTTAGGGCTGGTACCTTGTTTTATTTTTTGCGATTCTGACCTTTAATCCTATACGGATAAAACAAATATTTGAAGATTTCAGAGATGAAAAATTTCTAATACCTCGCTAATAGCAACCCTTATTGGTTTGTTGAATGTTTTTGTTCCATAACCTTTGGGAACTATCCTGGAAGTTGATCATTACCTTGATTGGCTGGGCCTCCTTGATGATCGGTTTGGCTCTTTTTATTATACCCAAGGCAATAGTAGCCTGGCTAAACTTTATCAATGTGAAGTTGGTACAAGTTATACCTTATTACTATTTATTATTATTATCTTTCTGAACATGGCTCATGGGATCTTGCCCGTTTAACTGTCAAGTACAAAGCTCCTCTTGATGATTTGGACATCCTTGAGTTTTAAGAACAAGGTTGGAATCGGTGTTTCTTTTTTTTAACTAAAAATATCACATATTTCTTTCGAAAACTGATATATATCATATTTCTATAAGAAATGGGGATGTAAATTAGTACTATAATTAAAGCGTTCTTTCTCATCAAAGATATTTGAAGTCCGACAAGTTGTAAAACTTCAAGGAGGTTTTGGAGCTATTATTTAATACAACAACATCAGGTGCCCTTTAGAGATAAAGTTATAGACTGATTGAAGGTTAATCGATAAATTCTAAGTCTTCCATAAAACAGGAAGTTTCGGCTTCCTGTTTTTTAAAAAAAATTACAAGTTTTCGCGTTGAAAAACGCAAAACTTGATATGGGGAATTTGAGCCTATGGTTTGGCTTATGGTTCCAGTAATTGTTTAGTGATAAATGATTGTTGGAAGTGCCGCAAGAGAGACTATAAAATTAAATTTTCCCGAAAGCAGGAGATTTAGATCTCCTGCTTTCTAAAAAATCGGCTTTGCCATCACAGAATGTCAAAGTCGCACAGGGTATTCGAAGGCTGTTATATCACAGGAAAACCTCGATCTGGTTTTTAGCGATAAAGATCAATGGAGTAAACCGAATGTCGAATAACATAATTGAATACTTTGGGAAAACAGGAAGTTTCGGCTTCCTGTTTTTTTTTATTTTGAATTTTTTCAAAATCGGCCTATAGACTAAAAGTGATTCAAGTTTTTTTATCGAAAAGTTGATTTATTTTCTTGAAACAAGAGAATTTTGGTTGCCATAATCCAACCATTCCATTAATAGATATTCCAAAGAAATCGCTATTTATCTTTTCTTCGATGGACATCCAATAGTAAATTCACATATAATCACATAAAAAATGAACCCATGAGGCGCAAGATATTGTTACCAACGGACTTTTCAACCAATGCGTCACGAGCTATTGATTATGCATTGGAACTTTACAAAGATGAACACTGTGTTTTTTATCTGCTCAATGTATACTATTTTAACTCTAAAAGTATAGAAAACATCGTGGAAATGGTGCCCGGAACCCAGATATATGAGACCGCAAAAGGAGATTCCGCAAGCGGATTGGCAAAGGTGTTGGACATATTGGTTCTTAAGCGAAACAACAACCCAAAGCATAGCTTTCAAACCATTACAACCTTCAATAGTCCTCTTGAAGCCATAAAAGTTGCTGTGGAAGAAAAGGACATAGAGCTAATTGTCATGGGCACAAAAGGAACAACAAAGTCAAAACGCGATGTTTTTGGAAGCACGGCCATTGGTGTTATGGAGAAAGTGAGAAACTGTCCGGTAATCGTGGTGTCTGAATCGGTTAAAGTCCATTTGCCCAAGGAAATTGTGTTTCCAACCAGTTACAAAACTCATTTCAAGAAACGGGAGTTGGCTTATTTGATTGATATTGCAAAACGTTGTAAAGCTTCCATAAAAGTACTTCATATTGGCACTGAAGACCAACTGGATGAGGAACAATTAAACGGCAAAAGGCTTTTGACAGAATATTTTGCATATGTAAATCATTCCTTCCATTTCTTGAGTAATATATCTGTGCCAGAAGCTATCAATTGCTTCGTAGAAAGCCGTGAAAGCGACATGGTGGCCTTTATCAATAAAAAGCATGAGCTGTTCGGTAGTTTTCTTTCACGGCCACTGGTAAAAGAAATTAGTTTTGATTCCAGAGTGCCCATTCTGGTGATGCACGATTTGAGAAATTAATCCATATCGACAGAATTACTATTTGTAAACTAAAATTACAACAGGCTTATAGGGATCCTGGTTTTGATATCATTTAAGTCTTGTGGTGGAGCGGTGAAATTTTCAATTGATAGATTATGCTTTTCCAGAATTTATCGGGCGAAAAAGTGTCAATTAAAAATCTGGGCAAACCGATGAACGCAACTGTCTGGTACGTTTCTGCCGTTGGCGTCGAATATAGAGATTTCGGTTACTTTCGGTTTTGACCAAGTCTTTCTGTTTTAGTCTCATTTATTCCATTCGAAATTTGATTGCGGCAATGGGACGGGGCATATCAATTGGGGAAATTCTCATTTTAATAATTGTTCAATATCCTTGCCAAAACCCCCAATTCATCACCTTCTTGGTTCCTTTTTTAGGATCGAAAATAACCTCCAACCCTTAAGTGTTTTTCGGCAATCTGGAGTCAGAATCCCCAGAACATCCAAAACCTTCAAAATAATCTAAAGTCTATCCTCGAAAACTGATATTTATCATTTTACACAACCTTGGTATTGGGTAACTTTATGTTGCAAAAAAGTTTAATCTTTAAATAAATGAAATTATGGCACTCGTAAAGTTTAACAACAGAAACAGATTATTTCCATGGAATGATGGTGGAATTGGGAGTTTATTGAGTTATGATCCTTTTTTTGACAATGGTCTTTTAAACCAAGACAGTTTTATTCCGGCGATGAACATCAAAGAACATGACCAAGGTTATGAAATTGACTTTGCCGCACCAGGATTTTCAAAAAAAGATTTTGATGTGAGCATTGATGGCGATATGCTACATGTTTGTGGTGAAAAAAGCATGGAAAAAGAAGAGAATGAAGCTGACTATACTCGTAAGGAGTTTAGTTATAATTCTTTTAAAAGATCCTTAAAATTACCTGCAAACGTAAATGTGGACAAAAAAATAAAGGCTGTTTACAACGATGGGATCTTAAAATTGAATCTTCAAAAAAAAGAGGAGACAAAAGCAGCAGTGGCAACCAAGAAAATAGAAGTGCTTTAAACTAAATTAAGGCAGAGGGCGATTGCTGGGAATGCTATCTGCCTTAATTTTTAAACAAGACCTCACGATCACTGCACAATTGCATGCCAAATATCTTGTTCGGTATGTTGTCATGAAAGAAAAGCAAAGTTCACCGATTAGCTGCCGGTTGGCTTGGTCATTTTGGACGGTTTTTGCAAATGGATTTGATGGTGAAAAAAAGATAGAAATTTAAAGTACTCAGGCCATGAATAAAGATTTTACAAAACAATATAAACAGTTGGTTGTCCTAATGGAGCAATTGGGCGCAAAAATCCCGGCTACAATGGCAGGTTTTGATAGTTTACATAAAGCAAGTATTGCCGATGGTGCATTAACATCTAAAACTAAAGAATTAATTGCCTTAGGAATTGCGATTACCGTAAGGTGCGACGGTTGCATTGCATTTCATGTCCACGATGCGTTAAAAGCGGGTGCAAAATCCGAAGAAATTGTAGAGGCCATCGGTATAGCGATACTTATGGGTGGTGGACCATCTGTAATTTATGGCTGTGAGGCCATGGAAGCGTTAAATCAATTCATGGCTTTAAACGAAAATTGAAAGTAAGTCAGGTGCTGGGAGAAGGAACACAAGGATTGAATCTTTCCAACGGCATTAGAAAGGGAATAGAGGACGCTTTAATTAAAATCAATTCAAAATGAAGAATATTTTACTGCCCACAGATTTTTCCGAAAATGCATATAACGCCTTGGAATATGCCGTTCAGCTTTTTGAGAATGAAGATTGTATCTTTCATTTGCTCAACACTTATACCCCGGTCGTCTATGATATCCCCCCTTTTGCGGATGGTAATGCAACTTTGATGCTTGAGGAAATTACCCGGAAAAATTCAGAAAACGGACTAAATGAAGTTGAGAAAAAACTTAAAGAGAAGTTTAATAATCCTAAACAGGTTTTCGAGCAGCACTCAGCTCTTAACTTATTTGTTAGTGAAGTAAAAGCTTTGGTAAAGGAGCGGAAAATAGATTTGATAGTAATGGGCACCAAGGGCGCCACTGGTGCAAAAGAAATTTTTCTTGGGACTAATACCATGCATACCATTAAGAATGTTAACTGTGCTGTTATTGCGGTCCCTGAAAGCTTCAGTTTGGAGAAACCCCAAGAAATATTGTTTCCAACGGATTTTAGGTTTTCTTTGAAAAATAAATACTTCCCACTTTTAAGGTCACTTTGCACGTATAACATGGCAAGGTTAAATATTCTTAATATTTATTATGGAGAACCATTGGTCCCTGCTCAAGAAAAAATGAAGGATGCGCTCGATTCTTATTTTAAGAATAACGCCCATCTTTTCCATATAACTGAAAACCTAGATGTGATTGAAGCAGTTGATGAATTTCAAATAAGGCATAAAATAAATTTTTTGGTTATGGTGCAAAATAAACATTCTTTTTTCGAAAATATTTTATTTAAACCTGTAATAAAACAATTGGTTTTTCATACCAATGTGCCCTTTATGGTGATTCCCTCCCAAGAGCGCTTGAAAGATTAAATGGAGGAATTTTTGGGGAAATGAAGCCGATAGAATTATTGCTGAAAGAACGTTTTCATTGTTGGCATAGTTTTAAACAAAATTGAAAATCATGGGAAAATCTAAAAAAATAATACTTGTCTTAACTATAATTATTTTAACATTTATAGTAATAGGATTTTGGTATAGAGCTGAGTACTCAATGAAAGCGATCAGCCAAGAGCAAATTCACTCGGATAGACTTGAAACTAAAATATTGATTGCTACCCAAGGAAGTGATTTCAAAAGAGCGATCGTCACCAATATAAAGAATCATTATTCACTTGATAGTGTCTTTCTCAAAATTGTGGACGTCAAAGAACTTATTGACATCAATCCTCAAGATTATGACGCGGTTGTAATATTACATACATGGGAATACGGGAATCCGCCTTCCTCGGTCAAGGATTTTATCATGAAAAATCAAGAATACAAACAAAAGTTTGTTGTCTTGGCAACCTCTGGACAAGGAACCAATAGAATTGAAGGAATTGATGCCCTTTCAGGAGAATCAATTATAGTAAATGCCAGCGATTATTCTGATGAAATAATAGGGCGAATTGCTAAAATAATAAAATCCAGTTCTTAAAAATATATTGAAAATAAAGATCACACACTTTTGTAATCCATATCCTTTCTCTTTGGAGATATTTCGGCAGATAGGTGATAATAACCAAACAAACAGAGAGATATTTCTTTTAACCTATCTGAAATTAATCGCCTGTTTTACTAAGTATTTGATAATTGGTCATGATTAAGATAAAACTTCTTTTTTTCATTTTGGTGCTCTGTTTTTTGGGATGTAAAGAATCTATCGAGAAAAAACCATTTTTATTGGAGTCCATTCATTTGAATCGAATAGCTGGCGAGGATAGTGTTGTAAAACCGAGTGTCGAAGAAACCATAATAATTCCAAAAGATGTGCCTATCCGTAATTATTTTAAGTGGATGGATAGTGTGGTTGCCGTTCATAATCAAAACCACACGTATCTGATCGACGAGCATATCCTGGTCCAAAATAATTCCTGGATTATGGACACCTTAGCTCATACCGATTATTATTATAGAATGGAAAAGGGAATATTCGATGAAGATTCACAAGCCCTTATTGCACTCCATAAAGGGCAAATCTTGGCAGTCCCGGACTCTCTTCAAACGGAAAAGATAAAAGAACGGCTTACAAACACCTATATAGACGTAAATATCCCCGAATTTAGATTGCGTATCATTGAAAACGGAAAAGAAATATATCGATTTCCCATTCGTGTGGGGCAGAACGGGAAACGCTACTTGGCTATGGCAAATAGAGAAGTGGATCTGCGCACACAACCTGGAGTAGGAACTATTATTAGAGTAAATAAAAATCCGGTTTTTATTAATCCAAAGGATAATCACAAGTATTATAATACGAGAAGGGATGATGGTAAAGTAACAAAACTACCTGCTATACCTTGGCTAGAACCTGCAATAAACGGCTATAGTCTCGGACAACTCATACATCCGACTACCAATTTGGAGACCTTGGAAAAAGCGTACTCCAATGGATGTATCGGTCTTAGGGAATCTGATGCTTGGGTGGTGTATTATTATGGTCGAGTAGGGACCAAAGTTGTTATTAGATATGATCTAACCAGAATAAATGAAGAAGGAACACTTCAGGAATTTAAAAATATCTATCCCGGTTTTGAAAACTTGTCGATGCAGAAAGAAGCCATTCAGAAAGCCTTAAATGCAATCGATGGGATTCCGATACCTGTTTGTGATTGTCGTTTAATAGAATAGATATAAATTATCCATAAGGATGATTGTATAATAGAACTTTAATGCAAATTCCAATAAATGGTGTCGGTCAAATAATAAACGCCTTGGACAAATGAAAGCCATGCTACTCAAGAAAACTCACTGCTTAAAGGAAAGCAAAACCCCTTTGGAATTGGTCGATATGCCTATCCCAAAACCCCGGGCAAACCAAGTCTTGATAAAAATTTCTGTTTGTGGAGTTTGCCATACCGAATTGGATGAAATTGAGGGTAGAACTCCTCCTGCCGAGTTTCCTATGGTGCTTGGTCATCAAGTAGTGGGAGTAGTGGTGGAACTAGGAAAAGAGGTTTCGAAAATAAAACTTGGGCAACGGGTTGGAGTGGCTTGGATATTCTCTACCTGCGGTAAATGTAAATTTTGCAAAGAAGGTTTTGAAAACTTATGTGATGAATTTTTGGCCACTGGAAGAGATGTTAATGGCGGTTATGCCGAATATATGACGGCCCAGGCAAAATATCTATATCCTATTCCCGAATCCTTTTCAGATTCCGAAGCAGCGCCACTTTTGTGTGCTGGAGCTATTGGTTATCGCTCTATTATCTTGGCTAAAATAAAGGATGGCAATATTTTAGGACTTACGGGTTTTGGCGCTTCTGCACATTTAGTTCTGAAAATGGTGAAATATATGTACCCTCATACAAAGATATTTGTGTTTGCCCGCAAAAAAGAAGAAAGAGAGTTTGCCAAAGAATTGGGTGCGGAATGGGCTGGAAATGTTCTCGATATACCCCCACTGAAAATGGACTGTATAATAGACACAACTCCTGTTTGGAAAAATGTGGTGGAAGCGCTTGGAAATTTGGAAAAGGGCGGTAGATTGGTTATAAATGCCATTAGAAAGGAAAATATAGATAAAGATTATTTACAAAACCTTTCGTATGAGCGGCATTTGTGGTTGGAAAAAGAAATTAAAAGCGTTGCGAACATTACTGCTAAAGATGTAAATGATTTTTTGACCTTGGCTGATAAAGCCTCTCTAAAACCAGAAGTCACCGAGTATGCTCTTGAAGAAGCTAATAATGCGCTTATGGATTTGAAAAATAAAAAAATAAGGGGAGCAAAAGTTTTGAGAATATCAAATCATTAAACTACTTGTATTAGATTTGGTGGTGTGTTTTTTGTCATTTCTTCTTCCCAAAAATGATGAAAAAAATACGGATCGAAAATCGCATATCTATATAATTTAACCAAATTTCAGATTATATGTCGTTTTTGAAAATGATGCAAATCATATTTTTAAAGTGAGGTGGTTTCGTAAATTTAAGTCATTTATTTAAAACGGAAGCTCAAGATGATCATTATAAAGACATAAGTGGGGTTTTTGGTTACCCAGTTCAGCTTGTGACATATTGAAAGTGCAGTAGATTATTATTAGAAATATGACATAAAATGACAGGGACATATTTCAAAGTTATAATAGACATAGTTAGTAGGCAATGTTTTTTTACCTGCAAAAAATATTTATTGACCTATAAACTCCGCATACATTTAAAGTAAGAACATCTATTTTTTTCATGAAAATTAGAAGATAACAAGTACAAGCTATGGAGACGCTTATTAAAAAATTCAAGGAACTACGAATTGAGGATATTATCCAAGTCGGCGGTAAAAATGCCTCTTTAGGCGAAATGTTCAATGAAATGGCTGCCGAAGGTATTCGTGTGCCTGACGGATTTGCAACAACGGCACAGGCTTTTTGGTTATTTCTGAAAGAGAATGAAATTGAAGATAAATTGGTGCTACTTCTAAAAGATTTAGATCGAAAGCAGTTTTCCAATCTCTCGGAAATAGGAAGCCAAGCAAGGCAATTGATAGTAAACGGTGAGTTTTCCAAATCTTTTTCAGAAGCCATACTTGTGGCCTATAAAGAGTTAACCCGTAATACTAGCTTGGCCGTTGCGGTTAGAAGCAGTGCAACGGCCGAGGATTTGCCAGAGGCTAGCTTTGCCGGACAACACGAGAGTTTTTTGAATATAAGTGGAGCACAAGCACTTTTGAATGCGGTTAAACAGTGCTTTGCTTCCTTATATACAGATCGAGCTATTAAGTATAGAGAAGATAAGGACTTTGCACATCACACTATCGCTTTGTCTGTAGGCGTACAAATCATGGTGCGCGCAGATGTGGGTTGCTCTGGAGTAGGATTTACATTAGATCCGGAATCTGGCTTTGACAATATTATTCATCTTTCGGGTGTATGGGGTTTAGGCGAGAATATTGTTCAGGGCACTATCAATCCCGATGAATTCTACATTTTCAAACCGACACTGGAACAGGGAAAAAATGCCATTTTGGAGAAGAAATTGGGAGATAAAGCGCTTACGATGATTTATGCACAATCCAACAGTCATTCGGCAACATTAAATGTTCCTACCGATATGCTGAAGCAAGAACAATTTGTATTGCAGGACAAGGAAATCTTGCAACTGGCAAAATGGGCTTTGGCGATTGAAAATCATTATAAAAAACCGATGGATATCGAATGGGCAAAAGACGGAATAAGCCAAGAACTTTTTATTATCCAGGCCAGACCAGAAACGGTACATCATCCTCAAAATAAAAATATTCTAACTACATTTTCGCTATCACAGAAAAGTAAAGTTTTGGTTACAGGAAATGCAATCGGCACCAAAATTACCGTAGGGACGGCAAGAATATTGTCAGATCCAAATAAGGCTGAATCTCTAAATAAAGGAGATATTATAGTAACAGATACTACCAGCCCAGATTGGGATCCTTTGTTGAAAAAAGCAGGAGGAATCGTTACAGATCGAGGAGGAAGAACCAGTCACGCAGCAATTGTAGCCAGAGAGCTGGGTGTTGCCGCTGTAGTAGGATGTAATTCGGCTACAGACCAAATAGAGGATGGACAACAAATCACTATTTCATGTGCCGAAGGCAAAACGGGCTATGTTTTTGAAGGAGCACTTCCTTTTATTGAAAAACAAATCGATTTTTCTAATATCACTATGCCAAAGACCGAAGCAAAATTGATTCTTTCCGATCCCGAGAAAGCATTTCAATATTCCTTTTATCCAAATAATGGAGTAGGACTCCTTCGGATGGAGTTTATTATTACGCATAATATTAAAATACACCCAATGGCGTTGGCAAATTTTGATGGGCTGAAGGATGTTTCGGAAAAATCGGTAATAGCTGGTATTACAAAACGATACCAAGATAAGTCGCACTATTTTATCGACAAATTAAGTGAAGGGATTGCAACCATTGCGGCGGCATTTTATCCAAAAGAGGTGATTGTACGGATGAGCGATTTTAAAACCAACGAATATGCAAATTTGATAGGAGGGAAGCAGTTTGAACCTAAGGAGGAAAATCCAATGCTCGGTTTTCGCGGTGCGGCCCGATATTATAACCCGCTATATCAACAAGGATTTGAACTGGAATGCAAAGCCATTAAAAAAGTTCGTGATGACATGGGATTGACCAATGTAAAGGTAATGATCCCGTTTTGTAGGACTTTAGAGGAAGCAGATCGGGTAACTGCACTTATGAAAACCCTTGGATTGGAACGAGGTGAGCAGGGTCTTGAAATTTATATGATGGTTGAAATCCCCAGCAATGTGATTATTGCCGAAGAGTTTGCGCCATATTTTGATGGTTTTTCCATTGGTTCCAATGATCTTACGCAGTTAACCTTAGGGATTGATCGCGATTCGCAAATCATGGCCGACACTTTTAATGAGAAAGATCCTGCAGTTCAGAAGATAATAACTATGGCAATACAAAAAGCCCATGCCGCTGGCATCAAGATTGGACTTTGTGGCCAAGCTCCAAGTGATTTTCCAGAGTTTGCCGAATTCTTAATAAATAATGGCATAGATAGTATTTCCTTTAATCCAGACGCACTGCTTAATGGAATTGAGAATATGATAGCAGCTGAAGCGAAGATGAAATAAGGATTAAGAAGGATAAAAAAGTATAGGTATTGCTCTTTTATGAAAACAATCAAAATCATTATGGAACGGGCAACTGACAATCAAACCAAATACTAGAAAGGCTGTCTTAAAAATAGAAGGTCAATCCTGTTGTGTTTATTATAAGCATGATAAAACTGAACTGCCTTATGACGATTTTAATATCATTGTTAGGACTGATTCCAGTAGAGTAGTAGCCCGTTATTTTATGAATGGAGAGGTGCCTACCAAAGATATGTTGGCCTTGGTTTTTGCAATGAGCGAGGGAGATGTAACCGTGGCATTAAATCAAGTTTTAAGAGAATTTGCCTATAGGCACCGTAGTATTACCGAGCTTTTCAGGAAACATTGTAACCATGTAAAACGGGTTATCGAGCAAATGCAGATAAAGTTTGATGATATATCCGACGATAGAAAACTCCTTATCGGGTCGTATCTCACCTTGGAGTATTCCATAGAATCTACGGCGTTTTTTAACCTCTCTATTATTCCCGATATCGACCAGACCTATTTGGAGGATGGGGAATTTCGGGTCCTTATTTCCTTTAGAGCTACCGGGGAGGGCCATATTTCGTCCATTGTTTTCCGAAGAGCCATAATCGATAAAAACAATGATCTGCAACTAATGGCCATAGGAAAGTCTATGGATGTTGCCCAAGTCATACAAAAAAAATCATACCACAAGGGAAGGTTTGTAAAAAAAATGAAGGAGATGAAGATCCCTGAAAAATATTCCAAGGTTATTGTTGATGATCTTCCCGACCACTTTGATCATGATGTTTTATTGAAATCCGTAAACGCCATTTTAAAAGACACCACAATAAGTGGAGACAAAAGACTTGCCCTCGAAGAAATTACCTGGTTATTGGATTCCTATTACGATATTGAATTTAAGCGTGACTCCGATATAAGCGAGCGCGTAATTTATCCTATTTCAGAATCGGAAAGCGGAGGAATTGAAGATGCCCGTTTTGTTCGGTTTACCGACAACGATGGCAGCGTTAAGTTTTATGCCACCTATACCGCTTATAATGGCCATGCTATTTTGCCAAAGTTTCTTTCCACCGATGAGTTTTGTCGATTTAGGATTATGCCTTTACACGGAAAAGGGGCAATGGGTAAAAATCTGGCCCTTTTTCCAAAAAGAGTCAATGGAAAATACGCAATGCTCTCCCGATTGGACGGCGTTAATAATTACATCATGTTCTCTGATAGAAATACACTATGGACCAATCCCATCCTTCTTCAAAAGCCAAAATATCCATGGGAATATACCAAAATAGGCAATTGTGGCTCGCCCATATGGACCGAAAAAGGATGGCTTATAATTACTCACGGGGTAGGGCCCATGCGTCGCTACTGCATAGGAGCTTCCTTATTCGATCTGGACGATCCCACCAAAGAAATCGGCCGCCTCAAAGAACCGCTGCTCATGCCCCTCGAAAACGAAAGAGAAGGATACGTCCCAAATGTCGTGTATTCCTGCGGCTCCCTCATCCACAACAACAACCTAATTCTCCCCTACGCCGTTTCCGATTATTCTACTACCTATGCCGTTGTGGAAATGGAGGCGTTGTTTGAAGGATTATTTGAAGGTTAGAGGCGAAAGAATTGGGGACTTTTTGAATCAGGACCTAGGATATAATGTTTATCCTTTCAGCTATGCTGTCACCCTTAGCGCAGCCAAAGCGCCACCCTGACATGCGTTCTGGCACCTTTAAAACATTATTATTAAGAAAAACTTAATAGAAGAGTCTGCCACTTCAAACCAAAAACCCAGAAACCAACTCCCCCAAATTTTCTTAAAGGAAAACCAAATAAATGTTAAGTCCCCACCGTTATCTTTAAAACTTTTTTACTTTGCGGCACTCTTAGAAAAAGGTTCCCCAACCCTTCTAAGATTATTGTAAAACCGCCCCATAAATGGTAGGGGCAA
>Ga0079223_10000329_pt1 | contig 22773 bp, 20 predicted proteins | sample Stecom2011_FD_75072 | JGI IMG/M metagenome (GOLD analysis project Ga0079223, IMG submission 75072) | Agricultural soil microbial communities from Utah to study Nitrogen management - Steer compost 2011 | ecosystem: Environmental > Terrestrial > Soil > Agricultural land | place: USA: Utah...
CGGAAATCGTCCTGGAGGGACATGTCAGCCTGGACGACTATGGCGATGAAGGACCCTACGGGGACCACACCGGCTACTACAATTCGGTCGAGCCCTTTCCGGTCTTTACCATTAGCGCCATCACGCGCCGGCGAGATCCGATCTACCTCTCCACCTTTACCGGTCGCCCTCCCGATGAACCCTCGGTTCTCGGCGAGGCTCTCAACGAGGTGTTCATCCCGCTCTTACAGCAGCAGTTTCCGGAGATCATCGACTTCTGGCTGCCCCCGGAAGGGTGCAGCTACCGCATCGCCGTCATTTCCATGAAAAAAGCCTACCCTGGCCACGCCAAGCGCGTGATGCTGGGCGCCTGGTCCTACCTGCGCCAGTTCATGTACACCAAGTGGGTGATCGTGGTGGATGACGACGTGGACGCGCGGGACTGGAAAGACGTCTGGTGGGCCGTCTCCACCAAGATGGACCCTGCCCGAGACATCACGCTGCTGGAGCACACCCCCATCGATTATTTGGACTTTGCCAGCCCCGAATCAGGTCTCGGCTCCAAGATCGGCCTGGATGCTACCGACAAATGGCCCCCGGAGACGAAGCGCGAGTGGGGCGAGATCCTGCGCATGGAGCAGGACGTCGTCGACAGGGTGAGCGACATGTGGGGCTCGCTTGGACTGCCCGGAAGCGGCACCCCGATCTGGAAGTGAATCTACACCGCGCGTGCGACGTCAGCGGCCCTGCACTGCCGCCAGTCGCGCTCCGGGCGCTTCCGGGTCGTAGCCACCTCCCAGTGCTCGGTAGAGGCTGACCGAGGCCTCGAGCCGGGCTTGGCGAGCCAGGATTGCCTGCGTCTCGGCATCGATCAGGCTGCGCTGCGCCTCCAGCAGATTCAGGAAGTCCACTGCCCCATTTCGAAATTGCGCCTCGGCTATGGCGTAGGCTTCCCGAGCAGCTTCCAGTGCGTCCAGTCGTGCCGCCTCAACCTGCTCCTGGGCGGCAGCGTCCGAGAGAGCCGTCTCAACTTCCTGGAAAGCTAGTAGTGCCGAGCCTCGATAGTCTTCCAGCAACGCGATCTGCTGCGCCTCGCTGCTTTCGATGCCTGCAATCCGAGCGCCGCCATCGAAGACGGTCTGAGCCAGCCCCGCAGTGACCGTAAAGAGGAAGCTCGCCGGATCGAGCAGACTGCGCAGCGCGTCACTCGCGCTGGTGCCGCTGGCGTTGAGGGAGATACTCGGGAAGAGCGCACTGCGCGCCACCTCGACGTCCGCGGCCGCGGCCCGTAGACCAGCTTCCGCTGCGCGCAGATCAGGGCGGCGCCGAAGCACATCGGCGGGAAGGCCCGGCGCCGGGAGCGGCAACCGGAGATCCATGAGGCGCTCGTCCGGCATGAGCGATAAATCGGGGTTTTCACCAAGCAGTGCCGAAAGGGCAAGGCGTCGCGCCGTCGCCTGGCGCCGCAGGTCGGACAAGCGCGCTTCCAGCCCCGCGATCACGCTACGCTGCTGCGCGGTTTCCAGCCCGGAAGCCGCGCCGGCACGCTCGCGGGTCTTGGTTAGCGCCTGTACCTCGCGGGCGAGTTCCAGGCTGCGTTCCGACGCGTCAATCTGTTCGTTGAGGCCCAGCAGGTTGATGTACCCCAGGGCGACCTCGGAGAAGAGGGAGAGCGCCACGGATTCCTGTTCGAAGCGACTGGCCAACGCCCGCGCTGCCGCAGCTTCCACCGTGCTGGCATTGGCGCCCCAGAGATCCAGCTCGTAGCTGGCGCGCAAGCCCAAGCTATAACTCGACCCACCGCCGTCGCTGAAGCGCTCGGCCCAAGGTCGGCTATTACGCGAGGCGCTTGTATCAGCCGTGGCGGAGGGAAGAAGCGATGCTCCGCTGCGCCTGAGCTCGGCATCCGCTCGGGCAATTTGCGCCGCCGCGGCCGAAAGATCGGGATTATTGAGTTCCGCACGTTGAATCAGGCGATCGAGAGTGGGGCTGCCGTATCGCTGCCACCATTCGCTCTCCGGAAAGGGATCTCCCTGCCCTGCCCCGACATCGAGCAGAAAATCCTGTGGCACCTGAACGGCTGCGTACTGAGGTGGCGCCTGAGTCGCGCAAGCTGCCAGCAGAAGCGCCACCGAGAGCAGGCTTCCAGCACGACTTAAACCGGACTTCATTTTCATCAATCTGCTCCCAGGGCGCGCACAGGGTCCAATTGGGCTGCCTTGCGCGCAGGCATGAGGCCGAAGACCAGCCCGATAAGGAGCGCACAGGCAGCAGCGCCGACGATCGGCGGCAAGGTAAAGAGGACGGGCGTGCCCAAGGCGCTGATTCCCCAGGTTACGACAACTCCGACCAGCACGCCCGCCACAGCCCCCAGCCCACAGACCACCAGCGCTTCCACCAGAAACTGCGCCATGACGTCTCGTGGTCGCGCGCCCACGGCCATACGCACGCCGATTTCGCGGGTACGCTCGGTTACGCTCACCAGCATGATGTTCATCACGCCGATCCCGCCGACAAGCAGAGAAACAGCGGCGATGGAGCCCAGAAGGAGGGTCAAGGTTTCCTGCGTTTGCTCTACCGACGCGATCAGGGCCGCCCGGTTACGGATGGAGAAGTCTCGCAAGCCATGGCGCTCCAGGAGTAAAGCGTCGATGGCCGCTTCAACCGCGTGCACATCGGCGCCTCGCTCGACCTGCACCGTGATCGAACGCAGGTAGCGCTGCCCTAGAAGGCGCAGTTGGCCCGTGGTCAGGGGGACGATCGCGATGTCATCCTGATCCGTGCCCCAGCTCGTCGCACCTTTAGGGCTCAGTATGCCGACAACCTGCAAAGGAACGTTCTGCGCCAAAACCCAGGCTCCCACAGGGTCGCGTCCTCCTGGAAACAAGGCATCGGCCACCGTTTGCCCCAAAACCACCACCGGCGCATAGGCATCGACATCGCTGCTCTTAAGAAAATCCCCCTGCTGCACCGGCCAATTTTGCATATCCCCATAGTCTTCAGAGGTTGCCAGAACGGTGGTGCGCAGGTCCTGCAAGCCGGCCCGCAAGGTCATGGACCCACTGATCTCCGGCGCGGCGGAACGAATTCCGGGCAGTAGAGCAATTGCCGCAGCGTCCTCCGCCGTCAGCGTCGCCTCGGCACTGCGTTGCCCGGGCGCACCCGGGCGAACCACGAGAAGGTCGCTTCCCATTTGCTCGATGCGAGATACCACTTCGTCTCGGGCACCGTCGCCGATTGCAAGCATGACGATGACCGCGCCGACACCGATCACGATGCCCAGAAGGGTCAGGACGGTCCTGAAGCGGTTGGCCCTCAAGGAGCGCCAGGCGATCGCAGCTGCCTCCCAGGGGGCGAGACCGCCGGTAGAACGACTTGGCTTTTTCCGCTGTACGGCTGGTGGTTGCGCGTTGCTACCGCCGCTATCTGAGACGATCCGGCCGTCCACGATCTCGATGCGCCGATCCGCCGAGGCCGCTACCGCGGGATCGTGGGTGATCAGAATGACCGTCCGACCCTCCGCATGGAGATCGCGCAGCAGGCCCAGGACCTCGGCACCGCTGGCACTGTCGAGAGCGCCGGTCGGCTCGTCTGCCAAAATGACTTCCGCGCCGTTCATCAACGCCCGCGCGATCGAAACCCGCTGCTGCTGTCCGCCGGATAGTGCTGACGGGCGGTTCGTCAGCCGATCGCCCAGCCCCAGACGCTCCAGCAGGCTGCGCGCCCGTTCCCGACGTGTCTTCCGGTCGATCCCGGCGTAGAGGGCCGGCACTTCCACATTGCTGATCGCATCAGCGTTGTTGACGAGATTGTACTGCTGAAAGACGAAACCAAAGGATTCGCGCCGCAACCGCGCCAGTTCCTCGGCGCCTAGTTCGCTGACCTCGGAGCCCTGGAAGCGATAGCTGCCGGCCGTCGGGCGGTCGAGGCACCCCAGCAGGTTCATCAGGGTGGACTTGCCGGAACCAGAACTGCCGACAATCGCCACGAACTCGCCGGGCCAGATGGTCAGGTCAATTCCACTGAGCGCCTCGAAACGGGTTGGACCGTCACCGTAAACCTTGCGGAGATCGCGCAGCTCGATCAGCGGCGTCATCATAAGTGAGACATCCGACGGCCGCTACTGACTGAGAGGGCTTGCTGCCCCGGCTGCACGACTTCGTCTCCCTCGCGCAAACCGTCGAGGATTTCCACCGCGACGCGGTTGCGAAGCCCTAGCACGACCTTACGCTCCTGCAGTCCCTGGGGGGTGGAGACCAGCACCTGGCCCTCCTCTTGGCCCTCGGCGTTGATGCCGGTGGGCTGGACCGCCGTCAGCGGCAACTGCAGGACACCCTCCGCAGAAGCATGCACGAAAAACACCTGGGCCGTCATCTGGGTCAACAGCCGGCCATCATCGTTCGGTACGTCGAAAAGCGCCTGGTAGAGAACCACGTCATTCACCACTTCCGGCGTCGGCAGGATCTGACGAAGTGTGCCTTCCCACCTGCGGGTCCGGTCGCCAAGCGTCGTGAAGTAGGCCTGCATGCCCGGTTCCAGGCGCATGACATCAGCTTCCGAAACCTGAGCACGCACGGTCATCGTCGCCAGATCGGCAATGCGCATCAGGATCGGCGTCGATTGATTGGCGTTAAGTGTCTGGCCAACCCTCACGTCCAAGGAAACGACGGTCCCGCTCATGGGCGCGAAGATGCGCGTGTAGCCAAGGTTCGCTTCATTCGCCCGAAGGCTCGATTCGGTCTGGGAGATCTGCGCTCGCAAGCCTTCGATCTGGGCTTCCGCAACCTTTACCGCAGCCTCTGCAGCCTCGTAAGCCTCCCGGCTCGTGGCCCGCTGCGCCAGCAGTTGGCCTTCCCGCGCAAACTGTCGCCGGGCCAGTTCTAGCTGGGCTTCGCGCTCAGCCAGGGACGCTTCCAGCCGACGCAGTTCCGCCCGGTCAGAATCTACCCGCGCCTGGAAAACCTGGGCGTCCAGTTCGGCGAGCAGATCGCCCTCCTGGATCTGCTGCCCCAGATCCACGTAGAGAGCCTGTACCTGCCCGGAAACTTGAGCGCCGACATCTACGTAGTCCCGCGGCTCCAGCGTGCCCAGGGCGCTGATTTCATCCTTGATCGACCCGCGCAACACCGTCGTCGTCGCCAGGTCGTCATCCTGACCCGGCGTCAGTCCTGGCCAGGCGAAACCGGCCGCAAGACAGGCGAGTGCCAACAGCGCAGCTGCGGCTACCCATCGAACTCCTTTGTGCAACTTGCATCCCCTCGGCCGCAGCGCGGCCTCCTACCTCTCATTGACTTGAGGTGATACGCACAGGAGCGCCCTTCTTATCCCCGGCGAGTTCGACAAGTGAGCGAGAAGCGCGCGAGAGGACTCGACGGCTCCAGCGCTATGGCGCAGACTGCAGCCATCGCGCGAGTTAAAGTAAACGAGGTCACCCATGTCCGCCGAGGCAAAGCGCCTGACACCCTTGAGCGCCCCTTCCCGTTTTTCCGAGGCGGAATGGCAAGTTCGCTGCGACCTCGCCGCCTGCTACCGCCTGATCGCGCACTACCGGATGACCGACCACATCTACACGCACATTTCCGCGCGCGTGCCCGACGCTCGGGAGCACTTCCTGATCAACCCCTACGGCATGACCTTCGATGAGGTCACCGCCTCATCCCTGGTCAAGATCGATCACGACGGGGAGAAGGTGGGAGATAGCGAATACGAGGTGAACCCGGCCGGTTTCACCATCCATTCGGCCATCCATGCCGCTCGGGAGGATGCTCACTGCGTGCTGCACACGCATACGCGCGCAGGAGTGGCTGTCTCATGCATGAAGGAGGGGTTGTTGCCCCTCAATCAGATTGCCCTGCAGTTTTACGGAGATCGCCTCGCATACCATGACTACGAAGGCATCGCGCTGGATCTCGATGAGCGCGAGCGTCTGGCAGCCGATCTGGGCCAGGCTCGCTCACTCATCCTGCGCAACCATGGCCTGCTGACCGCCGGACGTTCGGTCGCAGAGGCCTTCTCGCTCATGTTCTACCTAAACCGCGCCTGCGAGATTCAGGTAGACGTCTGCTCCATGAATAAACCCTTCGTTCTTCCCTCCCCGGAAGTCTGCGAGCATACCGCGCGTCAGTATGAAGCCGCCCTGGGCAGCGGCACGCAGGAGTACGACATGGAGTGGCACGCCCACCTGCGCATCCTTTCACGCGTCAACCCCGGCTGGGACAGCTAGGGGACCTGCTCTTCCTCAGATTATCTAAGCTTCTTTCGATGGATTGCGGCATGCGTATAAATTTATCCGGGCACAGCCTGGCTCTAGTTCTCGGTCTACTGTTTTCGTGCGCCATTGTTCTGAGCAGTTCTCCTGGGCAAGCTGCGAGCCCTGTCAACCCTGAGGCGCATGACGACATCACCGACCGCACACTGGATATCGCCGGCTATTGCCGCTACTACCCCGATTCCCCCTATTGCTCACAACCCGCCGCCGTGGATAGCGGGGCTCCGCAGGTCTTCTACATCTACTTTGAGCCGGGCGGTGACGCCATTACGCCTCAGGCAGAGAGTCAGCTAAACAGTGCCCTGGCCGCATTAAGCTTCGAGCCAGAAGCACATATTTCAATTACCGGTCATGCCGACAGTGATGGACGCGAGGAAGACGCAATCGATCTCTCCGTGCGGAGAGCAGCCGCCGTTGGCGCCTGGTTCAAAGAGCGAGGCGTTAACGGAGAACGCATTTCCCTCTCCGGCGCTGGCGCATCTCACCCCTTGCTTCCCGCTGTGGATGAAGGCGGAGAAACCCTAAATCGCCGGGCTGAGGTACTGCTCGAGTTCTTCTAATCGTGCTTTTTGGTTCGCTCAATCGAGAGCCAGAAAGACCGCCTTCAAGTACTGTGTTTCTGGCAAGCGTGGATGTACAGGATGATCTAGCGCGGCACCTGCTTGGCGCAGCACGCTCGCGGAGCGGCCCGCCTCTGCCACGCCACGACCGATCTGATCCAGAAAGGACGCTGGATCCACGTGGTGTGAACAGGAACAGAGTACGAGGTAACCGCCTTGCTCCGTCACGCCTGCGGCGAGCCGCGCAAGTTTTCTGTAGGCGCGCAGCCCCTGAGGCAGATCTTTGCGGTTTTTCACGAAAGCCGGCGGATCCGCTATCACCAGCTGGTACGCTTCCTGTTTCTTGGCCAGGTGCTCCAAGGCGGCGAAAACGTCAGTGCGACGAAAGCTGCACCTATCCTCTACATCGTTGAGCGCCGCGGCTTCTTTCGCGAGTTCCAGCGCGCGCGCAGAACGGTCCAGGCCGGTCACTTCGGCCGCGCCCGCAAGCGCGGCCTGAATGCTAAAACCACCGGCGAAGCAATAGGCGTCCAGCACCCTAGCATTGCCAAGGCCCTGCACCAGTTCCGCGGCCCAGCGCCGATTGTCGCGTTGATCGTAGAACCAACCGGTCTTCTGCCCTTCGCCCAGATCAGCCAAAAAGCGAGCCCTATGTTCTACAATCTCGAAGGGCTTATCTACCGTCCCCCGTACTAACGACACGTAGGGCTCCAGCCGCTCGAGCGAACGTACGGGGGAGTCGTTGCGCAACATGAGCGTGGTAGGCGCAATGAGATCGTCCACTGCATCCAGCAGCAGGGGTGTCAAAGCTTCCATACCAGCGGAATTGACTTGAAGGACCAAGGCATCGCCAAACCGGTCAATGATCGTCCCCGGCAAGCCATCGGACTCCGCATGCGCCAAGCGATAAAAGGGTACGCCAATCAGGCGCTCACGGATCTGCAGAGCGCGCTCCAGCCGCTGCCGGAAGAAACCGGCATCGATTTGGGCTTGATGATCACGAGAAAGGAGGCGTGCCGCAATCAGGGGATGCCGGTTGAACAGAAAGGTGCCCAGGGGTTCTCCGTCGCTGGTGTCGAGACGAACCAGACTGCCTGGCGCAAGCGCCTTTGCCTCTGCCGTCATCTCGATCTCGTTGGAGAAGGCCCAGGGATGCCCCAGTTTAAGCCGTTTCTGCGCCTTCGGCTTCAGCCGGACAACAGGGCGATCGCTGATTTTTGTTACCATGCCGGCGAGAATAGTCGTTCGCCTAGACCTGTCCAGCACCACGCCGCTTCCGCCGCCAAGGTGAGTAAGGCGGTCACTCGAAAGTTTCTTCCTCTTTCGGATCCTCCATCCCATAAGTAACCGTGGGAGCCAGCAGCAGAAAGCGAGCCGCCACAGCGACCAGAGACGCGAGCAGCATGGATACCATCATCGCCGTGGGTGTGCCGTCCTGAAAGTGCCCTACTGCGATACCCAGGAGCGCCACGCTCCCCATCTGCAGGAAGCCAAGCATGGCCGAGGCAGAGCCAGCGAGCCGAGGATAGGGACGAAGGGCGCCCGCCTGCCCGTTCGGCATGATCAGCCCGCACCCTAGGAAGACCAGGCTGGCAGGCAACACCACAGCAGCAACAGTCTGTATGCCGCCGAGCGACAGAAGCGTGCCTGACGCTCCGCCCAGAAGCATGGAGAGGCCGCCGAAAGCGATCAAATTCTCCAGCCGGAAGCGGGCGTAAAGACGCGCGCTGGCGAAGCTTCCGATCATGTAGCCCAGGATCGCGCCGGCAAATGAGAAGCCATAGGCGAGCGGTGACAGCCCCAGTCCACCGATCAGGGCGAAGGAAGAACCGGAGATGAAGGAAAAAATGCCCCCGTAACCGGCCCCGACGACCACGACGAAGCCCAGATACTCGCGGCTCGCCAACAGTCGCCTGTAGTTGGAGAAGAGTCGCGCCACTTCCGTGGCGCTAGGATCGGGATAGCGATTGGTTTCGGGCAGAAAGAAAATCACTCCCGCAAGGGCAACCAGTCCGAAGAGCAGCAACAGCAGGAAGTTCGCCCACCAATCGAAGGCTTGCGTCACGACGCCTCCCAGCACAGGCCCGACAGCCGGCGCCAGCGCCATGGCCAGCGCAATATAAGAAAGGGCCTGCGCAGCTTGATTCGGCCCATACACATCGCGCACAACCGCCCGTCCAAGAACCGGCCCCGCAGCCGCCCCCAATGCCTGAAGGAAGCGGCCGGTGATCAGCCATTCGATGGAGGGGGCGGCCAAACAGGCTAGGCTGGCCAGAACAAAAAGCAGTATGCCGCCCATCAGAACCGGGCGGCGCCCGAAACGATCGCTTAGCGGCCCATAAGCCAGCATGCCGCAAGCAAAGCCCGCCAGGAAAACCGACAGGGTCAGCTGAACAGCAGCCGAAGGAGCGTTAAAGACCTCGGCGAGCCGCGGCAGCGAAGGAAGGTATAGATCCGTGGAGACGGGGCCGAAGGCCACGAGAATGATGATCAGCGGCAAAAGCCACGATCCGATGGGCGTAGGCATGAGCTAACCTGGGAACTATCGAGGCGGGTTGCCTGCACCATAGAGCAGATTCCCGCCGACTCTACATCTCCAATCGCGTTCGAGATGCCGCACCCACGGTACAACTCGACTGGAACCCGCAGACCGGTTTGGCGGCTTTCAATTCAACAACCTGGAGACATCCATGCCACGTCAACGCTCTAGAAGATCCAGTCCGCAATCGCTCCCTCTGATGTGGATGGAGTTAAGCCTCGCGTCCTGGGAAACCATCTTTCGCCGAAGTCTGATGATGATGGAAGGCAGCTGCTCCCCGGCGGAGTATCATCGGATGGTGACGGAAAAGATGCTGGCCGCGCAGCAGACTGCACTGCTCGCTTGGGGGCCGGCTGCAACCGCAGCAACCCTGCTGGGGCCCTGGCATAAAGCAGCGCGCGGCAACTCCAGACGCCTGCGCCGTCGCTAAGCAGATCAAGCCGCCTCCTGCCACTCCCGCTCGACGATCTCGACAACTTCGCGCAGGATTTCGGTCATATCGAAATCCCTTGGCGTGTAGACCGCCGCTACGCCAGCTTGCCGCAGCGTCTCCGCGTCCTGTGCTGGAATGATGCCCCCAACTACCACGGGCACTTCTTCCAGGCCTTCATCCCGAAGTCGTTGGAGCACCTCTTCCACCAACGGGCCGTGGCTGCCCGAAAGGATCGACAAGCCTATGACGTGGACTCCTTCTTCCAGCGCTGCGCCAACGATCTGCGCCGGTGTGAGGCGGATGCCTTCATAGACAACTTCGAAGCCGGCGTCGCGCGCCCGGACGGCGATCTGCTCCGCCCCATTGGAGTGGCCGTCGAGCCCAGGCTTGCCTACCAGCATCTTGATCCGCCGGCCCAGGCGATTCGATACCTGCTCCACCTTCTGGCGCAGGGCGACCAGGCGCTCACGATCGCCCTGGGTGACGGGCGCTGCCTTTCCGACCCCGGTCGGCGCGCGATACTCACCCCAAACCCGACGCAGGGTTTCGCCCCATTCGCCGGTGGTCACGCCGGCGTGGGCGCACGCGATAGAAGGCTCCATGATGTTTCGTGCTTCACGTGCGGCGCTTTCTAGGTCGGCAAGTGCGGCGGCCACCGCCTCCCCGTCGCGTTGATCCCGCCACGACCGCAGGTTCTCGACTTGCTGGGCTTCCGCTTTCGGATCTGGTGCGAGGAAGCCGCTTTCGGCTTCGGAGAGCAGCGGTGAAGGTTCAGTCTCGGTAAAGCGATTGACGCCCACCACCGTCTGCTGACCGCCTTCAATGGCCCGAAAGCGGGCGACCGCGCTCTCCACCAGCTGCTCCTTCATATAGCCGCTCTCGATGGCCGCAACCGTCCCGCCCAGTTCTTCGACGCGCGCAAGCTCGCTTTTGGCCCCTTCCATCAGTTCCTTGACCTTCGCCTCGATGACAGGATTGCCGTCGAAGATGTCTCCATACTCGAGAAGGTCCGTCTCATAGGCGACGATCTGCTGCAGTCGGAGAGACCACTGCTGATCCCAGGGGCGGGGAAGCCCCAGCGCTTCATTCCAGGCAGGCAGCTGGACCGCCCGGGCGCGCGCTCGTTTGGAGAGCACGACGGCAAGCATTTCCAGGAGGATGCGATAGACGTTGTTCTCGGCCTGCTGCTCGGTCAAGCCGAGTGAGTTCACCTGAACGCCATAGCGGAAGCGTCGGTACTTCTCTTCACTGATGCCATAGCGCTCGCGGCAAATCTCATCCCAGAGCTCCGTGAAGGCGCGCATCTTGCAGATCTCGCCTATGAAACGGACGCCCGCATTCACGAAGAAAGATATCCGGCCGACCACCTCGGGAAAGCGTTCCGGAGGCACCTGGCCGCTCTCCCGCACGTGATCGAGCACGGTAACCGCCGTCGCCAGAGAATAGGCCAGTTCCTGTTCAGCGGTCGCGCCTGCCTCCTGCAGGTGATAACTGCAGACGTTCGTGGGATTCCACTTCGGCACCTCTGCCACGGTAAAGGCGATGACATCCCCGAGCAGGCGCAACGAGGGCTGCGGTGGAAAGATATAGGTGCCGCGTGAAAGGTACTCCTTGAAGATATCGTTTTGCGTTGTTCCCTGCAGCTCTGCCCGCTCGACCCCTTGCCGTTCCGCGCAGGCGATGTAGAGGGCGAGCAACCAGGGCGCTGTGGCGTTGATGGTCATCGAGGTGTTCATCCGACCAAGCGGAATGCCCTCAAACAGCGTTTCCATGTCGCCGAGATGGGAGATGGGCACGCCGACTTTTCCCACCTCCCCCTTCGCCAGGACATGATCCGCATCGTAGCCGGTCTGGGTTGGCAGATCGAAAGCCACGGAAAGCCCCGTCTGCCCCTTCGAGAGATTACTGTGATAGAGGGCGTTGGAAGCCGCGGCGGTGGAATGTCCCGCGTAGGTACGGATCAACCACGGCCGGTCGCGCGTAATATCATGTTGCGGCGCACGCTGCGCTTCCTTCACCATTGCTTCCTCTTTCATGATAACAATCTTATTGCTTTCCTGGGCCCAGCGTCGGTCACAAATTTCGCTAGTCCGCTTGTGCTGGAAAGTTTAGTTCATGGTGCATTGCAAAATCAACAGAAGCCGGTTATGCCTGCGATGTTGCACCGCCGCAATAACTTCGCGGAAGGAGTTGAGAACGTGAGCAGTATCAGCCAAGCCAGCACTGCCCCCTCCCTCGCCCAGGTCGTCCCGCTTCGTGGCGGGCAGACGCAGAAGGATCTCTATGAGGTGGGAGAAATTCCGCCCCTCGGCCACGTGCCGAAGAAGATGTATGCCTGGGTTATTCGCCAAGAACGGCACGGCGAGCCGGAAGCCGCGATGCAGCAAGAAGTTGTCGATGTTCCTAAACTCGACAGCCACGACGTGCTGGTCATGGTGATGGCGGCCGGCGTCAACTACAACGGCGTGTGGGCCGGCTTGGGCAAACCCATCTCGCCATTCAACATTCACAAGGCCGAGTACCACATCGCCGGGTCCGACGCGACCGGGATCATCTGGGCTGTCGGCTCCAAGGTCACACGCTGGAAGGTCGGCGATGAAGTCGTTGTCCACTGCAACCAGGATGACGGCGATGACGAAGAATGTAACGGCGGAGATCCAATGTTTTCCCCGTCGCAGCGCATCTGGGGCTATGAAACGCCCGACGGATCCTTTGCCCAGTTCTGTCGCGTCCAGGATCGCCAGTTGATGCGCCGCCCAAAGCATCTGACTTGGGAAGAAAGCGGTTGCTATACCCTAACCCTCGCCACCGCCTACCGAATGCTGTTCGGCCATCGGCCGCATATCCTGCGACCCGGCCACAACGTGTTGGTCTGGGGGGCCTCGGGCGGCCTGGGGTCTATGGCTATTCAGCTTATCGCCACAGCAGGCGCCAACGCCATCGGTGTGATCAGCGATGAATCGAAGCGCGATTTCGTGCTGTCCCTTGGCGCCCGTGGCGTCGTCAATCGTAAGGACTTCAACTGTTGGGGCCGGCTACCGGACGTGAATGGGCCGGAGTTCGCCGACTACATGAAGGAGTGCCGCAAGTTCGGCAAGGCGATCTGGGATATCACCGGCAAGGGCAATGACGTCGACTTCGTCTTCGAACACCCGGGCGAGCAGACCTTTCCTGTATCCTGCTTCGTCGTGAAGCGGGGCGGCATGGTGGTCTTCTGCGCCGGCACCACGGGCTACAACCTCACGATGGATGCACGCTTCGTGTGGATGCGACAGAAGCGCATTCAGGGTAGTCACTTCGCCAACCTGAAGCAGGCCTCTCAGGCCAACACGCTGGTGATCGAACGGCGGATCGATCCCTGCATGAGCGAAGTCTTCGCCTGGGCAGATATTCCCCGCGCCCATACCAAGATGATGCGTAACGAGCACAAGCCGGGCAATATGGCTGTTCTGGTACAGGCAAAGCGGCCAGGTTTGCGAACCCTGGACGATGCGGTGGAAGCCTGACGCCTTCGCGGATCACAGTCCACCGGAGCGATCTAGTTCACACCGCTCCGGTGGCTCGCCCTCGCCAGTTTGCCTCTCGACGATGACGGGGTCTTGCCCTGATGAGCTCACTAGCCACGCCTGAAAACTCCCTTCGGGCGATCCTTCTTTCCGACCTTTTGGACCTTTGCCAGGCAGCCTTGCCGGCGCTTGAGCGCTTTGAGGACGTGGCGCACCGCTCGCTTCAGGAGCGCATCGCGCCAAGCGGAAGAGTCGATGCGGCGCTTCTGGAGCAGGAGCAGTTTGCGGCCCATGGCTTCGCCTGGCTGGCAACCTACGTCGCTTGCCTGCGGGAGAGCCTGCACTGGGCCCAGCGGCTCCAGGCACAGGGGGCCTTGGGGGAGCTGGAGGCGCTGATCCTGCAGGCCGGCTGGGGCGAATATCTCGCTCAACTCACGGGGGGGCTGGCGCTTAGTCAGGTTGAGGTGCTGCGGCCGCAGGACCTCGGCCTGAGCGAGGAGGTTGTGGCAGACCTCCTCACTCCACAGGTTCGCTGCTTGATCAATTCGGGTAACACCTCTGCCGTCCGACAGCGCATTGCGGAGCTCAGCACCGACGGCCATTTCGGAAACCGGGGGCTGGACGAAACTGACGCCTTGATAGCCGAGCAATTCCAGCGCTTTGCAGATGAACACGCTGAGGCGGCGCATCAATGGCACCTCGCGGACGCGCTGATCCCCATGGAGGTCGTGCAATCCCTGGCCGACCTTGGCGTTTTCGGGCTTACGATCCCGGAAGAGAATGGAGGGCTCGGTCTCGGCAAGACGGCCATGTGCGTAGTGACCGAAGAGTTGTCTCGCGGTTACATCGGCCTGGGATCCCTCGGCACACGTTCGGAGATTGCCGCTGAACTGATTCGCCTCGGGGGCACCCCGGAGCAAAAGGAACGATGGCTGCCTAAAATCTCAACCGGCGAAATTTTGCCGACGGCCGTTTTCACAGAACCCAATACCGGCTCAGATCTCGGGTCGCTTCGTACGCGCGCCCGGCTAGCGGATGGTGCTTACCGGGTCACCGGCAACAAGACTTGGATCACCCATGCCGCGCGCAGTGATCTCATGACACTGCTGGTGCGCACCGATCCCAGCAGTGACAACTATCGCGGCCTGTCGATGCTCCTCGCCGAAAAGCCCCGCGGTACGGATGAAGCCCCCTTCCCTGCTCCAGGCATGAGCGGCGGCGAAATCCAGGTCCTGGGCTACCGCGGCATGAAGGAGTACGAAATCGCTTTCGACGATTTCGAAGTGCCTGCAGCCAACCTCCTAGGAGGTGTAGAAGGACAAGGCTTCAAGCAGCTGATGGCGACCTTCGAATCGGCCCGTATCCAAACTGCTGCACGGGCGGTGGGGGTTGCCCAGAATGCCATGGAGTTGGGCCTCGCCTACGCCAAAAGCCGCAATCAGTTCGGCAAGGCCATCCATGGCTTTCCACGGGTATCGGGTAAGCTAGCCTGGATGGTGGTCGAAACCATGCTGGCGCGTCAGTTGACGCTCCATGCGGCTAGAGAGAAGGATCAGGAGCGTCGCTGCGACATCGAAGCGGGGATGGCCAAACTTTTGGCCGCGCGGGTTGCGTGGGCAAATGCCGACGCCGCATTGCAGATCCATGGCGGCAATGGCTACGCTCAGGAATATCCAATTTCTCGCGTTCTCTGTGATGCACGCATCCTCAATATCTTTGAGGGTGCTGCCGAGATACAGGCCCAGGTCATCACCCGTGGCCTGCTGGCGCAGGGGAGAAACTAGACTCCGGCCAGAACGGCTGGCACAAGGGGAAAAAACAGGTAGATCATGATCCCCATCATCGATATTGCCAGCCTCTTCGGTCCTTCGACGCCCTCTCGCGATAGCGCCGACGCAGCGATCATGGCCGCAGCAGAAAGCAGCGGTTTTGCCGTGATAACGGGCCTGCCTCCCTCCATGGGCACTACATCCGCCGAACGGCAGGAGTTGCTCCGCTTCTTCTCCTTAAGCAAAGAGCAGAAGCAGTGCCTGGCTCGGCAAAAATTCACGCCTGAGAATCCCAACGTCTATCGGGGCTACTTCCCTACGCAAGAAGGGACGGCGACCTATAAGGAGGGTATAGATTTAGGTCCGGATCTGCTGGACCCCTCTCGGGCGCAAGATCACGATCCGCTGCGCGAGGCAACACCTCTTCCCGACTCGGCCGCTCTTCCCGGGTGGCGGGAAGCAGCGGCGAACTACTACCGCGCCATGGATGCGACAGGGCGCGTGCTGCTCTCTGCCATCGCGCGCGGCCTGGAGCTGCCAGAAGAAACTTTGGCGGCCCCTTTCACCGGTGGCATCTCGACCCTTCGACTGCTGCGCTATCCACCTCGGCAACTGAGCGTGACAGACGCCGTTGAGGCCGAGGAAATGACCGTAGTCCACATGGGAGAGCGGCGGTTTCTCGCAGGGAAAGCCCACGTCGATTCAGGTTTCATCACGCTCCTCCAGCAGCACGGAGTCAGCGGACTACAAGCGCAGCTTCGCGACGGGCAGTGGCATGACATCCAACCCTGCGAGGGCAGCCTGGTCATCAACTTCGGTAAGCTTCTGGAGCGCTGGACAGGGGGAAGGGTAAAGGCAACGGTCCATCGTATTCTGGCTAACCCGGACGAGCGCTTCTCCATTCCGTTCTTTTACGAGCCGCGGGCCGATGCCCGGATCGCCCCCCTCCCGCTCCCGAATGCTGAGCGATTCGAACCCTTTACCTATGGCGACCATCTTTGGAGCGCTATGACGCGGTTCGTCGAATTCCAGGGACTAGAGCATCTGCGGATGATGAGGACGGCCTGAGGCAAAGCTTGGCCCAATGAGGGGAAGCGGCCAATCTCTGATCCATGACATCGCTCAGCCTGCTTTCGCTTCTTCTTAGTATCTATGCCGTCGTGACGGGGCTGTTTCTGATATCAGAGAACCGGCGGCCGCAATCGACGCTGGCCTGGATGCTTGCCTTTCTTTTCGCGCCGGGCATCGGGGTGGTCATCTACTTCTTCTTTGGACGGCACAGAAAGGCTTTCGCCAAACGTAGTCGTCTCTTGAGACAGAGCTTCGATCATCGGGTCGTGCCCGTCCTATCCGCCTTGCAGGTGCGCCAAGGTGCGGCCGTCCGGCGACTGGAGGCACAAGGACCGCTCCACCGAAAGCTCGTTCGCTTGGTTACGCAGAATGCCTTGTCATCGCTCACCACGCGCAACCAGGTAGAGATCCTGCAGAATGCGAGTAGCTTCTACCCCAGCCTGCTGAAGGACATAGAAGAAGCGCAGCATTCGATTCACCTGCAGTTCTTTATCTGGCGTGTGGATGAGTTCACCACGCAGCTGAAAAACTTGCTGATTGCCAAGGCGAAAGAAGGAGTGAAGGTCCGCCTTCTCTACGATCCCATCGGGTCTTTCTTCAGCATGAGCCGGCACTATGTCGCCAAGCTGCGGGCCGGGGGTATCCAGATGGCGCCGACATCCCCCATCTACCAGCTTCACACCATCAGTTACCGCAACCACCGCAAGATCACCGTGATCGATGGCCGGATCGGCTATCTGGGCGGGATGAACATGGGGCAGGAGCACCTGGATGGGGGCAGAGGCTACGCGGGCTGGCGAGATACCCAGATCCGTCTCGAGGGGGAAGCAGTTACGGTTCTACAGACGGTCTTTATGATCGATTGGTATAACGCGACGAGAGAAAGCGTCTTCTCGAAGGACTATTTCCCTACGCCAAGTCTGCCACAGACGACGCCGGATCTGCCTGTGCAGATCCTGACGTCGGGCCCCGACTCGCGCTGGGAAGCCATTCGGCAGCAGTACGCCCAGATGATCACGGCCGCTCGACATCACGTCTATATCCAGACGCCCTACTTCATCCTCGATACAAGCATAGCCGAAGCGCTCTCCATCGCTGCCATGTCCGGTATCGACGTTAGGGTCATGATGGGCGCGCCGGGCCTCCGCGATCGTGTTCCCGGATGGGCCGCTAACACCTTCATGGCGGATGTAGCGCGAGCCGGCGTAAAGGTCTTCTTGTACGAGAAGGGCTACTTACACACCAAGACTATCGCTGTGGATTCAGAAATCTGCTCGATCGGCTCGGCCAACCTCGATATCCGCAGCTTCAGCATCAATTACGAACTAAACGCGGTGCTTTATAACGCAGCGCTAACTCGCGAACTGGAGGCCGCCTTCGCCAGCGATCTTGACCACTGCAGGCACTTTGACCCTGCCGCCTACGAAGCGCGCCCTCTCCTCCTCCGCTTTCGCGATTCCACGGCTCGGCTTTGCTCTCCGCTGCTTTGAGGTGCTGCGCGATCAACTGGCTTCCACACCTGTCGGCATGGCGCAAGTCACGCCGGTGCTCCCCAGCCCGCAGTAGCCTGCCGGGTTCTTCGAGAGGTACTGCTGGTGGTAGTCTTCGGCAAAGTAGAAGGGGGGTGCAGAGCGTATCTCCGTGGTGATCGGACCGAAACCGGCCGCCCGCAGTTGGGCGCCATAAGCTTTTGCGGAGGCCTCCGCCGCTAGCTGCTGCTCCTCCGAGTGAATGTAGATCGCGCTCCGATACTGTGTACCTATGTCATTCCCCTGACGCATTCCCTGGGTGGGATCATGCGCCTCCCAGAAGGTCTTGAGCAGCTGATTGTAAGAGATCTGCTTTGGATCGAAGACCACCCGCACCGCTTCCGCATGGCCTGTCAGGCCGCTGCAAGTCTCTTCATAGGTCGGGTTGGGCGTATGCCCTCCCTGATAGCCCACGGCCGTGACCCAGACACCAGGAAGCTGCCAGAAAACGCGCTCCGCACCCCAAAAGCAGCCGAGCGCAAAGTCCGCAATTTCAAGATGGGCTGGATAAGGCGGCAAGAGCGATCGCTTGTTGACATGATGCGGACCGGCCGGGGCAAGCGCCTCCGAACGCCCGGGCAAGGCTTCTGCCAGCGTCGGCAATCGTGGAGCATTATGGCGGAAAAACATGACTGATTTCCTCCTGAGGAGATTTGCTTATGATCTGGCATCTCCTGCACCAGCTGTTAAGCCTTGCCCTATGCGAAAACCCAACCATACCGCCACAAGGCAAAGCAGAAGCGAAAGCATGATGTTAGCCGCTGCCAAGCCTGGCTGACCCCGCATCAGAAAAAGCAGGCTCTCCAAGCTGAACAGGGAAAAGGTGGTGAAGCCGCCGCAAAAGCCGGTCATCACGAAGTGGCGCGCGGAAGAGTCGGACGATCTGAATCGACCGGCTGCCAGACCAATGGCGCAAGAGCCCACCACGTTCACGAACAGAGTGCTCCAGACAATCCCGGTGTTTATCGACACAGGGGACAAGGTCGCGATTTCCCACCTCAAGATCCCGCCGACCATGCTGCCGATGGCAATCATGAACATTCGTGTGCAGGTTGGCATCAGCCTAGTGCCGCAAGGCATTCCGCCACACCTTCGATAGCCGCCCAACCGGCTGCCGCGGCTGCCAGACATCCCGCAACCGAACCGAAAACGTAGAGCAAGGCTCGGCCGTGCAGGCCCGCGCGCAGTGCGTCCAGGGTCTGCAAACTGAAGGTCGAAACACTTGTGTAACTACCGAGAAAGCCGGCGACGAAAAGCAGCTGGATAGCAGGTTCGCTAACTCCGACGACGTTCCCCACAGCAAGAGCAGAGACGCTCCCGATTAGAAAACTCCCGGACAGATTCACCGCCAGGGTTCCCCAGGGAAAACCACCGCTCGATCGGCTGTCGATGAGGCCGGAGAATGCGTAGCGGGCGATCCCGCCGCCAGCGCTGCCCAGTGCGACGAGCAGTACTGCCGCCCAGCTGTGCAAGGGCCTCAGAGTCCCAAAACGTTCCGCATGCTATAGAAGCCCGCTGGCTGCTGCGCCGACCACAGGGCCGCTTTGATGGCGCCCCGCGCGAAAAGATCTCGGTTGGAGGCGCGATGGCCAAGTTCCAACCTCTCCCCGTCGGTGGCGAAGATAACGCAGTGCTCGCCGGTCACGTCCCCGCCGCGCAGACTGGCGAAGCCAATCTCACCGGCAGGCCGCGCACCGGTGATGCCGCTCCGGCGGGCGTTTGCCACCTCATCAAGATCCCGACCTCGCCCCTTCGCCGCGGCCTCGCCGAGCAGAAGAGCTGTCCCTGAAGGTGCATCCACCTTGTGGCGATGATGCATTTCGACGACCTCAATGTCGTAATCGGGCCCAAGAGTCCGCGCCGCCTGTTCGATCAGCAAAGCCAGCAGGTTGACGCCGAAACTCATGTTGCGGTCGTAAACCAGAGGAATGGCCTGGGCCGCCTCGCGAAGAATCGAAAGCTGCGTCTCCCCCATTCCCGTCGTACCGACGATGAGGGCTTTCCCCGCCTGTGCCGCCAGACGCGCGTGGGCTGCCGTGGCATCAGGCGCTGTGAAGTCAATCGCGACGTCGCATGCGGCCAAGGCTTCCACGGTATCCGTGGTAGCTTTCGCTCCAACTTCACCGTGACCAGCAAGAATCCCCAGATCTTGACCTGCCAGGGGGCTATCCGGGCGAAGGCTGCCGGCAACGAGACGAGCACCTTCTGTCTCTAGCGTCATGGCAAGGAGACGCCGTCCCATGCGCCCGCCGCAGCCAAGAACAGCAATCTTCGTACCCTGCATCCCTCTTGCTCCCTCACATGCAGATCGCTTCTACTAAAGTCGCAAGGCAGTTCCGCCTCTTGACGCCGGGCCGTCGCGCGACTTGCTTAGACTCTGATGGTTCAGATCATACGCGATCCTTCCCAAGTCGCGAGCACGAAGCCTGGGAACCGCCTCACTGTTTTCTATGACGGCGGATGCGCGCTCTGTCGCCAACAGGTCGCCTTCTGGCAGCGGCTAGACCGGGAGGGGCTGATTGAATGGCAGGATATCAGCCAGGATGCGCGGCCGCTCCTGAGGACAGGCATTTCCCACCGCCTTGCGCTCCGGCGGCTTTACGCCCGTGCGCCCGATGGCAGAATCCTGCATGGCGCCCGCGTTATCGCGGCAGTTATGTGCCAGGTTCCCGCACTGCAGCTTGTCGGCCGCCTTGTCAAAGTACCGCCCTTTATCTGGATGTTTGACTTGCTCTACCTGCTTATTTCGCCACTGCGACGGCTGCTGACTGGTCGCTGGCGGAACTGCTGCGGTGACGAGTGATAGGGGGACATTTGCGCCCCTTTCCGCATGGCGTCGCATAGCAGCTGTCCGAGGTCTGGTTCTTTCAGCCAAGCCAGCAGATGTGGTAGCCTAGCAGCTGCCTTAACCACAGTGGTTGTCGTATCATGTCACAAGGGACGATCGCGCTGGCGTCCGATCACGCCGGATTCGCCCTTAAGCAGGTCCTGGCGGAGCATGTGCGTGCGCAGGGCTATGAGGTCATGGACCTGGGAACCCACACCCCGGACTCGGTGGATTACCCCGATTATGGGACGGCGATGGCAGAGGCCATTGCAAAGGGCGCGGCGGAGAAGGGAATCCTCGTTTGTGGAACGGGGATCGGAATATCCATTGCCGCCAATCGCCACCACGCTGTACGCGCGGCCCTCTGTCACAACAGCAGCACGGCGCGCCTGGCGCGGCAGCACAACGACGCAAACGTCCTGGCACTTGGGGCTCGGATAGTCGGCGAAGAAGTAGCTAAAGATTGTGTCAGCGCCTTTCTTGAGACCGCCTTCGAAGGCGGCCGCCATGCCGGACGCGTTGCCAAACTAGGCAGCGGGGCCTAAGCCGTCTGCTGCTGCGCGTTTTAATTGAGGACCCATCAACAAAATGAGTGTCGAGACTAGCCCCGCCTTCTTCACCGCTGGCCTGCGCGAGAGCGATCCGGATCTTGCCGACGCCGTGGGTGCTGAGCTGCACCGTCAGCAGCACCAGATCGAGCTGATCGCCAGCGAGAACATCGTTTCGCGCGCGGTGCTAGAGGCACAGGGCTCCGTTCTCACCAACAAGTACGCGGAAGGCTATCCCGGCCGTCGCTACTACGGCGGCTGTGAGGCGGTCGACATCGTCGAAGAACTGGCGATTTCCCGCGCCAAGCAACTCTTCGATTGCAGCTTTGTAAACGTGCAACCTCATTCGGGTGCCCAAGCCAATCAGAGCGTCATGCTCGCGCTCCTGAAGCCCGGCGATACCTTTCTGGGCCTGTCCCTCTCTGCTGGCGGTCACCTGACCCATGGCGCCGCCCCCAACCTGTCCGGCAAGTGGTTCAACGCCGTCCAGTATTCGGTGCGCGAAGAGGATGGCCTGATCGACTTCGATGAAGTCGAGCGGCTAGCAAGGGACTACAAGCCCAAGATGATCATCGCAGGCGGCTCGGCTTATCCGCGAGTGCTCGACTTTAAGCGCTTCCGCCAGATTGCCGATGAAGCAGGCGCTTACCTCATGGTGGATATGGCCCATTTCGCTGGGCTGGTCGCCGGCGGTGTGCACCCAAGTCCGCTACCTCACGCCCACGTCGTCACCACCACCACTCACAAGACCTTGCGCGGCGCCCGCGGCGGCATGGTGTTGAGCAACGATCCGGATATCGGCAAGAAGATCAACTCCGCCACTTTCCCGGGACTGCAAGGTGGCCCGCTGATGCATGCGATTGCCGGCAAGGCCGTCGCCTTAGGTGAAGCGCTGCATCCCTCCTTCAAGGTTTATGCGCGCCAAGTGGTGGAGAATGCGCAAGTCCTTTCCGACACCTTGAAGGCTGGCGGTGTCGATATTGTCACCGGCGGCACCGACACGCATCTGCTCCTGGTGGATCTGCGGCCCAAGGGGCTGACCGGAAATATTGCGGAGCAGAGCCTCGATCGCGCCGGAATTACCTGCAACAAGAACGGGGTTCCCTTTGATCCCGAGAAGCCCACGATCACGTCCGGGATCCGCCTTGGCACCCCGGCAGGTACCACCCGAGGCTTCGGGACGGAGGAGTTTCGGGCGATCGGCGAAATGATTACCGAGGTCCTCGATGGGTTGGCCGCCAATCGAGAGGACAACAGCGCTGTTGAGCAGAAAGTTCGGTCGCGAGTGCAGGAGCTCTGCAAGCGCTTCCCGATCTATCCCGAACTGGTAGTCTGACCAGGACGGCTTGCGCGCGTCGACGAAGAGGGGGGAGTGATGCGGTGCCCATTCTGCGGCCACGAGGATACACAGGTTAAGGATTCTCGGCCGACGGAGGATGCCTCTGCAATCAGGCGTCGACGTCACTGCCCCGACTGCGGGGCGCGCTTCACCACCTTCGAGCGCGTGCAACTTCGCGAACTTACCGTTGTGAAGTCGGACGGCAAGCGCCAGCCCTTCGACCGAGACAAGCTCTTGCGATCGATGCAGATTGCCTTGCAGAAGCGAGCCATCGACCAGGAGCGGCTCGAGCGGATCGTCAATGGAATCGTCCGCAGGCTGGAAAGTACCGGCGACGCGGAGATACCGACGAAAATGATCGGCGAGATGGTCATGGACGCCCTCTCCACCCTGGATCAAGTCGCC
>Ga0079223_10000333_pt1 | contig 22728 bp, 16 predicted proteins | sample Stecom2011_FD_75072 | JGI IMG/M metagenome (GOLD analysis project Ga0079223, IMG submission 75072) | Agricultural soil microbial communities from Utah to study Nitrogen management - Steer compost 2011 | ecosystem: Environmental > Terrestrial > Soil > Agricultural land | place: USA: Utah...
GGCGGCGCGGGCCGCTGGGAAACCGAGGGCCGGGTCGAGCGGTTCATCGTTTCCCCCCAGGTGTTGCAGCAGATCGGTGCGGATTTCGATATTGCCGCCCTCAAGCGCGACGAGCGCGGTGGGGTGAAGGTGCGCGGCGCCCGTGCGGCCGATGACTGGGAGGTTGCCTTTGCGCTCGACTGGAATCTGCGGTTCGACGGCGTGCCCCAGGGCAACGTGCAGCTGCGTCGTCTTTCGGGCGATCTGATGGTGCCGGCAGCCAGTCCTTTCCCGCTCGAGCTCGAACGCCTCGATGTCGATCTCACGCTCGCGCGCGCCGACCCGGCCAGCAGCCGTCTCAGCGCCGAACTGAACGTGGTTTCGAAGCGCATGGGCCGGCTGGCCGCCACCGCCACGAGCGCCGTGCGCGTGACGCCGGAAGGCGGCATGGTGCTGAATCTGGCTGACCCCAAGACGGTCACCGTCGACGCGAGCATGTCCGATCTGGGCTGGACGAGCCTGCTGGTGGGCGACGCCATCGATATCGGCGGCGCACTGCAGGCGCAGATCAAGGCGACCAGCCGCCCCGATGGCACCTGGGCTACCCAGGGCGCACTGCGGGGCATGGGGCTGAGGGTCGTGATGATCGATCAGGGCGTGCGACTGCTGGACGGCACGCTGCAGGCCCGGCTCGACGGCGAGCGCCTGGTGCTTGAAAAGCTGGAGTTTCCGGCACGCCTGCGTGCCGAACCGAAGGAATGGCGTACGGCGGAATGGGTGAGCACGAATCCCGATGCGAAAGGCGGCTGGCTGCGCGTAACAGGCGACTGGAACCTGTTTGAATCACAAGGTGTGATCGACGTTGCGCTGCATCGCTTCCCCATCGTGCAACGGGCTGATCGCTACGCCATGATGACCGGCAAGCTGCGCCTCGATGCGGCGTTGCCTGCACTCAATATCACGGGCAAGCTCACGGCCGACGCCGGCTGGTTCGACCTGGACATGCTGGGCGGCATTCCCACGGTCGATAGCGACGTGGTGGTGATCCGTCCCGGGCAAGAAGCCGAGCCCGAAGTGCCGCTGGGCATCTCGCTCGATCTGGAGGTGGATCTGGGGCCTCGCTTTTATCTGACCGGCTACGGCCTGAACTCGGGGCTGGTCGGCAACATGCGGGTGATCCTGCGCGAAGGCAAGTTGAGTGGCCTGGGTGCCCTGCGCACGCGCGGCGGTGCGATCGAGGCCTATGGGCAACGCCTGCAGCTGCGCCGTGGCGCCATTACCTTCCAGGGCGATATCACGCGACCGGTGCTCGATATCGAGGCCCTGCGCACGGGGCTTGCCGTGGAGGCCGGCGTTCGCGTGGCCGGAACGGCGCGCAACCCGCGCATCGAGCTGGTTTCCTACCCGGCCGTCAGCGAGATCGAAAAGCTGTCGTGGCTGCTGCTGGGTCACGGCCCCAACGACACCGGAGGCGATATGGCGCTGCTGTTTTCCGTGGGAACTTCATTCCTGAGCGACGGCGAACCCTTCTACCGGCGGTTCGGCATCGACGAGGTGAGCCTGCGTTCGGGCGAGATTGGCAGCGTTGCGAGCGTTCTGCCGGTGGAAAGCGTGGTGAGCGGGCTGGATTCCGGCACCAGCGATATCGAGCGGCGCTTCATCAACGTAAGCAAGCGGCTGACGTCGGGCGTGACGATCAGCCTGCGCCAGGCGCTGTCGCAAACGGGTACCGTGGCGCGTGCCAGTTATCGCCTGGCGCGCGGGCTCACTGCCGAGGCGAGCGTGGGCTCGATCAACGGCCTGGCCCTGGTGTACCGGTGGTTTTCCCGCCCCGAGCGGCCGCCCACCCAACAGTGAAACGGCCCCCACGCCCTGCACGGGCTAAAATACGCGCCATTTATTCAGGTTGAGGCCATGAGCATAAAGAGCGATCGCTGGATCCGGCGAGCATCCGCCGCCGGCATGATAGAACCCTTCGAACCCGGCCAGGTGCGCTCGGTCAATGGCCAACGCATCGTGAGCTATGGCACCAGCAGCTACGGGTATGATGTGCGCTGTGCCAACGAGTTCAAGATTTTCACGAACATCAACTCGACCATCGTCGACCCCAAAAATTTCGATGAAAAGTCGTTCGTGGACTTCGTGGGCGACGTGTGCATCATTCCGCCCAACTCTTTTGCGCTCGCACGCACCGTGGAATACTTTCGCATTCCGCGCAACGTGCTGACCGTCTGTCTTGGTAAAAGCACGTATGCCCGCTGCGGCATCATCGTCAACGTCACGCCTCTGGAGCCCGAATGGGAAGGGCACGTGACGCTGGAATTCTCGAATACCACCCCCCTGCCGGCCAAAATCTACGCCGGCGAGGGGTGTGCCCAGATGCTGTTCTTTGAAAGCGACGAGGTCTGCGAGACCTCGTACCGCGATCGCGGCGGCAAGTATCAGGGCCAGCGTGGCGTCACCCTGCCGCGCACATAGGGGCCGTTTTGGCCCGGGAGCCACAGGCATGAAGTTTCGCTTTCCCATCGTCATCATCGACGAAGACTACCGTTCCGAGAACGCGTCGGGTTTCGGCATCCGGGCGCTGGCCGCGGCCATCGAGGCCGAGGGCGTCGAGGTGCTGGGTGTCACCAGTTACGGCGACCTGAGCTCGTTCGCGCAGCAGCAGAGCCGGGCCAGCGCCTTCATCCTGTCGATCGACGACGAAGAGTTCGACGTCGATTCCCCGGAAGACGTGGCCAAGGCCATCAAGAACCTGCGGGCCTTCATCGGCGAGCTGCGCTTCCGCAATGCCGAAATTCCCATTTACCTGTACGGTGAGACGCGCACTTCGCAGCATATCCCCAACGATATCCTGCGCGAGCTGCATGGCTTCATTCACATGTTCGAAGACACGCCCGAGTTCGTGGCGCGTCACATCATTCGCGAAGCGCGCGCCTACCTCGACAGTCTGGCGCCGCCCTTCTTCCGCGAGCTTCTGAAGTACGCGGCCGATGGCTCGTATTCCTGGCACTGCCCGGGGCACTCGGGCGGCGTGGCGTTTCTCAAGAGCCCGGTGGGGCAGATGTTCCACCAGTTCTTTGGCGAAAACATGCTGCGCGCCGACGTGTGCAACGCGGTCGATGAGCTGGGTCAGCTGCTCGATCACACCGGGCCGGTGGCCGAGTCCGAACTGAACGCAGCGCGCATCTTTCATGCCGATCACTGCTTCTTCGTGACCAACGGCACCTCCACCTCGAACAAGATCGTGTGGCATGCCAACGTGGCCAACGACGACGTGGTCGTGGTCGACCGCAACTGCCACAAATCGATTCTGCACGCCATTACCATGACGGGCGCGGTGCCGGTGTTCCTGCGCCCCACGCGCAATCACCTGGGCATCATCGGGCCAATTCCGCTCGAAGAGTTCGAACCGGAAAGCATTCAGCGCAAGATCGAAGCCAACCCGTTTGCGCGCAAGGCGAAGAACAAGCGCCCGCGCATCCTCACGCTCACGCAGAGCACCTACGATGGCGTTATCTACAACGTAGAAACTATCAAGCAAAAGCTCGGTTCGTACATCGATACCCTGCACTTCGACGAGGCCTGGCTGCCGCACGCGGCGTTCCACGACTTCTACAAAGACATGCATGCCATTGGCGAGGGCCGCCCGCGCAGCAAGGACGCGATGATCTTCGCCACCCATTCCACGCACAAGCTGCTGGCGGGGCTGTCGCAGGCTTCGCAGATCACGGTGCAGGATTCCGAGTCGCGCAAGCTCGACCGCAACGTGTTCAACGAGGCCTACCTCATGCACACGTCGACCTCGCCGCAGTACGCGATCATCGCGTCGTGCGACGTGGCGGCGGCCATGATGGAGCCGCCCGGCGGCACGGCCCTGGTCGAGGAAAGCATTGCCGAAGCCATGGATTTTCGCCGTGCCATGCGCAAGGTGGAATCGGAATACGGCCGCAACGACTGGTGGTTCAAGGTGTGGGGGCCCAACCGGCTGCCGTCGGAGGGCATCGGGCACCGGGAAGACTGGTTGCTGGAGTCGGGTGACGAATGGCATGGCTTTGGCGATCTGGCCGATGGCTTCAACATGCTCGATCCGATCAAGGCCACCGTGGTCACGCCGGGGCTCGACATCTCGGGCACCTTTGCAGAAACCGGCATTCCCGCCGCGCTCGTCTCGAAGTTCCTGGCCGAGCACGGCGTGGTCATTGAAAAGACGGGCCTGTATTCCTTTTTCATACTCTTCACCATCGGCATCACCAAGGGCCGCTGGAACACGCTGCTCACCGCACTGCAGCAGTTCAAGGACGACTACGACCGCAACCAGCCCATGTGGCGCATCCTGCCCGACTTCTGCAAGCAGTTCCCGCAGTACGAGCGCATGGGTCTGCGCGACCTGTGTCAGGAAATCCATCAGGCGTACAAGAAGTACGATCTCGCGCGCCTGACCACAGAGGTCTATCTGAGCGACATGATTCCGGCCATGAAGCCGTCGGACGCGTATGCGAAGATGGCGCATCGCGACTCCGAGCGTGTATCGATCGACGAGCTCGAGGGCCGCGTCACGGGCGTGCTGCTCACACCGTATCCGCCGGGCATTCCCTTGCTGATTCCCGGTGAGCGCTTCAATCAGCGCATCGTTCATTACCTGCAGTTCGCGCGCGAATTCAATGCCCGCTTCCCTGGCTTTGAGACGTATGTGCATGGTCTGGGCACCGATACGGCCGAAGACGGCACGCAGCGCTATTACGTCGACTGCATCAAGGAAGACGCGATCGCGTGACGCCGCACGCAACCGGGCGCCGCAAGGGCGCCGCAGCAGCGAAGAGACGACGCCCCGGTGCCGCGTCAGCTTTCGACGTGGCCGTGATCGGTGCCGGTGCCGCCGGCATGATGACGGCGGCCGTTGCGGGCCGGCGCGGCCTGCGGGTGGTGCTCATCGACCATGCGCAGCGCCTGGCCGAAAAAATCCGCATCTCGGGTGGCGGGCGCTGCAACTTCACCAATATTGGCAGCACGCCCGCCCAGTTCGTTTCGCGCAACCCGCATTTCTGCCGTTCCGCGCTTTCCGGTTACGGCCCGCGCGACTTTCTCGACCTGGTCGAGCGTCATGGCATTCGCTGGCACGAGAAGCACCGCGGCCAGCTGTTCTGTGACGAATCGTCGGAACAGATCATCGACATGCTGCGCGCGCAATGCGAGGACGCCCGCGTGGCGTGGCGCATGCCGTGCACCGTGGAGGCGATTGCCCATGAGTCGGGCGGCTTCATGCTGCAGACGTCGCTGGGCGGCATCGAGGCCCGTCAACTGGTGCTGGCCACCGGCGGCATGGCGATTCCTCAGCTGGGTGCCACCGACTTTGCGCTGCGCATCGCCCGTCAGTTCGGGCTGCGCGTGGTGGAGCCCCGGCCGGCGCTGGTGCCCCTGGTGTTCAATGCCGAGGAGTGGGCGCCGTTTTCCACCCTGAGCGGCGTTGCCCTCGAGGTGCAGGTCAGCACGGTGCCCTGCGCTGCTGGGGCGGGTCAGGGCCGCCCGGGCGGCCGGCGCGAACGGCGTGGCGCGCAACCGGTTACTTTCCTGGAAGACCTGCTGTTCACGCACCGCGGCCTGTCCGGTCCCGCCATACTGCAGATCTCGACCTTCTGGAATCCGGGCGAGCCCATCGAGATCGATCTGTGCGGCGACACGGATCTGGCCGCTGCCCTGCTGCGCGCCAAGCCCCGCAACCGCCAGCAGCTCGCCACCGTGCTGGCCGAATTGTGGCCGCGCCGCCTTGCCGAAACCTGGCTTGCCACTGAAGCCGACGGCCTCGGCGGCATGCGCCTGGCCGACGTACCCGACCGGCGTCTGCAGGCGCTGGCCGAACGAATTCATCACTGGCGGCTCACGCCATCCGGCACGGCGGGCTACCGCAAGGCCGAGGTGATGCGTGGCGGCGTCGATACCGACGAGCTCGACCAGCGCAGCATGCAGGCGCGCAAGGTACCCGGCCTGTACTTCGTGGGCGAGGCGGTTGACGTCACCGGCTGGCTGGGCGGCTACAACTTTCAGTGGGCGTGGTCGTCGGCCGTGGCCTGTGGCAACGCGCTGCAACCTTGAGCAGTGTTGCCGATAACCCCACGCGCTGTACGGCGTTGCGGTGATCGGTTATTCTCTTGCCTTGCTGTCATTGCAGAGAGTGGGAGAGTGCTGCCCTTCAAGGCGGCCACCGAAGGCGCAAACGCCCATAATCGCTCAGGTATCCCGTACCACTCCTGCATTGCCCCGGCGGGGCAAGGCGGCGCTCTGGAGAGACTCGCTGCCGGCATGAAGGCCGGCGCAGCGGGCGCCGAAGGTGAACACCCGTGGTGGCGGGTCAACTCTCAGGCAAAAGGACAGAAGGGCGGCCTGGTGGGTGCGCATTCGCATCCCGGTCGTCTGCATTTTCGATATTTGCCCTTATCCGGAGTCTTCGTCCATGACTGCAGCACTCAAACACACCCCGCTATACAACGCACACGTCGCCGCCGGCGCCCGCATGGTCGATTTCGGCGGCTGGAACATGCCCGTGGCTTACGGTTCGCAAATCGAGGAACACCACGCGGTGCGCCGCGCTGCCGGTATGTTCGACGTGTCGCACATGCTCAATATCGACATCGAAGGGCCCGATGCCAAGGCCTTCCTGCGCACGCTGCTGGCCAACGACGTCGAGCGGCTCACCGAGGCGGGCAAGGCGATCTACTCGTGCATGCTCAACGAGCGTGGCGGTGTCATCGACGATCTCATTGTCTACTACTTCAGCGCCAATTCGTGGCGCCTGGTCGTGAACGCCGGCACAGCGCAAACCGATATCGAATGGATTCAGGGCGTTGCCTCGCGTCTGGGCAGCGACATCACCATCAACCCGCGTCGCGATCTTGCGATGCTGGCGGTGCAGGGCCCCGAGGCGCGTGAGCGGCTCTGGCAGGTTCGCCCGCAATGGCGCGCCGCGACCGAAGCGCTCAAGCCGTTTTCCGCAGCCGTGCTCGAGGGAGATGTCATGGTCGCACGCACGGGCTACACCGGTGAAGACGGTTTCGAAGTGGTAGTGCCGGCGGGTGAAGTCGAGCCGCTGTGGAATGATCTCGTGCAGGCGGGGGTACGCCCCTGCGGCCTGGGCGCGCGCGACACGCTGCGCCTGGAAGCCGGCATGAACCTGTATGGCCATGAAATGAACGAAGACGTCGACCCGCTGATCGCCGGTCTGGGCTGGACTGTCTCGTTCAAAGACCCGCAACGCCAGTTCATTGGTCGCGAGGCCATCGAGGGCGTCACGCCCCAACAGGTCATGGTGGGCCTGCGCCTGCGCGAACGCGGTGTAATGCGCGACCCCATGAAGGTGCGTACCGCCCGTGGCGAAGGTGTGATCACCAGCGGCACCATGTCGCCCACCATGGGCGTGTCCATAGCCATGGCCCGCGTACCGGCCGGTGTGCAGCCGGGCGAGCAGGTCGAAGTCGAGATTCGCGGCAAGTGGCTGGCGGCCGATGTCGTGGCCATGCCGTTCGTGCGCCAGGGCAAGGTCCTGGTCTGATCCTTCTCAAACAGCTCTCCAATTTTCCTCAAGGGGTATGACATGAGTCTTCCTACCGATCGCAAATACACCGCGTCTCACGAGTGGGCGCTTCTCGACGGCGACGAGCTTCTGGTCGGTATCACCGACAACGCACAAGACCAGCTCGGCGACCTGGTGTTCGTGGGCGACGTGAACGTGGGTGCCAAGCTGCAGGCGGGTGACATGGCGGGCGTGGTCGAGTCTGTCAAGGCGGCTTCCGATATTTACGCACCGGTTTCCGGCGAGATCATCGAGTTCAACGAAGCATTGAACGACCAGCCCGATCTGATCAACCAGGCGGCACACGACACGTGGATCTTCAAGATGAAGCCCGACAATCCTGCCGATCTCGACAACCTTCTCGACGCCGCCGGCTACGAGGCCTCGCTCTGAACATGCACGTCAATCTCGACCCCCACAACGAATTCCAGGGGCGCCACATCGGCCCCACCCAGGAAGATCAGGCACAGATGCTCAAGGTCATCGGTGCCGATTCGCTGCAGGCGCTGATCCACGACATCGTGCCGGCCAGCATTCTCGACGAAACGCCGCTCGACGTGCCCGGGCCGTTTTCCGAACACGCTGCGCTCGAGCGCATCAAGGCCATCGCGCAGCGTAACGAAACGTTCCGCAGTTATATCGGCCAGGGCTATTACGGCACGCACGTGCCCAACGTGATTCTGCGCAACATTCTCGAGAATCCCGCCTGGTACACGGCCTACACGCCGTATCAGCCGGAAATTTCTCAGGGCCGCCTGGAAGCGCTTCTCAACTTCCAGACCATGGTGGCTGATCTCACCGGGCTCGACATCGCCAATGCGTCGCTCCTCGACGAGGGTACGGCGGCGGCCGAAGCCATGACGCTCACCCGTCGTGGGTCGCGATCCAGGTCGAATGTCTTCTTCGCTTCGCAGCATTGCCACCCGCAAACCCTGGAAGTGTTGCGCACGCGCGCCGAACCGCTGGGTATCGAGCTCGTGATCGGCGACGAGGCGGCCGGGCTGCCAGAATGCTTTGGCGTGCTGCTGCAGTACCCGCACTCCCTGGGTTCGGTGCAAGATTACCGCGCGCTTACCGAAGCCGCACATGCCCAGGGTGCGCTGGTGGCGGTGGCGACCGACCTTCTGGCGCTTGCGTTGCTGGCGCCGCCGGGTGAGTGGGGGGCCGACATTGCCGTGGGTACGGCGCAGCGCTTTGGCGTGCCGCTGGGCTTTGGCGGTCCGCACGCCGGCTTCATGGCCTGCCGCGACGCTTACAAGCGCAACATGCCCGGCCGTCTGGTCGGCGTTTCGCGCGATGCGCAGGGCGCGCCCGCCCTGCGTCTGGCGCTGCAGACCCGTGAACAGCATATCCGCCGCGAAAAGGCCACTTCGAACATCTGCACGGCACAGGTGCTGCTGGCGGTCATGGCCGCGATGTATGCCGTATGGCACGGCCCCGACGGGCTCGTGCGCATCGCCAGGCGCGTGGCCGGCCACACGGGCCGCCTGCATGCCGCGCTGGGCCGCCTGGGTCTTGCCGTACGCAACAGCACCTATTTCGACACGCTGTGCATCAATACTGGTGCACACACGCAGGCCATCCTTGATTCCGCACGCGCGGCCCGCATCAATCTGCGCGTCGTCGACGACAGCACGTTAGCCGTGTCGCTCGACGAAACCGTGGTGCTTGACGACGTTCGCACGCTGGTTGACGTGTTTGCACGGGGCGTGGGCAAGGCGGCCGACACGGCGGCGCTGGAAGCCGATGCCGGACACGGCCTGCCCCAGCAATTGCTGCGCACGAGCGACGTGCTGCCGCATCCCGTCTTCTCGCGTATCCGTTCGGAAACCGAGATGCTGCGTTATCTGCGCGGCCTGGCCGACAAAGACCTCGCGCTCGATCGCACCATGATCCCGCTGGGTTCATGCACCATGAAGCTGAACGCCACGGCCGAGATGATTCCGATCACCTGGCCCGAGTTCGCCAACGTGCACCCGTTTGCTCCGGCCGAACAGGCAAAGGGCTACGCCCGGCTGGTGCAGGAACTGTCGGCGGCGCTGTGCCAGATCACCGGCTACGACGCCATCAGTCTGCAACCCAATTCGGGGGCGCAGGGTGAATACGCCGGCCTGCTGGCCATTCGTGCGTACCATCGTGCCCGCGGCGAGCATCAACGCGACGTCTGCCTGATTCCCGCCTCGGCCCACGGCACCAACCCGGCCTCGGCCCAAATGGCAGGCATGGAAGTGGTGGTCGTGGCTTCCGACGAAAATGGCAACGTCGATGTAAACGATCTGCAGCGGCGCATCGATCAGGTGGGCGACCGTCTGGCCGCCCTGATGATCACGTACCCGTCCACCCACGGCGTGTTCGAGCTGGCCATTACCGACATCTGCGAGCGCGTGCATGCCGCAGGCGGTCAGGTCTATCTCGATGGCGCCAACATGAATGCCATGGTGGGGCTGGCCAAGCCGGGCAAGTTCGGGTCAGACGTTTCGCACCTGAATCTGCACAAGACTTTCTGCATCCCGCACGGGGGCGGCGGCCCGGGCGTCGGCCCGGTGGCCGTGCGTTCGCATCTGGCACCGTACCTTCCCGGTGTCGTGGGGGCCGACGGGCGCCTGCCCGAGTCGGCCACGGTGGGCCCGGTGGCGGCAGCGCCCTTTGGTTCGGCAAGCATCCTGCCCATTTCGTACATGTACGTCATCATGATGGGCCCGCAGGGTCTCAAGGCCGCTTCCGAGAACGCGATCCTGAGCGCCAACTACATTGCGGCGCGCCTGCGCGACCATTATCCCGTGCTGTATGCCGGGCCCAAGGGGTATGTTGCGCACGAGTGCATCCTTGACATTCGCGGCATCAAGGACACCTGCGGCATCAGCAACGAAGACATCGCCAAGCGTCTGGTCGATTACGGCTTCCATGCGCCCACCATGAGCTTCCCGGTGCCGGGCACTCTCATGGTCGAACCCACGGAATCCGAAAGCCTCGAAGAGCTCGACCGCTTCTGCGACGCCATGATTGCCATTCGCAAGGAAATCGCTGCCATCGAACGTGGCGAGAAAGACGCGAACGACAACGTGTTGCGCAATGCACCGCACACGGCACAGATGCTGCTCGTCGAGCAATGGCACCACGACTACAGCCGTGAAGACGCGGCGTATCCGGTGGCAAGCCTGCGTTCGGCCAAGTACTGGCCGCCGGTGGCGCGCGTCGACAACGCCTGGGGCGACCGCAATCTGGTTTGCAGTTGCCCGCCCATGGAAGCCTATTCCGATCCTGCAGAGGCATCGGCGTAGGGGCCGTCAACGGGTTTGAGGTCACGCGGCGGGTTACGGCCCGCCATCAGGCAAGGGGGCGGCCTTCACGGGCCGCCCTTTTTTGCCTGCGCGGGCCGCCTTTTTTTATTCCGGCGCCGCTCGTTGCGTTTCTGCGCGGGCGGTGCTGCATCAAGCGCTCGTGCGTCTCAGTAGCACGAAGTCGTAGCGCAGACCGTTTTCTTCGGGCTGTGGGTCGCGCTCGATCTCCTGCCATTCACGGTCGGAAAGTTCGGGGAAGAAGGTGTCGCCTTCGATGTCGGCGTGAATTTCGGTGGCGATGATCTCGTGCACCAGGGGCAGTGCCGTGCGAAACAGCTGTTCGCCGCCAATGATGCACACGCGCGGCGCGTCGCCGCAGGCGGCGAGGGCATCGTTCAGGCTCGCGCACACGGTGGCACCCTTGGCCCGATACCCGGGGTCGCGCGATACCACGACATTCAGGCGCCCGGGCAGGGGGCGGCCGAGCGATTCCCAGGTTTTGCGGCCCATGATGATGGGGCAGCCCAGCGTACTGCGCTTGAAGTGCGCCAGATCGCCCGGCAGCCGCCACGGAAGGCCGTTGTCGCGACCGATGACGCGGTTGCGGGCGTAGGCGACGACGATCTGTATGAGGGGAGCGGGCGACATGCAGGCACGAAATTGCGGGTGAAACCTCGCATTCTACGGCATGGGCCTGCTTGTGCGCCTCAGACGGCCACAGGTGCCTTGATGTGCGGGTGGTGCTGGTAGTCGAGAATCTCGAAGTCTTCGAATTCGTAATCGAAGATCGTGGGCGGGCGCCGCCTGATGTTCAGCCGCGGGTAGGGGTAGGGCGTGCGGCTCAGCTGCAGCTCGACCTGTTCCATGTGGTTGCTGTACAGGTGGCAGTCGCCGCCCGTCCAGATGAACTCGCCCGGTTCGAGATCGCACTGCTGCGCGACCATGTGCGTCAGCAGCGCGTAGCTGGCAATGTTGAAGGGCACGCCCAGGAAAATATCGGCACTACGCTGATACAACTGGCACGACAGGCGACCTTGCGCCACATAGAACTGAAAGAAGGCGTGGCAGGGCGGCAGGGCCATGTTCGGAATCTCGCCCACGTTCCAGGCTGACACGATCAGGCGTCGCGAATCGGGATTGCTGCGGATCTGTTCGATCACCTGCGCGATCTGGTCGATGTGCCGGCCGTCGGGTGTGGGCCAGGAGCGCCACTGTACGCCATACACCGGGCCCAGCTCGCCCTGCTTGTCGGCCCATTCATTCCAGATCGACACCCCGCGTTCCTGCAGCCAGCGAACGTTGGAGTCGCCGCGCAGAAACCACAGCAGCTCGACGATGATCGAGCGCAGGTGCAGCTTCTTGGTGGTGACCAGCGGAAAACCTTGCGACAGGTCGAACCGCATCTGGTAGCCGAACACCGAGCGGGTGCCCGTACCGGTGCGGTCGGTTTTCAATACGCCATGTTCGTAGACATGGCGCATCAGATCTTCGTATTGATGCATGAGCGGGTTGTGTGGGGTCAGGCCTCGACCACGTGAATGGAATGCGTGATCTCGGCGGTTTTGCCCAGCATCGCCGATGCCGAGCAGTATTTTTCGTGGGACAGGCGCACGGCACGTTCGACCGCGGCTTCGGGCAGGTTGCGCCCGGTGACCGTAAAGGCGAAATGAATGCGGGTGAACACCTTGGGGTCGGTCTCGGCGCGTTCGGCGTCGAGTTCGACCTGGCAGCCGGTGACCTCGTGACGGCCGCGCTTGAGAATCAGCACGACGTCGTACGCGGCGCAGCCGCCCGCACCGGCAAGCATCAGTTCCATGGGGCGCGGCGCCAGGTTGCTGCCGCCGCCTTCGGGGGCGCCATCCATGGCGGTGACGTGGCCGCTACCCGTGCGTGCCACGAAGAGCATGCCCTCGGGGCCACCCCAGTCGATTGTGCATTCCATTTGGGCTCCTGCCGGAAGTCGAATGTTAACGCCTTATCATAATACGTGGCGCCGGCGGCGGGCATTGCGCTTGCCTCAGCCGGAACTATGTGAAAATACACGCAGTGAAATGATTTGAATGAGGTGAGACTGATGGCCGATCAGGGCAGCACAATGACGGGTTCCGGTTTCGTTCGCCGCAGCAATCCGCTCGATGACATTCTGGCCGAGGTGGGCCGCGCGCTGCAGGTGTTGGGGGGGTCGGCGCAGGCCGGCCGGCCCAATCCCGCCGGCCCGCTTCCGCTCGAAGGCGAACACGAAACACTGACGCCCGCCGAGCAGCGCCATGCCGCCGGCCTCATGCGCGTGAATCACGTCGGCGAGGTCTGTGCGCAGGCGCTGTATCGCGGCCAGGCCCTGTTTTGCCGCGATGCAGCAATTCGCGACGTTTTACACCAGGCGGCGGCCGAGGAAGTGGACCATTTGGTGTGGTGCCGCGAACGCCTCGATGAACTCAACAGCCGGCCCAGTCTGCTGAATCCATTGTGGTATTTGGGTTCGTTTTCGCTGGGTGCGCTGGCCAGCCGGGCGGGCATACCGCGCAATCTGGGCTTCATGGCCGAAACGGAACGGCAGGTTGAACAACACCTCGACGGGCATCTCGAGCAGCTTCCGCCGCAAGATACCCGGTCACGCCGCATCGTTGAACAGATGCGCGACGACGAAGTGGAACACCGCACTACGGCCGAGCGCCATGGTGCGGTGCCGCTGCCGGCTCCGGTGAAGTTCGCCATGCGATGCATGTCGAAGGTCATGACCACAACGGCCTATCGCATTTGAACGAGTGTGGGTGAAAGGGGTACTAGCGTTTTCCCGAATGTCGTGTTATTATTCATTCAACTTAAGGGTTAACGCTAGTTGAAAGCAGGGTGTATTTGGCTTAAGGCAACAAACAGATACATCTTGAAACCACAAAATTGTGGCGCTGCAGCAAAAGTATCTTGCATTGCACAAAAACTGGCGATAAACTGCAGTTATCGGATGTCGCAGATTGATTGCCAATCAAACTACGGCTCGGGCCGAAAGGCCCTCGCAGCCCGACATGCCAAGGTTGTCTCCTCCACCCTCCTCCTTTGGTGGATTTTGCCCGAGATCTCACGATCTCGGGTTTTTTTTTTGCTTTTTCAGGCAGATTAGCATCTTCGCCGCGCCGGCGCAGCCCGGCCAAACGGCGCAGGCCCCATACCCTAACGACGCTGCGCGCGGCATGTGAATTGCGCGCTATATTTCTTGTTGCATGTGTTTCGCTACTTCGCCCCGATTCGTTACACATTCATCGGATAATAGACGGCTGTTCAACTTGATGGGGAATACGTGATTTCGCCTCAATCCTGGGGTTCGTTGACCTGGCTCTATATCTGTATCGTGGCTTTCATGGTCGGGGGCCTGATCGTGGCGTCGGAGCGCTGGCACGGCGTCTTCACGGGCGATTCCGATCTCAAGAAACCGCAGGCCATGCATTCACGCGCTGCACCGCGCGTGGGCGGGCTGGCGGTAGTGGCCGGCAGTCTGGCCGGCCTGCTGGTGCTGGGGCCCAGCAACATGACGCTGACGTGGCTGTGGCCTGTGCTGTTCATCGCGGCAATGCCCGTGTTCGTCGCGGGGCTGCTCGAAGATATCACGAAGGACGTCGGTTCCGGCAAGCGGCTCATGGCCGCCTTCGCCTCGGCGGCGATCGCCTGGTGGCTGCTGGGCGGCGTTTCGCGCGTCGGCATCGCCTGGGCCGACTGGCTGCTGTCGTTCTGGCCCATTTCACTGCTGTTCACGATGGTGGCGGTGGGCGGCTGCACCCATGCATTGAACATTGTCGACGGCATGAATGGTCTGGCGGGCATGATCGCGACACTCATGGCGCTGTCACTAGCACTGGTGGCCTTGCAGGTGCAGGACATCCCCATTTTCCTGATAGCCACTGCGCTGGCTTCCGCAACCTTGGGCTTTCTGGTCTGGAACTTCCCCTTCGGGCGGGTGTTCCTGGGCGACGGTGGAGCGTATTTTCTGGGTTTCATGCTGGCGGAACTGGCGGTACAGCTGGTGGTGCGCAACCCCAGCGTTTCGCCGTTCTACGCTCTGGCCGTACTGTTTTACCCCGTGTTCGAAACCATGTTCTCGATCTGGCGGCGTCGCTTCAAGCGGGGCGTGCCGGTCGATCAGCCCGATGCGCTGCACCTGCATCAGCTGGTGTTCCGGCGCCTGGTGCGCGCGACGTTCAGCCGTGATCGGCGCCACGCGGTGCCCGCGTTGTGCAACGCCATGACGTCGCCGTATCTGTGGGTGCTGGCGCTGATCGGCCTGGTACCGGCCACGATCTGGTGGGACAACGCCTGGATGCTGTGCGCCAGCCTGGTCGTATTTTGCTGGGTGTATATCTGGCTGTATTCGCGTCTCGTGTCCTGGCGCCGCCCGGGCTGGCTGCTGTTGCCCTCGCTCGGGCGCGACCATAAGCGCGGTTCCCGGCCCCGGTGAACCCAATGATCAACGAACTCAAGGAACAAGAATGCTGCGACTCGAAGAGGTGAAGCTGGCCGTCGTCGGCCTCGGCTACGTGGGGCTGCCGCTGGCGGTGGAGTTCGGCAAGGTGCGATCCGTGCTGGGCTTCGATATCAATGCCCGGCGCATCGAGGAATTGCAGGCGGGACACGACCATACGCTGGAGGTCGAGCGTGAGGAGCTGCAGGCTGCCGTGCACCTGCGCTATTCGGCTGACGCCGAGGCCCTGGCCGAGGCCAACGTGTTCATCGTGACGGTGCCCACACCGATCGACAAGTACAAGCAGCCCGACCTCACACCCCTCATACGCGCCAGCGAGACGATCGGCCGCGTGCTCAAGCGCGGCGACATCGTGATCTACGAATCCACGGTCTACCCGGGGGCCACCGAAGAGGTGTGCGTACCGGTGCTGGAAAGCGTGTCGGGCCTGCGCTTCAACGAAGATTTTTATGCCGGCTACAGCCCGGAGCGCATCAATCCGGGCGACAAGCAGCATCGCGTGGCCAACATCCGCAAGGTGACGTCCGGTTCGACGCCCGAGGCCGCAGCGCTGATCGACCGCCTCTATGCTCAGATCATCGTGGCCGGTACGCACAAGGCGCCTTCGATCAAGGTGGCCGAAGCGGCAAAGGTCATCGAAAACACGCAGCGTGACGTCAATATTGCGCTGATCAACGAGCTGGCGCTCATCTTCAACAAGCTGGGCATCGATACGCAGGCCGTCCTCGAGGCCGCCGGCACGAAATGGAACTTTCTGCCGTTCCGACCGGGGCTGGTGGGCGGCCACTGCATTGGTGTGGATCCCTACTACCTCACTCACAAGGCCCAGAGTATCGGGTACCACCCCGAAATCATTCTGGCCGGGCGGCGCCTGAACGACGCCATGGGCAGTTATGTGGTGTCGCAGCTCATCAAGGCCATGACCAAGCGCCGCATCCAGGTGCAGGGTTCACGCGTGCTGGTCATGGGGCTCACGTTCAAGGAAAACTGCCCTGATCTGCGCAATACGCGCGTGGTCGATATCGTGCGCGAGCTGGCCGAGTACAACATCGACGTCGATGTCTACGATCCATGGGTCGACCCCGCCGAAGCAGTGCAGGAATACGGTATCCAACCCGTTGAACAGCCCCGGCAGGGCGCGTACGACGGTATCGTGCTTGCCGTGGCGCACCAGCAGTTCAAGGACATGTCTGCGGCGCAGATCCGGGCGCTGGGCAAGCCCGAACATGTTTTGTACGACCTCAAATACGTGCTGACGGCGGAAGAAGCCGATCTGCGCCTGTAACCCCTGAAAGAACTTCACCATGCTTGAACGATACGCTGAATTGATGACGGGCCTGCGCACACAACCGCGCCGCTGGCTGGTGACGGGTTGTGCCGGCTTCATTGGATCGAATCTGCTCGAGGCGCTGCTCACGGCAGGCCAGCAGGTGGTGGGGCTTGACAACTTCGCCACCGGTCACCGCCACAACCTCGACGAGGTGCAGCGCAACGTGGGGCCGGATGCCTGGGCGCGCTTTCAGTTCATCGAGGGCGACATTCGCAACCTCGAGGTCTGCCACACGGCGGCCCGGGGCGTTGACCACGTGCTGCACCAGGCCGCACTGGGTTCCGTGCCGCGGTCGCTCGAAGACCCCATCACCACGAATGAAGTGAACATCGGGGGATTCCTGAACATGCTGGTGGCCGCGCGCGATGCGGGTGTGAAGTCGTTCGTCTATGCGGCATCCAGTTCCACCTACGGCGATCACCCCGGCCTGCCCAAAGTTGAAGACCATATTGGCAAACCCCTGTCGCCCTATGCCGTCACGAAATACGTGAACGAGCTGTATGCCGACGTCTTCACGCGTGCGTACGGCACGCCCAGTGTCGGGTTGCGCTATTTCAACGTGTTCGGGCGGCGCCAGGACCCGGAAGGTGCTTATGCGGCAGTGATTCCGCGCTGGATCGCCGCCATGATCCGCGGCCAGGAAGTGGTGATCAACGGCGACGGCGAAACGAGCCGTGATTTCTGCTATATCGACAACGTCGTGCAGGCGAACGTGCTGGCTGCACTGGCCGGGCCAGACGGCGTGAATCAGGTGTACAACGTGGCCTATGGCGGCCGTACCACGCTGAATCAGCTGTTCCGGTATCTGGCCGAAATTCTGCGCGGGCAGGGTATCGAGTACGACCGGCCGCCGCGCCACGCAGACTTCCGCGCCGGCGACGTGCGCCATTCCCAGGCCGACATTGGCAAGGCGCGCGCGCTGCTGGGCTACGCACCGCAATACGATATCGAGGCAGGCCTCAAGGCGGCCATGCCCTGGTATGCGCAATTCCTTGCCTGAATTGCGGCGACTCCGTTCACGCCTGTCGAACCTGCATTCGGATCACCGGCGCATTGCCTCGGGTGCGTTCCGTGTGGCGGTATTCCTGTTGCTGGGAAAGGCGGCGGGCGCCGTAAAGGAAATGGCGGTCGCCTACCGCTACGGCGTCAGCGACGTCGTCGATGCCTATCAGTTCACCATGACGCTGGCCAACTGGCTGCCCATCACCATCGTGGGCGCCCTGTCGGTGGTGCTGATTCCGGTACTGGTGCGCGCGCGCGACGACACGGCTGCGTTGCATCGCTTTTTGGGTGAACTGCATGGCTGGGTGATCCTGGTGGGCCTCGTGCTGGCGGGCGGTATCTATGTGGCGTGGCCCTGGGTGCTCGATGTGGCGGGTGCCGGGCTGGACGACGACACTCGTCGCATGAGCCGGCAGCTTACGCTCGCTTTTGCGCCGGCGGCGCTGTTCACGCTGATGACCGGCGTCAGCGCGGCGCGACTGCGAGCGCGTGAGCGCCACATCAATACGTTGCTCGACAGTGTGCCGGCCGTGGTCATACTGGTGTGGGTGCTGCTGGCCGTGACGCCAATCGACGTCGGCCCGCTGTTGTGGGGTACCCTTGTCGGCTACGCCATTCAGTCGGTATGGCTGCTGTGGCTCGCCGCGCGTGCCGATGGCGGGGTCGGCCGGCCGCGCCTGGGCCTGAGCGCCGGGCAATGGCCCGACCTGATGAAGGCCGCGGGTGTGATGCTGATCGGGCAGGTTGCCATGAGCTTTGTCGGCCCGATCGACCAGTACACGGCGGCAACGCTGGGTGCCAATGCCAACGCCACGCTGGGTTATGCGGCGCGGCTGCTGTCGCTGTTGCTGGGGCTCGGAGCGGCCTCGGTGGGCCGGGCGGCACTACCGGTACTGGCCGACGTGCAGCGCCGGGGTGATATGCTGCGCGCCCGCCGGCTTGCCCTGAAGTGGTCGGTGCTGATGGCCTTGGGCGGCGCGCTGGTGACGCTTGTCGGCTGGATGCTGGCGCCCTGGCTGGTCAGCCTGCTGTTCGAGCGCGGCGCCTTCACGGCCGACGACACCGTGCGTGTGGCCGGCGTCATGCGCTGGGGTCTGCTGCAGATGCCGTTCTACTTCGGGGTGCTGGTGCTGGTGCAGCTGCTTGCCAGCCAGAACCGCTACCGCATCATGGCGTCGATTGCCGTGGCCAATTTTCTTCTGAAGGCTGCGATGAACCACGTGCTGGCCCCCGTAATGGGTGTCAACGGCATCATGCTGGCCACCGGCCTGATGTATCTCCTTTCGTATGTGTGCTATATGGCCGTGGCGCTGAGTCCGCCTCCGGCGTCACCCGAACCGGTGGCGGCGTCGCCCGGCCGTGACTGAATTGCAGGATTCGCGTTGAAGTATTCGTTTGAACCGCCTCACCTCATGGTTGTCATCCATTCGCTCAGCGGTGGCGGCGCCGAACGGGTGGCCGTCGAAATGTGCGACTACTGGCTGCAGCAGGGCTGCCGCGTCACGCTGGTCACGCAGAGCGCCCCGGAGTCCGATGCCTATCCGGTTCCCGAAGGCGTCGATCGCCGCGCGCTGGGCCTGGCCGGAGCGAGCCGCAGCACGTTGGGCGGCCTGTTCGCCAATGCGCGGCGGGTGCTCGCCCTGCGTCGCCTGATCCGCCGCAGCAAACCGCACGTCGTGCTTGGCATGATGACCACGGCCTCGGTGCTGGCCGTCGCTGCGGCGCGACGTCTGCCGTGCCGCGTCATCGCCAGCGAGCATACGCATCCGCCCGCTCAGGGGTTGGCACCGATGTGGGAACGCCTGCGCCGCTGGGCGTATCCGCGGGCTCATGCGGTGGTGGCGCTTACCACCGGCACGGCCGAATGGCTGGAACGCAATGTGCCCGGCGCGAAGGTCAGTGTCATACCCAACGCCGTGCGCTGGCCCATGGAAAGGTCGGAGCCCGTGGTACCGCCCCCCGATCGCCACGGCCGTTGCCGACTGCTTGCCGTGGGGCGTCTGCATCCGCACAAGGGCTTCGATGTGCTGTTGCGGGCGTTTGCCCAATTGGCGCCGCTGTACCCGGACTGGGATCTGGTGATTCTGGGCGAGGGCGATGAACGCGAGGCGTTGCAGGCGACGATCGAGGCGAATGGCCTGGGCGAGCGCGTCAGCATGCCGGGGCGGGTGGGCAATCTGGCTGATTGGTATGCCGATGCCGATCTGTACGTGCTCAGTTCCCGTGTGGAAGGTCTGTCGAACACGCTCATCGAGGCCATGGCGAGCGGCTTGCCCGTAGTGGCTTTCGACTGCGAGACGGGGCCGCGCGAGATCGTCCGCGACGGCATCGACGGGGTGCTGGTCACGCCACCGGAAGACGCCGACGCACTTGCGGCCCACCTTTCCGACCTGATGGGCCGGCCGCAGCGGCGTGCGGCGCTGGCGCGGCGCGCCGTAGACGTGCGCGATCGCTTCTGCGTGCCCCGTATCATGGCGATGTGGAGTCAGCTGTTCGGATTTCGGTGATCCGGGCCGTGTCCGGTATGGAGGCGTAGGCATGTGCGGAATCGTCGGGATTTGGGGGCCGCTGCGCGAAAAGCGCAGTCTGGTCACGGGCGCCTGCGCCGTCATGCGTCACCGCGGCCCCGACAGCGAGGGCTTTTGGGAAGATGAATCCGCCGGGCTGGCGCTGGGCCATGTGCGGCTGGCCATCATCGACACCAGCGCGGCCGGGGCCCAGCCCATGACCTCGGCTTGCGGGCGTTACATGCTGGTGCTGAACGGCGAAATCTACAATCATCTGGCTTTGCGCGAGGCGTTGGCGCACGCAGACCGTGCACCCACATGGCGCGGGCACTCCGACACCGAAACCCTGCTGGCCTGCTTTGCCGCATGGGGTATTGAAAAGACACTCGAAGCCGCCACCGGCATGTTTGCCATGGCGTTGTGGGATCGCGAGGACCAGACCCTCACCCTGATGCGCGACCGGCTGGGCGAGAAGCCGCTGTATGCGGGCTTCGTGGGCGGCAGCTTCGTATTTGCATCGGAACTCAAGGCGCTGGCGCGCCTGCCGGGGCTCGATGCACGCCCCGACCCGCGTGCACTGGCGGCCCTGCTGCGCCATAACTACATTCCGGCTCCGTTCAGCATATACAGGCAGATCGGCAAGGTGTCGCCCGGCTGCTGGATGCAGCTGAATGCGCACCAGTGCCGCATCGGCGAAATGCCGGCCCCCCGTTCGTACTGGTCGGCACGTCTCGTGGCCGAGCAGGCAGCCGCCGCGCCGCTTAGGTTCGACAGCGATGCCGACGCGGCCGATCAGCTGGAGCACGTGCTTTGCGCCTCAGTGCAACGGCAGACGATCGCCGATGTGCCGCTGGGCGCGTTTCTGTCAGGCGGCATCGACTCCTCGACCGTCGTGGCGCTGTTGCAGCGGGCCAGCTCGCAACCCGTGCGTACCTTCTGCATCGGCTTCGACGACCCGCGTTACAACGAGGCCGAACACGCCGCCGCCGTGGCTGCGCATCTGGGCACCGATCACACCGAGCTGTACGTCAGCGATCGCGACGCGCTCGAGATCGTGCCCCAGTTGCCGGCCGTGTACGACGAGCCGTTTGCCGATTCCTCGCAGATCCCCACCATATTGGTGACACGGCTTGCGCGCCGGCACGTCACCGTGGCGCTGTCCGGTGACGGAGGCGATGAGCTGTTTGCGGGCTATTCCCGTTACTTTCGTGCCGCAGCATGGTGGCACCGGCGCGCGCGGCTGCCGGCGGGCGTGCGAACAGTGGCCGCGGCGCTGCTGCAGGCTACGGCGCCGGCATTGCGCGGTGTTGCCGGGCAACGTGCCGCCCGGCTGACACAAGTCCTGTCGGCGCGTCACAGCGCCGATTTCTATCGCAGTTTCGTGAGCTACTGGAAGGACCCGGCCGAGGTGCTGATCGAGGCGCCGCCATCGCGCAGCGTGTTCGACGAGCCCGGGCTCGACGATATCATTGCGGCCATGACCCTGCTTGACGTGCAGACCTATCTGCCCGACGACATTCTGGTGAAGGTCGACCGTGCGGCAATGGCGGCCAGTCTGGAAACACGGGTGCCGCTGCTCGATCACCACGTCTTCGCCTTCGCGCGTCGGCTGCCGGCGCATTACCTGGTGCGGGAAGGGCAGGGAAAATGGCTGTTGCGTCAGGTGCTGTACCGGCACGTGCCCCGTTCATTGATCGAGCGCCCGAAGAAGGGTTTTTCGGTGCCGCTCGCGCAATGGCTGCGCGGGCCGCTGCGCGAATGGGCACATGAACTGCTGCAGCCCGCGCGACTGCGGCGCGAGGGTCTGTTTCACGAAGCAGCCGTACAGCGCAAATGGCAGGAACACGTATCGGGGCGCCGTGACTGGAGCACCCACCTGTGGAGCATCCTCATGGTGCAGGCCTGGCAAGACACCTTATGAAAATTCTGTTCTTCGTCAGTTCCATGCATGCGGGAGGTGCCGAGCGGGTGGCCGCCACGCTGTGCAGTGCGTGGGCGCGACAGGGCCATCAGGTCACGCTTGCGCCCACCTACACGGGCAAGGGCACGCTGTTTTACGAGCTCGACCCCAAAGTGAATGTTCAATGGGTGGCCGACCGCATGGGCGCCGCGGCGCGCACGCCGCTGGCGCCTGCCGTGAAGCTGTGGGTATTGCGCCGCATGGTGCGTGATCTGCAGCCCGATGTGGTCGTGTCCTTCCTCACCAACGTGAACGTGATGGTGCTGTTGGCCACGCTGGGTATGGCGGTCCCGGTGATCGTGTGTGAACGCAGCAATCCCGGCGTGAGCACCAGCGCAAGCTCAAATCTGCAGCGGTTGCGTCGCAGGCTCTATCCGTACGCGGCCATGGTCACCGTGCAGGCCGAAGCCAGCGTTGAACCCATGAAACGCATGGCGCCGGGTGTGCGGCGGCTGGCCGTGGTGCCGAATCCGCTGCCGCCCGATCTGCCGCTGGCGCGTGGTTCGACGGCGGTGCCCGCCGGCGGGCATGGTGCCGGCCAGGCCGGTGACGATACGCCCTCGGTGCCGGCGCCGCCTGCCGCGGTCGGGCGCCGCCGTCTGGTCGCCATGGGGCGGCTGGTGCCTCTGAA
>Ga0079223_10000334_pt1 | contig 22722 bp, 17 predicted proteins | sample Stecom2011_FD_75072 | JGI IMG/M metagenome (GOLD analysis project Ga0079223, IMG submission 75072) | Agricultural soil microbial communities from Utah to study Nitrogen management - Steer compost 2011 | ecosystem: Environmental > Terrestrial > Soil > Agricultural land | place: USA: Utah...
CTGCTATCCAGGAAGAACAGGAGGGCCAGCATCAACATGCCCGCCGACAGGCCAATCAAGGTCCCCTTGGCGGCCCAACCCCAGTTTTTCATTTTGGCCCAGATGGGCTCGGGATCTCCCAATACTTCCCGGGCTGCCTGCTTGATCAGGGGTTTGTCGATCATTTCCCGATGGGTTGCATAAGCCCCCAGCATCGCCCGGTCACAAATGAGGTTGATCAGGCGGGGCACCCCCTTGCTTAGGCGAAACAGAGTGGCAATGGCATCCGGCGTAAACACTTCCCTCTTCAGACCGGCAACAGACAACCGATATTGCACATAGGCCCTTACATCATCCTTGCCCAAAGCATCCAGGTGATAGCGCGCGGTAATGCGTTGGGACAGTTGCCTAAGCTCGGGCCGTTTGAGCATATCCAGAAGCTCGGGTTGCCCCAACAGCACGATCTGGAGGAGCTTCTTTTCCGAGGTTTCCAGGTTGGTCAGCAGGCGAAGCTGCTCCAACACCTCCGTTGAGAGGTTCTGGGCCTCGTCGATGATCACAACCGTATTGCGCCCCCGGGCATGGGCATTCAGGAGATGCTGGTTGATCAGATCCACCAGCACCTTAATGGAGGCGCCCCGCACGTAGGGAATCTGTAGTTCGTCGCAAATACTGGCGAGTAACTCTCGCCCCGTTACCTTGGGATGGACAATAAAGGCAATGTCCGTATTGGCAGGCACCTGTTCCAGAAAGCAGCGGCACACCGTCGTCTTGCCGGTACCAACCTCGCCAGTCAGCAATATGAAGCCGCCGTGATGGGTGATGCCATACAGCAGATGAGCAAGCCCCTCGCGGTGGCGCTCACTCATATAAAGAAAACGAGGATCGGGCGCGATAGAAAACGGCGAATCCTTGAGACCGAAAAACTTGCTATACATAGATGGGCGGTCCGGCCGTCGAACGGGGCGATTATCTTTAGTGACCAGGTAGTTTATGGGCAGGCTGGGGCAAATTCAACGGCAACTGTCACGAACCGGGCGCCCCTAGCCTCTAGGGGCAACAGCCTTTCAAGGGAAAATAGAAATCAGCCATCAAAAGCAGAAAAGCGCCATCAGGCGCTTTTCTGGATCAACCATCAGGGCTTATTTGATGTTGTTGATCGTTCCTTTGTAGCCGCTGACGGTTACTTTAACGTCGCGGAACAGGAAGTAGTCTTGTACATCTACCAGGTATTTCGGCGCAACGATTACATCAGCACCGGACTTTTGTACCGCATCATAGGCTGCTGCAGACTTGGCTGAAGAGATCGGATCCAGGCCGGAGAAACCAAAGGGGCTAGCGGACGAACCGAAGGTTACACCGTCTGCATACTTGTTGCTGCCGCCAAGCTTGAACAGGCCAAACAGAATCTTCACGTTGGATTCACCGGAGATCTTTTCACCAACGGTGACATCAGCCTTCAGACCTGTGTCCACATATCCATTCAGAGGTGCAGTGGGCTGGCTCACGTTATGAGTCGCACAGCCGGACGCCAGAACTGCTACGGACAAAAGCGCGGGCAAAGCAAATTTCTTCATGAAACATATTCCCTTATATCAAAGCAGAAAGAGCGACGTGATTCATCCTTGATTCACGCAGGCCGTAAGGCCAACGGAGATCAATTTGTACATATGACAGCCTGTGGTCTTGCTTCCAGCGATTCCAAATGTCTCAGGCAGAGTGGAGTAATCACGTCCTGGTGATTTAATACGCCTCTAAGGCGGGCGCTATTCTAGCCATCTGCCTCCCAATCATCAACAGGCACAAAGGGCAATCTGAACAAGAATGGTGCAAATTTGAGGAGAGCAGGCCAAACAGCAGTTTTAGAATTCGAAATCCTCATCAAAATCATCGCTTGCGAATGGATCCTCAACCTGTCCATCCTGGATCAAGTACTCACGCCGTTGCAGATAAACATTGCGAATGAACGAATAACGATCGCCGATAATCAGGCTTTCGCCAGGGATAAGATCCGCCCGCCTATCAATGCCCTCCACCATGGCAACCGCCACAGCTTCTGGGGTGGTTAACCAATAATAGGTGGGATCCATGTAGACATCGGGAACACGTGCGACCGCATCCCGCACAGTGGAAGGGCCCAGTACCGGCAACATCAAAAAGGGGCCGGGGCCAACTCCCCAGTAGCCCAAGGTCTGACCAAAGTCCTCTTCCTGTTTTTCCAGGCCAAACTCCGTGGCCACATCGAAAAAGCCTGCAATACCGAACGTGGTGTTGAATATAAACCGGCTCAGGCTGACCGCTGCGCTATGGCCTTTAAGCTGAAAGAGGCTGTTGGCGAATACCAACACATCGTCCAGGTTGTTGAATATGTTGGTGATCCCCCTGTCCACCACATCCGGTGTCACTTTTCGATAGCCTTGGGCCACGGGGCGCAAGAGATGTTTGTCCAGGGTTTCATTGAAAACGAAGATCTTGCGGTTGAACCCCTCCCATGGGTCTGTATTTGCCCTATCCATCTCCTCTTGGGCCTGTACAGGTAACGGCGCAATGCCAATGCACATCCAAAGAATCAACTTGCGGAGTTTGTCCATTGCACCTTGCATGCATCCAGTCCTTTCCATGAGAGATGGGAGCCCCCATCGCCAAGCTGTCCCTGCCCTTTTGGCGACCGGAATATCAACCCAGCCAGAAGTAAACGCCAAGGGCTCCATGCCAGACTTACCTGGCCTGATACGGGTCGGCTAGTTAATGAACAATACTCTTTATCAGGAAGGTTTTGAAGAAAGCCAGCTACCAGTGAAAAATCACAGCACCGGAAAGCAAGGCGGGATCAAAGTGACAACAATCACTAAGGACAGGCGCGGAGGGAAGATAATATCAAAACGGCTTTATTGGGAGCCAAGTCAAACGGCGGGAGAGAAGATCCATCTTGAAGGAGGCCGGCACCTGGCCGCAAGAGGCCAGGTGCCGCTTACATTTACAGTTTGCGGATAATCACGCTACCCACTGAATAGCCCGCACCGAAGGAGCAGATCACGCCCACATCGCCAGGCTGCAGATCGCTCTTGTAACGGTGAAAGGCGATCACGGAGCCTGCGGAGCTGGTGTTGGCATACTCGTCCAGAATCACAGGGGCTTCGTGAGGCTCCGCCTCCCGGGAAAGCACCCGGCGCGCGATCAACTGGTTCATGTTCAGGTTTGCTTGGTGCAACCACATACGCTTCAGCGCCTCAGCCGGAATCTCCACCGAGCGCAGATGTTCCAGGATCATTTCTGACACCATGGGCACCACTTCCTTAAACACCTTCCGGCCCTGTTGCACAAAGAGCTTGTCAGGCTGGCCAATCCCTTTCTCGTCGCAACGATTGAGGAAGCCAAAGTTATTACGGATGTTGTTGGAGAAGAGCGTTTTCAGCTTGGTGCCAACCACTTCAAAGCGGTGTTGTCCTTTAGCTGTCTCTGCCGCCTCTACAACCATGGCGGTACAGGCATCATCAAAGATGAAATGGCTGTCACGGTCGCGGAAGTTAAGGTGAGCGGTGCAGATTTCCGGGTTGAGCACCAGGACACGGCGGGCACTGCCGGTCTGAACTGCGTTGATCGCCGCTTGCAAGCCGAAGGTCGCGGAGGAGCAAGCTACGTTCATATCATAAGCAAAGCCGTCGATTCCCAGGGCACCCTGGACCTCGATTGACACCGCCGGGTAGGCACGCTGCAGGTTGGAGCAGGCGACGATGACCGCGTCCACGTCTTCCGGCCCGACCTCAGCCTGGGCCAGGGCTTCCCGGGCTGCTGCCACGGCCATTTCGGCCTGCACGCTCAGCTCTTCATTGCTGCGCTCGGGAATATGGGGACACATACGCTGGGGATCCAGGATGCCAGCTTTGTCCAATACATAACGGCTTTTAATACCGGATGCCTTTTCAATGAAGGCAGCGGAAGATTCCTGCAATGGCTGAATGGTTCCCGCAGCGATTTCATCACTGTGTTGGCGGTTATATTCGGCAACATAGGTATTGAACGCCTGAACCAACTCATCATTGCTGATAGATTCCCGCGGCGTAAACAACCCGGTGCCACTGATCACGACTTTTAACACGCTACTCTCCAAAAATCTGGGTCTTGGCGAACAACTGTGCGCCCTGTAACAAATCTTTCAGATAAGGCTCATGTTAGCACAACCAATCCCCTCGGCATCTATTTCGTTCTGTTAACGCCGATGCCAGCTTATGTTGGATAAGTGCAAACTAACCGTTGATTAGCCCTGCTTTAACGACGAACCTTCTCCCACTGACGCTCCAGACGCTTTTCAGATACGGGCATTTTCGTACCTAAAGCCTGGGCGAAGTAAGAAACCCGGTATTCTTCAAGCATCCACCGATAGAGCTCCAGCTCCTCATCATAAATAGCCTGCCTTTCCAGCTTTTCCTTGCGCTGGTGGTACTGCTCCAGGCACTCATCCATAAATCCGAGGAACAGCCGTTCCTTCTGGAGCTGCAGAGGCATCTTCTCCAGCCGCATATCCAGGGCCTTAAAATAGCGGGGATATTGCTCCAGCCACTCCAGTGGTGTGTCAGAGATGAACCCGTCGTAAACCAGTCCGTCTAACTGACGTTTCACATCGGCCATGGGCAAGGCCAGGGCCAGGCTCACCTTGCCCTTCAGGCGCCTGGCAATCTCGTGGTACTCCTTCAGGGCCTGATGGACAAGCTCAGCGATCCGGTTCGCCGTCTCTACCAACCGGCCCCGGCTCTGCTCTACACAATGATCAAACTCAGTGCGGGTCCTTGGTAAGCCATCGGCTAAGAACACGGTCTGGAATACGGCAGTCAGCAGATCATCCAACAGGCGGGAGAGTTGCCCAATTGGTGCATAATACAATCCCATCTCTTTTAGATGGGGCAGGTTTTTATGCAGGTATTTCTCTTGCTGGGCCAAGCGCAAGCGGATCAGACGGGCAATACCGCGACGACTTAAGGCCATCGCCTGTTTGGAGTCCACCAACAGGGTTCGGCGCACAGAGCTGCCCTCATCCACCAAGGCCGGATACCACAGGGTCTTGGCTCCGGCCTGGGTCATTTCCACTACGTCCGGCAAGTCGCCAAAATCCCACTGGGTGATTCCCGACTGCTCCGGCAACACCGAAACCTTGGCCAAGGGTTGGGAGGCAGCCCGATCACCCAGCCGCTCCATAAGGTCGTGATAGGACCGTCCTTGGGCAATCATTTTGCCCTCCTCGTCCACCACCTTGATATTCATGCGTAAAAAAGGCTCCAGGGACGCTTCATCCCAGGCCTCATGGGGAATACGCACCCCGGTCATCCGATGCAGCTGTTGCCCTAGGTGTTCAGTGAGGGGCTCGTCCACCGCCACCAGGGCTTGCAAGGCGGCGTCCACGAACTCCGGCACCGGCACGAAATTGCGCCGCAGCGACTTGGGCAGTGCCTTCACTAGGGCTATGGCCTTATCCCGCAATAACCCGGGCACCAACCATTGCAGGCGGTCTACCGGCAGCTGCTTGAGTGCGCTAATGGGCACCAGGACTGACACCCCATCCTCGGGATGGCCCGGCTCAAACCGGTACTCCAGGCGAAAGGACGCTCCCTGCCAGGTGAGCGTATCGGGAAACTGCTCTTCAATTTGCTCTGTTCCCCCCCCTTGCAGTACGTCTTCCCGGCGCAGTCGCAATGCCGCACGCTGGGCCTCATCCAGCTTTTTTTGCCAAGCCTCGAAGTGGCGGGCACTGACAATTTCAGCTGGAATCCGCTCATCATAAAACTGGAACAATACCTCTGGATCCACCAGGAGATCACGACGCCTGGACTTGGATTCCAACTCATCCACCTGATGGATCTGTTGTTGGTTATGATGAAAGAAGTCCGCCCGGGTATTGAGCTCCCCTTCCACCAGTCCGTGGCGAATAAAAAGCTCCCGGGACAATACCGGGTCAATGCGACCAAAGCTGACCTTCCGGCGACTAACCAGCACCACCCCATACAGGGACACCTGCTCATAGGCGACCACCTCGCCCCGCTTTTTCTCCCAATGGGGTTCCAGGTAGTTCCGCTTGACCAAATGTTGCGCCGCCCGCTCGATCCACTCGGGTTCGACCCGCGCCACAGTACGGGCATACACCTTGGTCGTTTCGACAATCTCCGCTGCCAGAACCCATTTGGGTGTTTTTTTGAACAAGCTCGAGCCCGGGTAGATGAAGAATTTCCGCCCGCGGGTCCCCAGGTATTCGCCCTTCTCGTCCTGAAAGCCGATCAAGGTGATATAGCCGCTGAGAATGGCACGGTGGATCAGCTCAAAAGAGCCTGGCTCAGTGTTTTCCTTCAGCCCAAGCTCCTGGCAGATCAAACGCAACTGCCGGTGCAGGTCGCGCCACTCACGCATTCGCAAAAAGGACAGGAACTGTTTTTTACAAAGGGTTCTCAGTTGATTGGCACTGAGTTCCTGGCGCTGCTCCTCGAAATAATTCCAGAGATTAACCAGGCTCAGGAAGTCGGAGTCCTTATCCTTCCAAACTCCATGGCGTTCGTCAGCCTGCTGCTGTTTATCCAGGGGCCGCTCCCTTGGATCCGGGATAGCCAAGGCGCTTGCAATAACCAGGATCTCCCGCAAGCAACCCAGGCGCGCCGACTCCAACAACATCCGAGCGATCCGGGGATCTGCGGGAATTCGGGCCATTTGCCGCCCCAGTTCCGTGATCTGGCGCTGACTATCCACCGCCCCCAACTCTTCGAGCAACTTGTACCCGTCATTAATCAGGCGTCGGTCCGGGGCATCCACAAAGGGAAAGTCTTCAATGTTGCCAAGCCGCAGGTGGAGCATCTGCAGAACCACCGAGGCAAGGTTGGTACGCAGGATTTCCGCATCTGTGAACTCCGGCCGGTTATTGAAGTCCTCTTCGCTATAGAGGCGATAGCAGATCCCTTCAGCAACCCGTCCGCTTCGCCCCTTGCGCTGGTTGGCGCTGGCCTGGGAAATCGGCTCAATGGGTAAGCGCTGCACTTTAGAGCGGTAACTGTAACGGCTGATACGGGCCAAGCCCGGGTCTATCACATAGCGGATGCCAGGCACGGTCAGAGAGGTTTCCGCCACGTTCGTGGCCAGGATAATGCGTCGCCCCCGATGGGGCTGGAAAATACGGTTTTGTTCCTCGGCTGTCAGCCGGGCATAGAGCGGCAGCACTTCGGTGCCCGCCAGCTGGGCTTTGCGCAGGAACAGTGAAGTCTCCCGAATTTCCCGCTCCCCCACCATAAACACCAGAATGTCGCCCGGCAGACGATGCTGGCGCCGTTCTTCCTGTTCAATTTCCTCGACCACCTGCAAAATGGCCGACTGGATACTTAAGTCCGCGTCGCCATCATCCTCCAGGGAGGTCAACGGACGATAGCGAACCTCCACCGGATAGGTGCGGCCGGAGACCTCAATTATGGGAGCATCACCGAAGTGGCGGGAAAAGCGCTCCACATCAATGGTCGCCGAGGTGATGATAACTTTCAGATCCGGGCGCTTGGGCAGGAGACGCCTCAAGTACCCCAACAGAAAGTCGATATTGAGGCTCCGCTCATGGGCCTCATCAATAATCAAGGTGTCATATTGGCTCAGAAAACGGTCACGCTGGGTTTCCGACAGGAGAATACCGTCCGTCATCAACTTGATCAGCGTATTGGCACTCACCTGGTCGGTAAAGCGAACCTGATAGCCCACCTGTTCTCCCAGCCCAACGCCTAGCTCTTGCGCAATTCTCTGAGCGACCGTACGGGCAGCGATTCGCCGGGGCTGGGTATGCCCAATCCGCCCCAGAATTCCCCTTCCCGCCTCCAAGCAGATCTTGGGCAATTGAGTTGTCTTTCCCGAACCGGTTTCTCCCGCCACCACAATCACCTGATGGCTGAGCAAGGCGTCCCGGATTTCTTCCGCCTTGGCACTGATAGGCAACTCAGCCGGAAATGAAACCTTGGGAAGTGCCGCTCGGCGCTGTTCCACAAGCTCAATGGATTGCTGAATAGCGTTTTCCAGACGCTCCAGGCGTTGTTGAGCCCGCGCATCCATCCGCCGAAAGCCTGCCAGCTTGGAAGACTCCCGCTGCAGACGATAACGGTCACTGGCGAGCACCTGCTCCAAACCTGCTTCAAGCTGTTTCAGGCGCTGTCGAAACTCAGTCAATTCGATGGGTTGGTTAGAAACGGACAATATCAACCTCAATCACGAGCCTTTTATGTTCGATCATTTCATCAGCCGCCGGACAGGCTTAGACATACCAGCCAGCTCGGTAGGCATGCATCCTTCTCCCACTTGCCTCCCTGACCTATCCATCTGCCAATGAAACAATTTCTCAATAAATAGGGATTTTTAAAGCAAAAAACCCTGCCTAAAGCAGGGTTTTTCGCGTGCCTATGGTTTAGGCTGCAGCAGTTTTCTGCTTTTTCAGCTCTTCATCGCGAAGTTCACGACGGAGAATCTTACCGACGTTTGTCTTCGGCAACTCTTCACGGAACTCGATGTACTTGGGCATCTTGTAGCCGGTCAGGCGCTGCTTGCAGAACTCGCGCAGTTCGCTTTCTTTCAGGTTCGGATTGCGGCGAATCACGAAGATTTTAACAACTTCACCGCTCTTGTCATCAGGCACACCGATGGCTGCACACTCCAGCACATCCGGATGGCTTGCTACCACGTCTTCCACTTCGTTCGGGTAAACGTTGAAGCCAGACACCAGGATCATGTCTTTCTTACGGTCCACGATCTTGATGTAGCCATCTTCCTGGATCAGGGCAATGTCACCAGTTTTAAGCCAGCCGTCAGGGGTCATGGTCTTGGCGGTCTCATCCGGGCGCTGCCAGTAACCCTTCATCACTTGAGGACCTTTCACGCACAGCTCACCAACCTCTCCGATGGGCAGGTCGTTGCCTTCGTCATCAATGACCTTGACCTGGGTGCTCGGAACCGGCAGACCAATGGTTCCCACCTGAATGGCACCCAGCGGGTTCACGCTGACAACCGGGGAGGTTTCGGTCATGCCGTAGCCTTCGGAGATATCACAACCGGTTACTTTCTTCCACATTCTGGCAGCTTCAGTGGTGAGCGCCATACCGCCGGAGACGGTCATCTTCATGTGGGAGAAATCCAGCTCCTGGAAGTCTTTACGGTTACACAGGGCTACAAACAAGGTATTGAGGCCCAGGAACGCGGAGAACTTCCACTTTTTCAGCTCTTTGATAAAGCCGTCGATATCCCGTGGGTTGGGGATCAGAACACTGTGACAGCCGGACTCAACCATCACGCCACAGTTAACAGTGAAAGAGTAGATGTGGTACAGCGGCAGCGGAGCAATACAGACTTCCTTGCCCTCTTCCAGGGTTGCAGTCAGTACGGGCTTGACTTGCAGCAGGTTGGCGACCAGGTTTTGCTGGGTCAGCATGGCACCTTTGGCCACACCAGTGGTACCACCGGTATATTGCAGCACCGCCAGATCTTCCAAGCCAACCTTCACCGGCGTAAAGTTGCGCTTGGCGCCCAACTGCATGGCCTTGGTAAAGGGAATGGCTTTCGGCAGGTTGTAGGCAGGCACCATCTTCTTGATGTACTTGACCGCCGCATTCATGATCGCGCGCTTCACCGGCTTATGCATGTCGGCGATTTCGGTAACAATCACGGTTTCAATGCCGGTGTTGGGAAGGACTTCCTCAGCCAAGTGGGCCATGTTAGCCAAAACAACCAGGGCTTTTGCACCGGAGTCGTTAAACTGGTGCTCCATTTCGCGCTTGGTGTACAGGGGGTTGGTGTTCACCACAACCAAGCCAGCCCGCATCGCACCAAAGACCACAACCGGATATTGCACCAGGTTAGGCATTTGAATCGCGATACGATCCCCGGGCTTCAGATTCGTTTCGTTCTGTAGGAAGCTCGCGAAGTCACGACTCAGTTTATCCAGCTCCGCGTAGGTGATGGTGACGCCAATCGCGCTGAAGGCCGGATTGTTCGCAAACTTTTTGCAAGACTTTTCCAACATGTCAACGATCGAGCTATATTGCTTGACGTCGACCTCCGAAGGCATCCCGGGCGGATATTTGTCCTTGAAAAAGTTCTCCATATCACTTCTCCTGTCCAGACTAACTTCTCGTTATTTGAATTAGTTAATAATTATACTGAGCGTATAAATTTGCGGCGTAAGAATACCAGTTTCGAAGCCTATGTTATAGCCACCACTCACCAAAAAGACGCCGCTTTTCATAGTAAGCACCGTTAGTAAGCGCCTAAAAACCACCTGACGGATATTCAAAACCTACCAACTTGCGCTCAAAGATAAGGAGATCACTCCAATGATTGCCACTGATGTCCGCCTGCCCTCACAAGACGGACATAGCATTTTTATCCGTATCTGGCAGCCCTCCCAGGGCGAGATAAAAGGTATCATCAAAATTGCCCATGGCATGGCCGAGCACAGCGGACGCTACTCAGAACTGGCCAATTACCTTGTGACGGCAGGCTACGCAGTCATTGCCCACGACCACCGGGGCCATGGACAGAGCATCCAGCAGGGCCTTGCTGGGCACTATGGGGACAATAATGGCTGGGACTTGGTCATCAGCGATATGGGAGCTGTCTCACAGTTTGCCCGCACCGAGTTTCCCGAAGCGCCCTTGTTCGAGCTGGGCCACAGCATGGGCTCCTTTATCCTCCAGCAGTACCTGATCAGGGAGCAGCCGATGATTGCAGGCATTATCCTGTCGGGCTCCAACTATTCATCCCCTTTCAAGTATCTCGCAGCGCGACCGGTCGCTCAACTGGAATGCAAGCGCCAAGGCAAGCATGGCCATAGCCCCCTCATTCGCCATTTGAGTTTTGGCTCCTTCAACAACCGCTTCAAACCTGCACGGACCCAGTTTGATTGGCTCTCGAGAGATCCAGAACAGGTTGATGCTTATATCCAGGACCCACTCTGCGGTTTCGATTGCACCAATCAACTCTGGCTTGACTTGCTCGGTGGTCTGACGGAAATTTCACGCCCCCGGGCCCTTCGACGGATCCCTGACGTGCCGATTTTTATTTTGGGAGGCAGCCTGGATCCGGTCGGCCAGCAGGGCCAAGGGTTAAAAAAACTGGCAAAGGTACTGCAGGCCACCGGCCACCGTAGCGTTGAGCTCAAACTCTACCCGGAAGGCCGCCACGAGATGTTCAATGAGACAAACCGACAAGAAGTTTTTTGTGACCTGCATCACTGGCTGGACCGCCAGCTGGTGTCAAAGAGCAAAATCAACTCTGCCAGAAGCGCATAATTCGAGATTTATGCTATTCATTTAACAGGCTAATTTTGTAATCGACCATTCCAAGACAGGCCCTACTATGGAAGCAATGGAAAACCTTACCTATGACGAGTTGCAGATTGGCGACTCAGCAACCTACACCCGTACCCTGACGGAGGAAGAGCTGGTGCTGTTCGCCGCCGTATCCGGCGACGTCAACCCCGTCCACTTAGATCCCCAGTACGCCAGCAAAACCATCTTCAAGGAACGGATTGCCCACGGCATGTGGTCCGGCGCCCTCATTTCCGCAGCGCTGGCCACCATTATGCCGGGCCCGGGCACCATCTACCTGGAGCAAAGCCTGAGCTTTAAGCGTCCCGTTAGACTCAACGATACCTTGCAAGTCCGGATCACGGTTGCAGCCAAGGAGCCCAAGGGCCGAGTCGTGCTGGACTGTGAAATCGTCAATCAAAATGATGAGGTGGTGGTAACCGGCCAGGCGAAAGTGATCGCCCCGAGCGAGAAGATCAAACTGGAGCGTCCCAGCCTGCCCCGGATCAGCATTGGCGAGTCTTCCTAAGACCGCAAATTTAATCAGAAAAGGGGCTTGCCGCCCCTTTTCTTATTTTTCAGATTGCGTTTTCAGCCCTAACATCACTGACCGGTCATTCAGAAACCGACCTCACCCCGGCAGGAATCCAAGAGAATAGGTATAGACTCCTTCCGGCACATCTTTGGCCCCGAAGTTGATGAGCTTGATCCGGGCCAAAATGCGACTCTCCAGCTCTTCATCCTGCAACTCGGAAGAAAGGATCTTGCACTTCGAGACAACGCCGGCAGGTGTAATCGTAAGCTCTACCAATACAGTGCCCTGGATGGTGGGATTAGACCGCAAGGCCCGCCGATAAATCGAATAGAGGGCGCTGCGATTGGAATCGAAAATACGGCGAATCTCATCGTCAGTACGCTTTTGGGCAACCGTACCTGCCGCACGCTGGTTTGCCGCTTTGCCTCCAGTTGAAACCGGCGCATCGATCCGAGTGGTGGCACGCCCTTCCAGCTCAACCTGTTGCCCGCCGCTGGTAAGCTTTACATCATCCACACCACCTGACGAACCGATCACCGCATTCGATACCAAACGCTCCTCACTCCGTTGGACAGGCTCGTTCCCCTGGGAAGCCTCTACCCGATAACCTGACGCAGAGGCTGAATCCCGCATCCCTGCCAGCTGATCATTCAATGCCAGGAGCCCGGAGCTTTGGGCCACCTCCCGGGCAGCCTGAACTTCATCCACTGGCTCTGGTACCGGCTTGACCTCCTGCACAGCAGGCTCCTCCACAACCGGTTCCGGCGCCTGGGATTCCTCCACAGGCATATCGGCAACCAGCGGCTCTTCCTCGACTGCCACTGGCGGCTCTTCAATCTGAGGCTCCGGCACCGGCTGCTCCAAAATCACTTCGGCCAGGTACCATTCATTATTCGAGCTGGTTACTGATACCCGTTCCGGCAACTGAATGGCCGGGATGCTGATTCCAATAACCAAGGCGACCACGGCCAGCAAGAGTAAAAGACGCCGGTAGCGGCGGGCTTCCACAGGATCTGCCGACCAAGGCAGCATTGAGTCGTTCAAGTAGGCCTGTTGCACCTTACACTCCAGGATTCGCTGTCTGGGCATCGAAGGTCTGGGTCACTGCCAGGGAGATAAGGGGGTAACCAGCAGACACACAGGTCGCCATAATGGTTTTCAATACCTGATATGGCAGTTCCCGCTCCGCCATGATGGTCACTGGATAGCCTTGGGCTGACTCCGGCAAAGGGGTCTCCAGGCTACGCAACCGACCCAGCTCCTGCTTTAGCAAAGCATGAACGCCGCCAGCCGACTGACGCACTTCCTCCAGCCGGGCAACCACCTGCCCTGCCACCAGGACTTCCTCGTTAGTCACCGTCAGCACCAGAGTTTCCTTAAGCTCCTGTTGGGAGGCGGATTCTGGCAGCGCCACGGGAATATTGGACTGCATGACCTGCACGTTCGAGCTGTTAACCATGAGGAAGAACACCAGGATGGTGAAAATATCCATCAAGGAGACTAAGTTGAGCGTGGCAGTGGTACGCGTGCGACGCTGACGCCGCAACAAGCGCCGCGCCTTGGCCGACTGCTTCATGTTCCCACCTCGACCGGTGCCGCCTGACTCGGTGCATCCGCAATGGAAATCTCCGGAAACAACTCTGCATCCACCACGCTGCCGGCCACCACGGCCTTGTAGGAGCGCACCGTATCCATCACCGAAACCAATTGCTGATAGGAGGTCGTCAACGATGGCATGACGGTGATATTGCGCTTGTCCGGGAGGCGCCCTTTGAGCTCACGCATCACCTGACTCAACAACTCATAGTCAATCCCGCCATCCTTTTGTGGAATACGCTTAATCAATCCCCCCTGGGTATCAGACACCAGGACCTGGTCCTGCTGGATCACAACCTGCAGTTGCAGTTCGGCACTGGTGGTACTGGTCCCATCCCCCATTGGAAAACGCAAATCCAGAATGCTGGTTTGGGCAAACACCATATTCAGCAGCAATACGGGAACCAGCACGATCATTAGATTCATAAAAGCCGTGATATCCAGGTCTACCGGCCCCTGGACCCGGCGATGGCGTCGTCTCATCATCCCTTTGCCTCCGGCAACTTCCTTATTTATTGCGCCGCTGCCGGAGCAGCCTGTGCAGCCCGAGCCATGCCTCCTGCGGCAGGGGAAGCCGCCACGGAACCTTCAGTGACCAGGTTCAGCAGCTTGATACCCGCCATTTCAAAACTATCGACGATTTCGTTGGTCTTGGACTGCAAAACAGAGTGGAACAGCAACAAAGGAATGGCGGAAATCAAGCCAAAGGCGGTGGTGTTCATCGCTACGGAAATACTCTGGGACAGCAGCGTGGCCTTTTCCGCCGGGTCCGCACTGGCCACGGCGGTAAAGGCTGCAATCAAACCAATGATTGTGCCCAACAGTCCCAGCAGCGTGGCCACATTGGCCAGCGTCGCCAGATACTGGGTGCGCTTCTCGAGTCTGGGCAGCACTTCCATGAGCCGCTCTTCCATCACATACTCGATATCCTCTTTCTTATGGCCGCTGACCAAGCGGGCCAGGCCTGCACCCAAGATCCCGGAAATGGCTGACTCGGAAGCATTCGCCTCCTTCAATGCCTGGCGGTATTCCCGGCGGCGAATCATGGGCATGAGGCGGACAAATTCCTTCCGGTTAGCCTGTTTGATCAGGCTCAGATAAATGTAACGCTCAAGCGTAATGGCCAATCCAAACACAAGTACCACGGCAATGGGATACATGAAAACTCCCCCTTCCTGGAAAAACCGTACGATGGTCTCGAACATTGGCAACTAACTCCTTCGCATCAATTGAATATTGTTCTTGTTGGCTGGGTTGTTCTGGCACTCAAGGTGAGTCCGCCAAGGAGCCCAGCTTCAGATGTTGTCGAAAAAATAAACTTTGGCGATAAAAATCCCGCTCCAAAGGCTTGAAAGCCCGCTCCAGGTCCGGCGTAGGCTCCTGCAGCTCCAGCTTTGGATTGGGGGGAGCCTGCCAGGGCACGATATACAGAACCTTGGGCTGCTCTTGGCTTAGCGAAGCCTTGGCGCCCCCTGGGCTGGACCGTTGAGACTCCTGGGCCCAGGCTGCGGTTGCGGCCAGCAGCAAAATAGCTACAACGGTTCTCCTCATCATGCCGACCTCCTATGGTGACCGCCGCTTGAGATCCTGAATCCATTGCTGAACCCGGGCATTCTGGCCCCCGGTCAGCTCCTGATATCGTTCATAGTGATGCACTGCCTGGCTATAGTCGCCCAGGTAGAGGTCATACAGGATGCCCAGGTTGTAGTGGATCTGGGGTAACCGCTCATTGGCGGCCAACGCCCGGCGATAGGTCTCCAGCGCCTTCTTCAATTGCCCTTTCTGGCGGTACAGAATTCCCAGTTGATTCAAGGCCTCAGGCTGAGCGGCATCCACTTCCAAGGCCTTTTGGTACCATTGCAGAGCCTTTTCCTGATCGCCTTGCTGATCCGCGATGATTCCCAGGTTGACATAGGGAGTGGCCAAGCCCGGATGATTCTCCACCAGCTCCTCCAACAGGGCCCGTGCTGTTTCGTACTCCCCTTGCGTAATGGCATCCACGGCTGATTGATACTGCTGCTGAACAGCCTCCGTCTGTTGCTGGGAGCCAGACGACATCCCCGGAAAGCTCCTCAAGCTCTCACACCCAGCCACAGCCCCCAACATCAACACCAATAGCCACAGCTTTACCGGCGCCAGGACCGATCGGGATCCCTCTGTGCTCGGGCCGTGAACCGGGTTACTGTCCAGCAACCGTGCCCTGCCCCCTAATTCCAGGCGCAGTAGACTTAGCAGGCAGTGGAAAGCTTTCTTAACGAAGCTGGGAAACCACATGTACACGAATCTCTTCCTTCTCATAACGTGCCGGCACCAACTTACTCAAAGCCCGATAACTGTTTCGTACCCAACGGTCATAAATTCCCTGTTTCGCCCGCGCCGTATTCAACTCAAAGAACTCAATGGCCCGTTCCTCAAACGGGAAGGCCTGTTCCTCCAGAAGGAGCTCATACTGCTCTAACTCCAGTTCGGACAAACCGGTTGGCCGCGCTGACTGGATAAGGTCCTGAGCCAGTTGGCGATAAACCTCTCCACTCAGGTGAGTTGCGGCGGTGGAAAACTCGGCGATTCCATAATCGTTGCTACGCTTTAACATCGCCATGGTCTGCTCCATGGCCTTGCGCTTTTTCAGGAGTGCACGGTCCAGCGGCAGGGACAACCGAATGGAGTCAAACTCCTTTTTCAAATCCTGAGCCAGCATCCAGGAGGCCTCAGCGGCCAAATACCGAACCCGTTCATTGCGGGCGTTGCCCGCCGTTTTTTCAATCTCCACCAAGGCATTCAAGGAACGCTTGCGTTGCGCCCACTCCTGACGCTGGGTATAGAGGTCGACAAGCTTACGGTGTACTTCCGCCGCCTGATCCACCGGACGGGGGAACTGCTTGGCATAGGTGGCGTAGGCTCTGGTAGCGTCATCGAGCATTCCAGCATGGGCGAATAACTCCGCAGCCTGCAACAATGCCTTGCGGCGCCGCTCCGGTATGGGATCAGACTTGTGAATCGCCAGCAATTCCCTGGCCGCCAGGTCTGGCTGTCGGTTCTGCTCATAGGCATAGACCAGGTTATCCTCTATGCCCTTTGCCAATTCATGACGCCCAAACTGGCGCCGAAATGTCCCCAACACGTCGATTGCCTGGGGCCACATTTTGGCCTCTAGCAACTTCATAGCCGCGTCATAATGGGCCCGGGCACGGATATCTGAGTTGGGAGCCACTTCGCCTACCCGTAACATCTGTTCCGCAGCGGCGAGGATATGGTTCTGGGCCAACAACAGCTCGCCCTGCTTGTACACCGAAGCGGCAAGCTTTTCCTCGATTTCCTGACGCTGCTTGTCCCGCCCTTGCCAACGTGCAAGAGCCTCTTTGAATGAGGCCTCCGCCTCGTTGTACAAGCCCAGCTCGAATGCCGCATGGCCATGGGCCAGATAAGCCCCCCTTACATTCGCCGCGGACTCCTTGCCTTGGGCATTAATCAGGCGCTGGCTAAACTCCAGAGTCGCCTTGTTGTTGCCATATGCCAGATGTTCGTTGGCTGCCAGCAACAAGAGATTGCCCACCCGGCGATCCTCGGGGAACGCATCGGCAAACCGGGTCAGTGCTTCCAGCCTGCGCTGGCGCCAGACTTCCTGACTCCGAGCCGGCGCCTTCTGGATCAACTCCTCATAGGCCAACACCGCGGCATAGGCGGCTTCGGCACGCTTGGGAAACTCTGGGAAACCATAGGCTGCCTGCTCGTAGGCGCGGATGGCGGGTTCAAACCGGGCCGTGTTGGTGAGAGCTTCACCCAGAAGAAAATACTTTTCAGCCGAACCAGTTTCATTGGGGAAAGTCCGTACATATTGGCTGAAATACTGAGCAGCACGTCGATAGTTAGCTCCCCCCTGACTTTGCTGGGCGCGACTGTAATAAAGCCGGCCGAGCTCATCCAGGTAGGTTCTCAGATAAGGCATAATCCCGGAGCGGGTTTCATGGGTCTGTCGAGCCCAGTACTCCCCCTGTTTGCCGAAAGCTTCAACAAACCGTTCCTTTTCCTGCCAGACCAACTGGGGTGCGTTCGCCATCTCCAGAGCTTCGATGCGTCGCACCGAGAACCGCGCGGCTTCAGGATGGTAGGGATAGCGGGCAATAAAGGCATCGGCCGTGTCGGCTGCTTCCTTGTACCGCAACTGCTCCATATAGTGAGAGGCCAGACGGTCATACAACAGTTCCCCATACTGGTGCCGTTGGGTTCTGTCCAGCAGTTCCGCCAAGGCCTGATGCCCCCGGGTATGGCCGAGAATGACCGCCATGATTCTTAAGGTATCGTCCCTCAGTTCCTGGTCTACATTGCTCAGATCCTGCTGGGCCACATCGAGCTGATCCAGCATTCTGATGTATTGGGTCAAGGCGGAGTCATAACGATGTTGTTTAAACAACGCCCAGCCGAGCATGTATTGGGCCTTGCTGGCAAACCCATCCTCCCCCTGCTGCAACACCCGCTCATAGGACTTTTCCGCCTCGGCATAGCGTCCGAAACTGTACTGAAGCTCAGCAATACGGAACTGGGCCTCCGGTACATAAGATGACCTGGGAGCTTGCTCTACCAACTGCTGTAGCTGCTTTAAGCTGGATTCCAAATCTCCCTTCATCTCATAGGCATGAGCCAGCTGATAGAGCAGCTGGTCGTAACCTTCACGGCGTGGCCTGGCCTTAAGCACTTCCGTATAGCTATCAATGGCCATTTGCCAAAGGCGTTCGTCCCGCAGCTCTTCAACATCCTGATCCGCAAGAAGCACCTCCAGGTTGGCCAGGCGATGAAGTGCCTGCACCCGAAACTCGGCGTCATCCGTGGTTTTGATCAATTCAATGTAGCGCCGGATCACTTCCGCCAATGAAACCTGGGGCGTGGCCTTGGAAGTAAAGTCAATAAACGAGGGTTTGAGGTCCCCCAGGGTCTGCAGGTCCCCTTCCTTTTGAATGATATGGAAGGGCTTGGGCTCCGCCGCCAAGACGGGATTCAGCCCTATTCCAGTTAAACCCGCCAAGCCCAACAATCCGGCTATGGCCAATAAATGACGCACAGTGAAAACGGGAGACCTCATAGCCGCTCTCCCCTTTCCGAAGTGGATCGTGCGACCCGGTTCACTTGGCGCACGGCAATATCATCCAGCAGGTTGACCAAGGCTACCTGGCTCTGGCGTCTATGCTCCTGAATTCGCGCGCGATGCTCTTGCAGGCGCTCTACTGCCAAAGCGGCAAGCACCTGATTTTCTTCTTTCACAAGCTGCTGAAGCTGCCTGGACAAGGCTGTAGTCCGCGCTCGCAGGCTCTCAATCCGGCCCACGGAGCCCCGGCTTTCACTGGCTCCCTTCAGCCGGTCGTTAAAGCGTTTCAGCCCTTCTTTATAGAGTCTGATCTGTTCATCCAGAGCTGCGACAGCCCGGCGAGCATTTTGACGGTTGGCGTCAAAGTCGCTCATGGCTTGCCATAAAAGGGCCCCTTCCAGCAGCTCTAGCTCTTCCAGCTTGGTAGCAGTGTCGCTTCCAGCCTGCCCCTGTTGCTGCAGGCGCACCAACTCCCCTTTCAAGTCTTCGAGACGACGCTTTTGTGCCAGCATTTTCGGAGGAGCCAGCCGGAAATAGTCCTGATCCTTTTCCGCACTCTCAATCTCACTCACCAGGGCATTGCGCTCCGCCACCAGCTTATTCAGCGCCGCTGCTTTTTCCCTCAGGGAACGGGTTGCGTTAGAACGCTCTGCCCTTTGCCGCTGCCCTTGCACCATCCCCTGAAAAATCTTCAGCTTATCCGCTCCTTCGTCCAGGGACTTTTGCAACTCCCTCAGTTCGAGCACCGTCTTGGCGCGCCGGTAAAAAACTTCATCCGCCATAAGAGAGCCCACCAGGCCGGCCTTGGGGGTATTGGTGATCACGTCTCCCATGAGAAACCAGTCCGTTTGCTGTTCAGAATGGCCTTCCAACAGGGCTTCCAAGGCACCCTTTTGCTGAAGCTCCCCAATCAGCTTGTCAAGATAGGCCAGCTCCTTGTCATAGACCGACACTGCCTCCACATAGGATTCCAGTGCCGATGTCCTGAGGTTCTCCCGCTCAAAGCCATAGGCTACAGCCTGAAAGCTTTCCGCCACCCCCGGAATCACCAAGGCGTATTTCTTGGCGCGGTGCCACATCTGCACCGCTGCCCGATACTGGCCAAGCCCCTTGTAGGCCAACCCATAAGCGTATATCGCTTCAGGGGACGCCTCGCCCTTTACCCGGACCCGTTGCAGGAAAGTCATGGCCTTACCATAATCGCCCTCCCGCAGGGCCAGCTGGCCTGCGCTCAGATGGATCTGGTCACTGAGCGCCAGGCCTTCCGGCGACGTATTCGTCATGGCAGCGGCAACCCTTAAGGCCACCAGCGCCCGGGAAGGATCCGTATCGATTGCTGCATATTCCATAGCCAGGTTGTAGTAGCCATAGGCAGTCCACAGGGATTCCTTGCCCATCCGGGCCAAAACCGGCGCAGCCTGCTGAAGCTGACCCTGGTGCATCAAGGCCATCGCCAGGTAGTAGTACGTCTCGTCGCGGTATTCGTCGGGAATCTCCGGCCCCAGTTTTCGTAAGGTGTCCACAGCTTCTTGCCATCGGCCCTGCTGATAGCTCAGCTTCCCCCGGTACATCCGGCTGATTTCACGGATCGTGGGTTCCCGGTTGGTAAAGTTGAGGTGTTCCAGGATTTCCTCGGCCTGCTGGTACATTCCTAAATGCAAAGATGACTGTATAGCCAGCAGATGATTGAGGTTGTGATACTTGTTGGCGATGTGGGTGGCGCCGGTGTGGCTGCTCTCCAGCAGGTTCAGGGCCTTGAAATGATCATTGTTATAGAGGTGGTAGAGCGTCTCTTTATACAGAAGGTAGTCCGCACGGCTGTTATCAGCCTGCGCCACGGTGGAGAGCAGCAGCATTCCTGTCAAACCGCCCACTAGAATGCGAAGCACGTAGGCTCCCGGATTCATGTGCGATATCATCGGCATACCTGCCTTATTTAAATTCCCGAATCACAAAGTCAGGAAGGTTGGCGTCCCTGGAGTCCTGCACAACCAGTTCTACGAACTTTGCTGTGTGCTGCTTTTCGAAATCGTAGGTGACCTGCTGGCGATAGTAGCGATCGTTGGCGCCGCGACCATTAAAGACCGCCTCGATGCGATGGGAACCAGCCCCCAGATTCCCCATATACAGACGCTGGACACCTCCCCGATTGAGGGCGCTGATTTCCCGGTCCGAATAAAGATAGGTGGTGGCGAGGCGCCCGTTGAGCTTGAGTTCAACCGAGTCGAGCTGAAAGCCCCGTTTGCTGTTGATGGCCAGGAACACTACAACCTGGCTATTGGCGGGATAAAGGAGCTCTTCCTCCAGTTCAAACAGTTCCCGGTTCAGGTCTACAACCTGTTTTTTAAGAGCTGCCGCCCTCTCTTCAACGGACGAAGCCGCCTGGGCAGTCAAGAGAGGAAGAACCAACCAAATAAGAAGAAAACTGAATCGAATGCCGAATCGTTCCATGATCGCGGGTCTGCCTTATTCTTGTTTAGTCTGCCGGTCTGGAGGCTTAGCATCATAACACCCCTGTCTTCTCAGGATGTGAACCTGATTCAACAAATCCAAAACCGGCTTTCGTTTAACCCGTTGGCGAACCCGGAAAGGGCTCACTTGCTGAGGTATTTCATTCCCCTTTCCAGCCCTTCTAGTGTCAACGGATACATATGGCCGGACACCAGTTGTCGGGTAATTCCCAGAGAGCCGCCCTCACCCCAATAGTTTTCCGGCAGTGGATTGAGCCAAATCACCTTGTCGAACTTGTCGGTGATCCGCTGCATCCAGACCGCTCCCGCCTCCTCGTTCCAATGCTCAATACTGCCCCCGGGCTGGGTAATCTCGTAGGGAGCCATACTGGCATCCCCCACGAAAATAACCCGGTAGTCCGAGCTGTACTTGTGCAGGATATCCCAGGTCAGGGTGGTTTCGTTCATGCGGCGGATATTGTTCTTCCACACACTTTCGTAGATGAAGTTGTGGAAATAGAAGTACTCCAGGTGCTTGAATTCGGTGCGGGCGGCAGAGAACAGCTCTTCACAAACCCGGATATGGGGATCCATGGAACCGCCCACGTCCAGGAACAGGAGCACCTTCACCGCGTTATGCCGCTCCGGCACCATCTTGATATCCAGATAGCCGGCATTTCGGGCCGTACTGCGAATGGTATCGGGCAGGTCCAGTTCCTCCTGGGCACCCTGACGGGCAAACTTGCGCAGCCTGCGCAGCGCCATCTGGATGTTTCGGATACCAATGGTAATGCTGTCATCCAGGTCCTTATAGCCTCGTTGCTCCCAGACCTTTACAGCCCGCTTGTGACGGGAATCCTTTTGGCCGATACGGATGCCTTCCGGGTTGTAGCCGTCTGCCCCGAAAGGAGAAGTGCCGCCGGTGCCGATCCATTTGTTCCCGCCGGCATGCCGCTCCTTTTGTTCTTCCAGGCGCTTCTTGAAGGTTTCAATCAACTCTTCCAAACCGCCCAGGGACTGGATCTTTGCCTTTTCCTCATCGGTCAGGAAGCGCTCGAACTCGGCTCTTAGCCAATCCTCCGGAATCATGGCTTCCAGTAGCTGATCGAGGTCTTCCAGGCCTTTAAAGTAGGCACCGAAGGCTCGGTCGAACTTGTCAAAATGGCGCTCGTCCTTCACCAAGCAGGTCCGGCTCAGGAAATAGAACTCATCCAAGTCCGCAAAGACGACACGTTTTTCCAGCGCCTCCAGCAAGTCCAGAAGCTCCCGCAAGGATGCGGGAACCTTGGCACGGCGTACTTCCAGAAAGAAGTCGATCAACATAAGCTTTTGCCTCGATTACTTCGCCTCAGCCGTTACCGGGTGGCCGGCTTAGGACCTGCGCCGGGCCATAAATGCCAAACGTTGCAACAGATGGACATCCTGCTCGTTCTTCAGCAGCGCTCCGTAGAGCGGCGGAATCGCCTGGGCCGGGTCGTGATTGCGCAAGACTTCCGCGGAAATCTCGTCAGCCATCAGCAGCTTCAGCCAGTCAACCAGCTCCGAGGTAGACGGCTTCTTCTTCAGCCCGGGCACCTTGCGGACATCAAAGAAAATATCCAGGGCTTCCCGTACCAGGTTTTTCTGGATATCGGGGAAGTGTACCTGCACGATGTTCTCCATCGTCGCCTTGTCCGGAAAGGTAATGTAATGAAAGAAGCAGCGGCGCAGGAAGGCGTCCGGCAGTTCTTTCTCATTGTTACTGGTAATGATCACAATGGGACGGTTCTTGGCCTTGAC